>Ga0209066_10002668_pt1 | contig 21304 bp, 32 predicted proteins | sample All_14_2_FD_187198 | JGI IMG/M metagenome (GOLD analysis project Ga0209066, IMG submission 187198) | Freshwater microbial communities in response to fracking from Pennsylvania, USA - Allegheny Zone_MetaG_DW_15 (SPAdes) (version 2) ... | reverse complement strand
TTTCGTGAACCGGGTCATGGATCACGCCGATACTTCTTCCTCCACCTCCTCCGCCAGGGCGCATTCCAGAGCGAAGAGGTCTTCGCGCAGGGCGTCCAGTTTCTGCTCGATGGTCCAGATTTTCAGGATCAGGGCGTTCACCTTGGTTCGGTGCATGGGGGTGGTTCTCCTTTCTTGTTATGCGATCTGCCTTGCCCCTTTGCCGCCCAATGTTTCCAGAGGGCGCGTTTGAGAGTGCGGGGATGGATGTGATGCCGGGCGGCGATGTCCTGCGGGGTGCGGCTGCCGGACTCGATCTGCCGCGCGGCGTCGGACACGTCCTTGTTTGAGAGCTTCGGATGACGCCCCAGACGCTTGCCCCGATGACGTGCGGATTGGAGGCCAGCCAGCGTGTTCTCCACGATGATACCGCGCTGGAACTCGGCCACTGCACTGAAAATATGGAACACCATGCGCCCGCTGGGGGAGCTGCTATCGATGCTCTCGGTCAGGGATACGAAATGCACGCCTTCCCGCTCAAAACGGGTCAATAGATCGGCAAGGTGCAGAACAGAACGCCCCAGCCGGTCGAGGCGAAACACCACCAAGGTATCTCCACGCTGAAGGGCGCGTAGCATCGCATTCAGGCCGGGCCGCGATCCCTTCGCTCCCGACACGCCATGGTCTTTGAAAATACGCGCGCATCCGGCCTGGCGCAGAAGATCAATCTGCGAGCGCAACACCTGGTCCTTCGTGCTGACGCGGGCATAGCCGATCCTGCGCCCCTGAGCCGTAGATTCAGCAAACCAAGGCATCACACACCGCCTTTCCGGGACAGGCTGGAGCGGACAGAAACGATCCTTTCTGTCCAAGCCTGCCCAGCGCCCTTCTGGAACGCGGCGGCGATGTGTCTACCCATTAGGATCGGCATAAATCCGCCGCTTTTCAAGTTACAATCCATATCAAAATCAATAAAACTGCGATGGGACAAAAACCATCGATTATGTCACGCCACAAAATCATCCATGCCTTCAAATGCCGCTCGGCACGAGAAGGCGGTTTCTTTGAAAACAACAATAATTATAGCGACGCATCAACGCAGAATTCGAAAATTCTGCGAGCGCGATCAGGCTTTTGTTCTCTGATTTGCGCAACGATGGCCGCACTGATCTCCGGCAATCCCGCTTTGGCGGCCAATTCCGGCGCGGTCAACGAAGCGGCCAGTGCCGCCTGCATCGACTATATCGACCGGAACGAGATGAATACCATCGTGTATGCGCAGACCACGCCTTGCGATGGGCTGACCGTTCGCGACGTATCGGCGATGGATTTGCGTGGCCGCTCGCTCTACCTGTTCGGGATGGCGGCTAGGCCGCTCTACCGGATCGGCCAAAAGGCAGGGCCAGAGGCGCTTGCCTGCCTGCACGGGCATTTCCTGGATTATCCCACCGTCAACGGTGAACGACAGCCGCCGCGCGGCATGACGGGGCTGATCCGGATCATCCACCGCGCCGCCAACAATGGCGGGCTGGATGACGTTGCCTATCTGCGCGTCCGCAATGGCGTGAATGCCGTCGCGGAAAAGGTCTGCAATGTCGATACCGCATTGCTCGCGGCAGCACCGAATTCTTCGAGATAGCCAAGCGCCATCCGCTGCCAACCGGTAGCGGCGGAATTCCCGTTACCTCACCAAACAGGGAGTACCCATTATGAGCGAACAGAATGCTTCGTCCGGGTCTGGCAAGGACGCCATCCGGGGATTGGCGATCATTGCCGCCATTATCTGTGCCTTTGCGGGCTACGCCCATGGCGAATGGATCGGGGCAGCAACGGCGGCCGTGGTTGCCTATGGTGGTATCTATATCGCCTTCGCTGCCCTGGCATGGGCAATTCGCGTCGCAGCCGGTGCGGTCGTCCTGATCCTGCTGCTTGCCGCTCTGGCAGACCGCTGGGCCTATATCGAAGGGTTGTTCAGATAGGGGTGTTAAGGTCCGGGCGGCCGCACAGGCACAGTCGGTACGGATTGCGCCGCAGGGTCATTCTGGCTTTGCGGCGCAGGTTCGTCGTCAGACGGCTCGAAATCATCCAGCATTGCGGCCATATCCTGTTCTTCTGCGGATAATCCGGTATGCGCTCCCGCGCTGTTGTGTTCCTGCTGATCAAGCTCGGCATCTGCTGAACGGTTCGGATTTTTCTCCTCGACCTTCGTCCCAAGCGCGGCTTTGAGTTCCGGATCGCGATCAAGGAAGCGTTGCAATTCCTCAGGCGAGGCTTCACCGCGCGCCACGCGGTCGGTCAACTCCATCAACTCGCGGGCCTGCTCCGCCCGGCGGGCAAGACGCGCCAGTTCCTCAGCGCTTGCGCCCTCAAGCGCCCGACGGCGGCGTTCTTCATAGCGTTCATTGTAAAGTTCAGAAGCGGCATCCCGGACATCACCAAGCGTGGTCTGAACAGGACCATTCCCGAAATCAAGGCTGAGGGGCTCGCGATAGGCTTCGGCCAGAGCAAGCTCGGTATAGAAACGCGCAAGCTCACTGCGCTTCTGTTCCAACTCCAGCCATGTCCTGTCATCGACATGTCCGGTAACCTGGATCATACCTGCCCGGTTACCGGCCAGTTCGGCTGCATGTATCTCCCGCTGTTTATCCGCTTCCTTGCTCATGAAACCCCAAACCTATCCGATAAATATAATATCAAATATACGTTAATTTCACTTTAATGGCCGCCTGAACAGCGACCCGCCACAACTGCCTTCCGCTATATTCTCATTTGACGCGACATTCGCGAATGTCGCGTCAATTTGATATTGCGCTACACGCAGGATTATGCACTTATGCAGCATCGGTTTCGGTGGCATCAGATTCCAGCAATATGTGGAGCCATGGCAAAATTCGCGGCGATTTACCTCACCGAGAGAAATGCCTATTGCGCTGTTGGCCATAGCATACCGGCCTACGAACAGAGCGCCCACAACTCTTTTATTAAGATTCCAGCAATCGATTTACCGCGTCATGTGCAGGTAATCCCTTGTCCAGCACATGCCGAACCAGGATCAAAAATACCTGATACGCTTCTTCCACAATGTCTCTCATGGATACATGACGCATCTGGCGGTGACTTGTCGGTTATTGTGATTGGGTGCTTCGGACCTTTTGTCAGCCTTGAGAAGGCTGATCCAGCCCAAGATGATTTTGGTGGATATGGAAAGCTTCAAGAAATAACGACTCACAAAGGATGGGGAAACTCCCACATATACAAAATATCAAAAGAATGGATACAACGTTACGGCAAAAATAATACTGAAATTCGAATACATACCGAGGTCGATTTAGCTGCTCTTGGGGAACTATGGTATAGACGACTTTGGTTAGAATACATACAAGAAAGCGACACCCTGAAAGGGCGAGCAAAACCATATACCCTCGGCCCTAAAGAGATAGAGTCGTCGGAGCGCTCCATTATGGTTTTTTTAAAAATCAGTCGCTCCATTAACGGCGGTATTACTTACTCTGGCGACCTCTGGAAAGGCCGCCACCACCCTTTGATGAGCAGTATAAGGCTTCCCCGCTATCAAATGAGAACTGCAAGCGGCACGCTCATGACCGATGCCTACCCCGGAAGCTGTGACATTCATGGCGATTGTATTGAGGGGCTGATCGGAACAAAAGCTATAGAGAGCCGAACGGGCTTTTTTTTAGAGAACATTCCATCCAATGATGGAGTCTGGGAACTTGTTGCTGATTACGTTGCCAGTCTTTGTGTCGCAATTACAGCAATCATATCTCCAGGAGCTATCGTTCTGGGTGGCAGAACTGTACGCACGCCCAATGCCCCCAGCGTACTGATTCCCCGAATTCAAGAATTGTTCACCGAAAAAACTTCAGGAAATGGCAGACGTAGCCCTGATTATCCCAAGATGCGAATACCCCACTATATCCGAGCCCACATTCTCGAACATTGCGGCATCTATGGAGGACTGGTTATGGCCGAGAGATGGGCTAGACGTCACTAAGAAGTGTAGACGGATCAAAATCACTGCATGGAGATGCGTTATGTCGGAGCATAATCTTGATAATGATCGTAAATCTGCCCGCCGCACTAATCTAAGGGAAAACTCTCAAAGAAGAACGACTTCAATCAGCACTAAACATTTCATCGAAAAAAATAACAATGAAGAAAAATCTGTTGGAATTATCGGAATAGTAGAGCATTATTTGACAGATCGTCTAGTTCCTTCATTTATGTCACAGCAAAGTGTAAATATTAAAGGAAATTTCGATTATGATTTTCAATTTAATGTTGAGTTGCTATTGGTTCGTCAAAATTTGGAAGCTGCCGTTAGGAAAAAACTATGCGAGTTGGATCTTCCAGGCTCAGCAATAGATGCAGGCGTGCGTGCAGTGATCTCTTCCGCATTTTCAGAATCGGTATCCAAGAGCGATCTACCAATAGTTTTGCCGGAGAAGAAAGTAATCAATGGCCAAACTTTCTTCTGCACGGATGGCCGCGAACCCATCCCCCTATATGGCGACCGTGAAGATAAGGACGAAGATGCCATATCTTTTTACGAAAGGCATTGGAGGCCGTTCGAAAAGGCCGGCCTTTTATACAGAAACAACCTAAATAATTTTAACAATAGTCTTGTCTCTGCAATTCGTTATTTATGCCAGAGGAGAGGCGTTGACGCTGAAAATTTTTTACCTCCTAGCAAGAATACAGCCATCGAGGATGAAATATTGAAAAGCGGCTTAAGCGAAAACGATATTAAGCGCATTGCGCGGTACATTGATCGGAAGCGGAGTAGAGTCGCCCAAGCCACAGAGCCGTCTTTTTAATATGTCGCACTTTTCGAATTGACGCGACTTTATAAAAACCTCATGCTGTCTCTCTGCTCTAAGCGGGGAGGCCGTCATGATAAAGAAAGCGTCTCTTTTCCGTTCCAAAGCCAACTCCCAGAAAGATCAGGATTCTTGGGATACCCTCAAGCCAAGGGTGAGCTGGATTACCCTTGTACCTCGGCTGCGCGAAAGTGACCTTGTTCGCGACGAGCACGGCATCGCATATGTGCGGAAAATTCCGAGGACGCCGCGATGAGTGCCCGTCGCAACGGGCTCGCCAATGCGCCGTATAATCGCGAGGATTGGCTGAACGAGGCTGTCTGCCTTCTCCGAACTCATACTTTCGCGCCGCTCGGATACGCTGTCCCACCGAATGTTCGAGTTTCTTGTTCGTGGCCCTCGCGAGGAGGTACGGGAACTCGACGTCGAACCATCCGCGAGGCGTGGCACTCCACCCGCTCAAACGGCGGATATTTTGAGATTTTCATCTCACCGACGCTCAGTAATGAGCTTGAGGTGCTCGCGACGGTGGCGCACGAACTCGTCCACGTAACGGTGGGGTTCAAGTGCGGTCATCGCGGCGCATTTAAAACCTGCGCGTTGGCTATTGGCCTTGAAGGGCCAATGACGACCACTCATGCGGCAGAAGCGTTTAAACGACTTGCTACCGTCATTTCCGATGCGTTGGGAGCGTATCCGCATGCTGCCCTTGACGCACAGAGTTCCCGTCGTATCCCGACTGATGACAATGATCTGACGACCGGCACTCGACCGCAGAAGGGCCGCCTGCATAAGGCTCATTGCCCCATCTGCGGTCTGACTATGCGTCTCACCAAATCCTGGATCATCGGCCGCGATCTCGGCTGCCCCGACATCAACTGCGCGGGGCACACCCTGCCTCTCGTCATATCGTAGGAGGACAGTGCTATGGGTTACTTCCGTAAGTCTCAAAGCCAGCAGTCCTATTCCGGCGATGGCTCATTGGCCTCTTTGCAGGTCAGTGCAGCAGCACTGTTGAAGGACATTGCGCTAGTAGACGCCCAGTCCTTGACGGCGGCCCATCTCGTTGAAGAGCTTGATGCCGGTGCTGCGAACCTCAAAGCGAGCACGGCACAGATCGAAGCCATCCTCAGCCGCATTTCCCTCAGCCAGATCGGGGCAACCCGGCAGGTGCGCCAGTTCCAGGCAACCTACGACATCAAGCGCGATGCCGTGCAGCCTGACATCGTGGTCACCATTTTTGTCCTCATCACGACAATGATGGTCGAGGGCCTCGTTGGGGCAGGCCTGTTTTTTGCGGACGGCAAGGGAGACCTTTTCACCAGCGGCCTCTATGGCTTCGCAGTTGCCTTGCTCAATGTAGCTGTTGGGGTCTGCAACGGGTTCGTCTTCGGACGGGGGATGTCGTTCCGTCGCGAAGCCCGCAATCCCCAGCCCCGGAATGCCCGTATCCGCTTCGGTGCAGCCGTCGGCTTCTGGATGTTGACAGGGGTCGCCGTCGTGATGGCATTCGCGGCGGCTCGTGTCCGTGCCACCGGATCGCACAGCGGCATACTTGACTTCTCCGAGGTGGGGCTGGCCGCGACCTTTGCCGACTATTTCGGTCTGATGCTCATGGCGCTCGGCCTTGTGAGCGCCATCGTCGCTATCCGCAAGGGATGGGTGGGCATCAGTGACCCCATTCCGGAATACGCAGCGATCTGGAAACAGGCGGACAAGGAAATCCGGGAGTCCGCAGAAACTGCTTATGAGATGGGCCTGGATAGCCTCGACGATCAATACGAGCGGCTGTCCGAACGTGTGGAAGAAAAGCTCCAGGAATTGGAGCGTCATGCCAATGCCCGCCGTAGCGGTGCTGCGAGGCTCATGGAGCGCATTTCAGCCCATAACTCCGCCGTGCTCAGCGGCAAGGAACAGGCGCAGCGAGTCCATGCTGAAGAGCATGCGCAGAAGGCCTGGATTGATGGCGTCCCCCATCGCGAAACGCCGCCCTTCGACGGCTCAGCCTATGACCGGCTCGTAGTCACGTTGCCAGATTTGCCGCTGCCGACCGAGGTCGAGGAGCAAATTGGGATTCTCGGCAGCGCCCGCCAGAGGCTCGACAGTGCTTACCACAATGGCACTGCCGCCATTGAGCAAGGCTGGGTCAAGTTTCTGGCTGGCGTGTCTGGCCTCTCGACCACCCAAGCTGAAAAAGGAGAGTGATCATGGCTAATCGTAAACGCGGCAGCCGCAGTCGTCGTGGCGGCAATTCCTATCGGAATGCAATCCTGATCTCGGCTTCTGCCTTCATTGTGCTCGGGGGTATCGGCGGCTTTGGCTTTGCCGGATACCAGTATGCCAATACGGAGCGCGCCGACGAGAACCTGTGCTTTGCGAGGCACAACCAGCATCAGACAGCGATCTGGATTGACTACTCCCTGCAAGGAATGACCTCTGCCCAGTTGCGCGATTACATGGCCGGTGCGCTCGGCGCATATGACCGTACTCCGGCCAATGGCAGGGTGATGGTCGTCACCACGGGGCAGAGTGCTCATGGCAATCTGCCGATGCCGGTCTTCACCATCTGCAAACCTGCCGCGACGGAGGCCGAGCAACAGGCGCTCGGAATTCCCGTCGAAGGTAAGCCGCAGCGCGACCGCACCGTCACCGTGGCACGGACGACATTCATCAAGGCGATGGAACAGGTGATTGCCTCCGCCGGTGACAAGGATCAGCAGGCCAAGGCCAGCCCTATCCTGGAGCAGCTTCGGGCTGTTTCCCGTGCCGACTGGTATCAGGGGGCGTCGACCCGGAGTTTTCTGGCTATCACGGACGGTATTGAGAACAGCAAGGTCGGAAAATTCTGTTTCCAAAAGGGAGACATGCCCCCCTTCGCCAGTTTCAGTGCCAAGCCGCAATATCAGTGGGTAAAGCCCAGCGCTTTCGCGGACACGGATGTGCGCGTTCTGCTGGTCGAAATGGACGTCAATCTCCTGTATTGCACCAACGCTGAATTGCGGCAGTGGTGGAGGGACTACTTCGCAGGCAACGGTGCGGCCAGCGTCGATGTCATTCCGCTCCAGCCCGGCGTTGGGTCTTGACCGATGCAGAACCGCCAGCCAGCACCGAACCCCGGCGGGCGCATTGTTCCGGCCCTGTTGTTGGCTGGCGGATCATGGGCAGCATGGAACTATTTCGGCGGTGAAGGCATCGTAAGCTGGGACGGGTCAATCCGGCTCGTCCCAGCTCTCGCCGCTGCGGGCATGGGGCTCGCCGGTCTTGTGCTGCTGGCTGATTTGTCGCCTCGGGTCGTTCGTCTGTGCGGTTACATCAAAGCGCGACGCACGACCGGCCTGAAAGGCGATGCGCGCTGGGTCAAGTCCATCCGGGAGGTTCGCAAGGCGCTGATCCCCTACGGCTATTCCCTGTTCTGGGGAACGTTCAGAGGCGCGCCAGTCCTGGCCGATATTGAATCGAGCGCGGCGGTAATCGGCCCATCAGGGAGCGGTAAGACCACAAAATTCATCCTGCCATCGATCCTGGCGCTGTCCGGCAAGCGCTCCGGTCATTCCAAGGTCATATTTGATTTCAAGTCCGATATGACGCCGCAGCTTGCAACGAGGCTGCGGAAGAACGGGGAACGACTGCAAATCCTCAATATCGGTGGCTTGTATGAGGATAGGCTGGGCCAAGCCAGCGCCTGCCACAACCCTTTAACACTGATCTGCGACACATTCTTCGAAAAGGATGGCTTGCTCGACGTCACAGATATTGTGCGGGAACTCTGCTGCGTCCTCGACCGTGATGAAAAGAGTGGCGACGGTGACAACGCCTCCTTCTGGAAGAACGCCAATAGGCGGATCATTGGCTTCGTCATTCTGGTCGTTGTGCTGATCGAAGGCCGCAACGCTACACTTGGCCTGTGCCTGCAAATGCTGAACGACCGCGAAAGCCTCATCAGGCATGCAGGTTGGGTTGCCGGGCGTCTCAAGATTGATGGTGAAGCAGAGCCCGCAAGAATGCCCATTGAGGAATCCCCATGGGCATCGCGCCATGATCCACAGGACGTGATCAACTTCACCGAATTCATGCGCGGTCTTGCTTCTGGCATCGCGGATATGCTCGGCACACCCGACAGCCGGATGGCGGACGGCATTTTGGCAGGGGCGCAGCAGGCCCTCGCCGGATTTGACATCACTACGCGGGCGCACCGTGTCACCAGCCGGACCACTTTTCGCTTCAGCGAGTTGAAGGATAAAGGCCAGGTTACCACCGCATGCATCATGCTCGACTCCACCAAGATCGCAGCGCAAGAACCCGTTCTGGCGGTGCTGAACTGGTGCTGCATGACGGAACTAAAGCGTCATCCGCGCAAGGACGCGCCTGTCTACATATTTGCAGATGAAATCGCGAACATACCATGGCGTGACTTGCAGGGCGATCTGACCTGGGCACGCGCTTATGGCGTGCGACTGATCTTTGCTTTCCAGAATTTTCCATCTTTCGCCCACCGGCATGGAGACGCTGCACTCGAATGCCTGCTGTCCGAGGCGCAGATCAAGCTCTTCATGCCGCAGCAGCGCAACCCTAAAACGAATTCCATGCTGGAAACCATGCTTTCGAGCACCAGCGTCATGGTCCGCAACAGCAACGCCAACCGCCACAGCGGCGCTTTCACTATGGAAGGTTACGGCCTGCATGAGGATGGCAAGCCGCTGATGAATGCCGAGGAAATCCGCCGGACGGAAAAAGGCATCCTGTTCCTTGGCAATCACCGGCCCATGCAGGTGGATTTGCCTAGCATTGCGGAAATCCACCCGTGGCGAAAGCAGCTTGATCCTCACCCCTTCACGGGGAAGCGCTACCTCAAGCGCGTCAAGCTCCGCATCAAGCCCTATTCACGTCCGCTGCTTTCCTGGATCGCTGCTGGGATCAAGTACCTCTTCACGCTTGGGAGGGACGCATGAGTGCGGGAACACCCGTTCTGACAGCGATTGAATGGCTGGCCCGGATTGCGGGCGTGTTGGCCACGCGAGCGCCGCTTCTGCTGTTGATCGCCTTCTTTGTCAGCCCGGTCGGCCCGCATATGCGCTTCTCCGGGCAGTATTACGGCACGCAGGACAATCCACGCTTTGTGTCCTGCACCTATCTGGGCAGCCGGGGCTTGCAGGAGGTCCGCACCCCCACCTGTCCGATTTTCCTGTGGCTTGATACGAGGAGGAACGATCAATGAGCGTTGCTCGTGACATTCAAGGCCCATGGCTTGATGCCAGTGTGCTGCAAAATCTTCCGCCCGTGCATCGCGAGTTCGATCTGAACCGCGACCCGACGATAGCCGCTCAATTGCGCGATCTGGACAAGAGCGAAGCCGAACGCCGTCGTGAGCAAACGGAACGTGGTTCTGCCGGTCTTCCGAATGGCGGGCACGGTGACAGCATGCCTGCCCGTGACAGACCAGAACCGGCCAATCGGCCACCGCCTTCACTGAGAGCGCAGGTGGATCGTGAGAGCTTCGATGACCGCTGGCTCCTAGCGCAGCGCGACGCAGCCTTCGCCAGGATCGCTACACCATCTACCCCGGCACATGAGCCCGAAATAGCACCAACGCGCTCCTACCGTGGGCCAACTCTTTAACTGCAACCCCCAAAATAAGGAAGCCGAACGATGAATGCGAAAGGTACTCAAGGTCCAATCAAAGTCTTCCGTGACAACGCCCTTGTCCTCAAGGTTTGGGAACAACCCGGAAAGGACGACAAAGGGCCATTTCTGACCAGCACAATCGGACGAACCTACCGCACAGAGGGCGGAGAATGGGCTGAGTCTCGCAATCTCAGCCGGGCCGATCTGCTGAAACTTCCTGCGCTCACGCTGGAAGCCAATCGCTTCATGCGTGAGTGGCAAAAATCCCGGCGCTCGCCCAGCCAGGACGCGTCCGCTTCGGAAGTTCGCGACACAACAGATAAAGGTGGTCTGTCTGCACAGAGGGATGCCGCCTTCTCCAAGGCAGATTCCACCCCCTCGCCTGCGCAGACCGATAAGACCCGAGGGCCTGAACGTTAGCCCATAATTTTCTTACCTGCGCATTGTGCAAAGCAGCAAAATAGGATAATATTCCTATTTTGCTCGATATAAGGACATAATTAGAACCAAAGAAAGGGAAGCCGAACATGAGCCGATGGAAAAAGGAGAACAACAATGAAATGATGCACGCCGCATCGACGGACAATGGCGGCCCATTGCCTGGGACGAGCATCCGGCTTGATGCTGCCAAGTATCGCCCCCTGATCGCAGATCGCGGTCTTACCGAAGAGGAAAAGCGAGACTTTATCGAAACGGTCTGGGCCATATTGTATCAGGCCATGAAGCTGGGCATCCGCCTGGAGTTCGACCCGGAAATCTGTGGAAATCTATCAGTTGAACCCGAACCAGCGCCCCACGATGACCAGGATGCGGTATTATATCCCTCCCGTGATTTTATTGAGCAATTCAACGAGACCGCCGCCGTCATCGACATCCAGGCGGAGAAAGAAGGTTCATAATGCAGAGCCAATCCACACCGACAAAAGCTGTTATTTACACAAGGGTTAGCGATTATAAGCAGACCATTGACGGGGACGGTCTCGCCTCCCAGCAAGTGCGCTGCCAAGATTTTGCCAAGCACCGCCAGCTTGAGGTCGAGCAGGTGTTTCAGGATGACATATCCGGCAAACATGCCGACAGGCCCGGCATGCGCAAAATGTTGATTTTCCTGCATGACGCCAAAAAGAAAAAGCAAAGCTACGTGGTTGTCATCGACGATCTCTCTCGCCTTGCCCGCGATATTGAGGCTTACAGAGCTTTACGCCGCGCAATTGCGGAAGCTGGCGGCATTCTAATGTCACCCTCGATCCGCTTCGGAGAAGACTCCGATAGCGTGCTGATTGAGAACCTGCTTGCCAGTGTCGCTCAGCACCAGCGCGAGAAGAATGGCGAGCAAACCAAGAACCGCATGTGGGCTCGCGCCAAGAACGGCTACTGGGTTTTCCCTGCAATGCCTGGCTACCGATTTGCCAAAGTCCGTGGGCATAACAAGCTGCTCGTCCGTGATGAACCCAAAGCCAGCATCATCAAAGAGGCCCTTGAAGGCTTCGCAACGGGACGTTTCGAAACGCAATCCGAGGTCAAGGCCTTCCTGGACGACAACCCGCTCTACCCCAAGGGAAAGGCGGGACAGGTCCACTATGACCGCATCAAGCAAATCCTGACGCACCCGATATATGCCGGATATGTCGATATCCCGGACTGGGGCGTCCACATGCAACTGGGCAAGCATGAACCGCTGATCGACATGCATACCTTTAACCGCATTCAGGATCGTCTGGCTGGGCGGGCCAAAGCCCCAAAACGTGCCGACATTCGGGAAGACTTCCCCTTGCGAGGATTCGTAAGCTGCTCGTGCTGCGGAGAGCCCTACACGGCCGCGTGGTCGCAGGGTTCGAACAAGCGGTATCCCTACTATCTCTGCGACACGAAGGGCTGCCCCGAGTTCCGGAAATCCATTCCCCGTGCGGCCGTGGAAGATGCCTTCGAAGAGCTGCTTGGTTCTATCAAGCCTGATCCGCAGATGATCGTACTGGCCAAGGCAATGTTCCAAGATATGTGGGATCAGTTGCATGGCGTCGAATCGAGTTCCGCCGCGACGCTCAAGGCACAGCTCAAGCGTCTTGAGAACCAGAGCGAAAAATTGATGGATCGCATCCTGGATGCCGATGACAGTCTGGTCGCAAATTACGAAAAGCGGCTGACAGCGATGGAGCGCGAAAAAGCATCGCTCCGCGAGAAGATCGCCGATTTTGGGAAGCCCGTTGCCCAGTACGATAGGGTTTATCGAACGGCTTTCCAATTCCTCGAAAACCCAAGGAAACTCTGGCGTTCAAGCCATTTCGACCACCGCCGTGCGGTGCTTCGCATGGCCTTTCGAACGCATTTGCAGTATATCCGGGGAAAAGGTTATCGAACGCCCAAAACAACCTTGCCGTTCAAGGTGTTAGCTTCGCTCGACGAGGCAAAAAAAGAAATGGTGCCCAGGGACGGAGTCGAACCGCCGACACTGCGATTTTCAGATAGCGATTTTTGCAATAAAATCAATGGCCATTGTCACGGTTCCGCAGACGTTCACGCCTATATAGATCAACGGGTTACGGCACGGGTGGCAACAAAAAACCATAGAGACAGGGTGGTTGCGGGGACAGGATTTGGTCGATTCTGTTACATCGACGCGCCCTACACCATCGCAGCCTAATCGTCGGATTCGCGCGGGTGCGGCGTGCTGTGTCCGGGCAGCGCATAGGGGTCGATCACCGGCTTGACATAGCTGATACCGAGATCCCGCATCGCAGCCAGCCCCGCATCGGTGATGCACCACAGCGATGATTTATGGCGGGCCAAGTGCCGCCGCGATAGCAATCCGCGATATTCCAGCCGCATCAGGATCAGGGGATCATCTCCGGCAACGGCTAGGGCAGGGTTGCCCGACAGCCAGCGGCGGAGGTGGTCAACCTCCTCCACATTCAGGGGGCCGGACGGGGCCGGCATGCCGGGCGGCCATCGCATGGCGGCATTGTATCTGTGCCCAAGGGCCACGCCAGAAATATTCAGCAGACCACGCCTTTTTGTTTGACGATCAAACATTTTGTGCCTATATTTAGGCACATAGGGGAAGGCGATTGCGCCGCCCGAAACGGTCAGAAAGGACCTAGACGATGCTCTATGATGTCAGAAGGAACCGCCGCACCGATCTGCAGATCGTCAACGATGGTGATTTCGTGAAGGTCGGGAAAAAGCACTTCCGCCACGTCTCGGGCGCGGAAGTCAAGTATGACTGCAACGCATGGGCTTGGCGGGCCTGCGACAGCCTGTGGCAGACCCTTGAAGTTGCGGTTTCAAACGTTCGCAGGGAGGCACGGTAATGCGCAGCCCCCGCAAGAGAATACCCCAGGCAGCACCGGTCAAAACCTACAGCACGCCGAGCGGGCTCGGGGGATCGTTCACGGTATCCATTGTGGAGGAGGTGGACGCGGCAACCGTCAAGGTGCGTGTGCATTACCCGACGAAAAATTGGGACGGGTACACGTTCACCACGACGCGTGACAAACTGATCCCCGAGGGATGAGAAGGGCGGAGGCCAATTTCGAGACGTGGCCGTATGCGGAAAATAATCGTCAACCGACCCCAAAAGTCGGTTGACACCCCGCCGCATAGTGCCTATATTTAGGCATACACGGGACGGCGACGGCGCCGCCCGAAGCGGTCAGGAAAGGACCAGGACAATGGAAAATCCGATTTATGACGCGGCGCAGTGGATCGAAGCCAACATCCGGGCGCGCATGCATGGGGGGCTCGATGCCCGATGCAAACTGATCCGCATTGGCGCCCAGAAATCCATCAACGCCTACGGTCGGGCGCTGGCAAACGCTGTTGCCGCTCGCGGCACCGACAAGGAAGAGATTTATCAGGTGCAGCTTGAAACCTGCGCCGACTGGTTCGCGACCGTCGCCGGCCTGTGCGGGGTGGTTACCCACGCGCAACGCCCCCTGAATAAACAGGTCGATGTGCTGGTCGAAGCCGCAAATGTTCTGGCCCGGACGATGTGGCAGATCGAATGGCTCGGCATCCGGACCGAGGAAGCGGCGCGCGCCCGTTGCGCGACGCTGGTTGCCTATCTGGACGAATTTGGCGCAGCCCTGGCCGCAGTAGATGCCGCCGCATGCGATCTGGAGCCGCTGGGTGACTGAAACGGACCCGATCCGCGTGATCGACCGGGACGGGAAAGAGGGTGCCGTGGTGGAACTCATCCAGCACCCGAACACCCCCCTGATCCACAGAGAGGCGCGCCGCGCGCGGGCCACGCATCGCCACGGGGCGATCTGGACGATTTCGCGCAATCGGATCGACACACTGCGCCAATACCTGTCCGGGGCGATTGAGCGGATCGAGGCGGGGATAACGGGCGGGGGTATTCCGGACGGGTTGCACGGCGCCTATACCGTCACGGGCGGGGATGGGCGCTGGCGGATATCCTGCCCCAAACCCTACGTGCCGCGATTGCGCGGGATCGGTGCCGTGTGGGATGCGGGCGCGTTTCACCTGCCCTATACCGAGTTTAACCTGTTGCAGGACCTGATCGAGGAAAGCCGCGATGCGGCGGAACGGGCGCGGGCGCTGGAATGGCCCCGGATCGACCAGATCGATATCCAGACCAGGGCGGACGGCACCGTATCGATCCGATCCCCCTATCGGGAGGATTTGAGGGACGCGATGCGCGCGATTCCGACTGCCCGTTGGAATGCCGGGGCCAGGGAATGGACGATTCAGCCGCGCTATCGCATCGCCCTGCGGCGTGCATTGATCAAACTGTCGGGGGCCTAGGCCATGCAAACATTATCTGATCGGCTGCTGTCGCTGGGGATGGGGGAGGATGATTTCGGAGAGATGAACGGGCACAGAATCAGCCCGCCGATGGCCCCGCATCCGGAAACCGGGGCCTGGCATTTCCTGGGAATTGACCGCACCATGCCGGTCGCGATGGCAATTCCAATCGGTGCCAGGCTGGCTATGGACCTGCTGCCCCTGGCTGCCATCGGAAATATGCGGGTGCTGGATCACGGCACACAGGGCGGGCAGGCCATGATCCTCGTTGCGGACGCGGAACCCGGTGCAGACGGACGATGGATTCCGCTATCGACCCTGACCGGGCTGCCGGATCAGCTGATAATCACAATTGGAAATGAGGAGGCCAGACCATGACGATGAGCGAGACGGAGATCGACCGCAACCGGGAATGGATTTGGCGCATTGGCGAGGCGCTATTCGGCCCGTCCTGGCAAACGCCGCTGGGGGAGGCCCTGGGCGTGTCGCCGCGCACTGTGCGCTATTGGGCCAGTGGATCGCGGGCCGTCAATGACGGCGCGCGGAAGGATATCCGAACCCTGTTGCAGGATCGCGGCGCGCAATGCCTGGCACTGGCAAGCGAAATCGCAGGCGATGAAAAATCGCATGCCGCGTGATTTTCCTATTGATCGCATCCGGAATTGTTCCTATATTTAGGAACGAAAGGGATGGCGATGGCGCCGCCCAAACAGCCAGAACCAATAGAGAGGGAGTAACGATCATGAGCCCGTTGGAACAAGCCCGGAATAACGATGCCATCAGCGCCCGCGCAGCCGCCCTGCTGCCGCGTGCCGAAGCCCTGGTTAAGTCGGTACACTCCCGCGAGGATTTTGCTTTTGCGGAATCGTCGGATGAGACGTCCTGGCAGCGCAATAGCGGGACGGAGACGGTTATCAGCCTGTCGGCGGCCGTCGAACGGCACAACATGCTGCGCTATCTGGCGCGGCAGTATGATGGCCTGGCGAACCTCTGGCATCGTAGCCCGGAGGAAATTGAGGAGGTAATCTCGGAGATGGAACGCGACGGGTGATGCAGGAGGCCTGATGGACTAGTTTTCCCCAGCCGCGCCCCAACTAGTCCAGCCCTCCTCCACCCACGCCCGCACCGCACCCAGGCGATCACGGCAATCGGCATGGGCGCGGTGCAGCGCCGTCAGATAGTCGGCCACGGCGGATTGCGGCAGGGCATCATCGGCACCCGCCGCGGGCTCCGCCGGGGCATCGGGACAGGACAGCAACTCAGCGGGCGGGCTGATCCGGATCGTCTCCACCCGCGTCACAACCGTCGGGGCGGGGGGTGCGGAGGCAGCGCAGGCCTGCAACAGCAGCGCGCAGCACAGGGGCAGCAGGGGCATCCTCATGGCGTGCGATCTCCCGCGACAGGCGTTGATATTGATCAGCCCGGGCCAGGGCGGCATCCCGGTCCCGCGCCAGGAGGGCGGCGGATTGCTGGGCCGCGCGGGTGACCGCGTAGAGGGATTGGGCGTTGACCTCCGCCGCTGCAATCGCCGCGTCCCTATCCGTGGTCAGCTGCTGCACCGATACCCTGGCCTGCGCCAGATCGCGCTGCAGCCCACGGTAATGCAGCACCCCCGCCAGAACCAGGGACACGACACCCAGCCCCAGTACCAACCCGCCCAACAGGCGCGCACCGCCGAGGCGGGAGAGAATAGCCCCGATCATCGCAGCCCCCGCTTGCGGTCCTGCCAACGGGCGTAGAGCATCCAGCCCACGGCACAGAGCGCGATCAACCCCAGGACAGGCAGTCCGAGAGACAGGGCCGATTGAACCGACCAGCCGATCTGTGAGATCTGGGCCGCGATATCCGACACCTCCGACGCGCTGCCGGCCATGCTCGCCACCGTGGCAGCCCCGGCGATGGCACCGCCGCGCATGGTGCGGCTGTCGCCCAGCGGTCGCTGTTGGTCGAGCGCTTGGCGCGCGGATTGCGGCGGGAGTGTGTCGATGTTGTTGTAAAACAAATGGTTATAGCGCCCGCCCGGCGTTTCGTAGGTGGGGGCTTTGCCCCGCGCCCATTTGGGCGTGGCGATATAGGTGGTGTGGTAATGCGTGGCGCGGTCGGTCGGGTCCGGATATTCCCCGGCTGCCACTCCCTCCGCGACCCGCCAGCACTCGTTAAACCAGCGATCGGTACCCCCGCGCGCGGCAGACATCATCTGCCCCAAGCGCGGGTTGTCGGCATTCCAGCAGCTAAATTGCCAGGGCTGTTTGCACACCGCCGCCGGGCGATCCGGCCAATTGGGCAGGGTGGCGCGATTGACCACGACCCAGGCAATGGCGATGGCGTCGTCGATATCCCCCGCCTCCGCCTCCCCATACAGCGTGCGGGCCAGCGTATCGATATCAATGGCCGAGAATTGGATGGTGTGACCGGTCATGGCAGGATGCTCCCCGAAACCCCCGCAAGCGGCGGCACAGCCGCCCGGATTTGCGGGGAATGAAAAAACCCCGCGAACGCCGTGCGCGGGGGTTGGGTGGGTTGGTTTGATGAGGGGGTGGACGGAGACTACTCCGCAGGCAAAGCGCGTTGCCGGCGCTCCTCCCGCAATTCGGATCGCAGGGACTCAACCGCCTTTTGCAGATCCGCGAATTGTCGGTCGATATGCCGCTCCAGATCGCCGCGCATCGCGGCCAATTGCTGGGCCGTCACATATTCCCGCGCGACCGTCACCCGAAACTCGGTCAGCGCCCGGGAAAACTCCCGCGATTGCTCATTATGCGAGGCCCATAACCGCTCATTGCTGGTGGCGGAGGCTTTGGATTTGAGGTTGAGCCAGACCCACCCCGCCAGGGAGATGAGCGCGCCCGCGAAAATGCCGATCACAACCCATAAATTACCCAATGTCGCCGGCGTATCCATGCGCCCTCTCCCCGCTCATCCGATCCGATTAACCGCGATCACTCCGGCACCGGCCAGGTGATGGCCGGGGCTGCCTGGATCGCGGCGGCGTCGGAAGCGGCCGCCACCGCCGCCTTGGCCCCCAGGCGCAGCGCCTCAATCGCGGCGGCCACCTGTGCCCAGGCCGCATCGAGCCCCTGCACCACAGCGACCACGCCCGCCAGATCGGGCGCGGTGATCCCCACCTCGGCCGCCAGCACCGGATAGTCGGACGGCTCGGGCGTGCCTTCGGCGGCGACCACGGAGGCATAGCGCCGCGCCTCGTCGGATTTGCGCTGATAAACCAGGGCCTGGCCGGCGCCGCCGGTGATCCAGGCCAGTCGGGCCTGTTCGGCCGCCGCGTCGATAGCGGCCACCGCACGAGCGCGCAGGCTGTCCAGCGGAATCGGCTCGGCATTGGGCGCGATGCCACCCTCCACCAATTCCCCGCCGCCGGTGGCGGTGTGGGTGGATGGGTCGTAACCGACTACGGGCCAAACGCCCGCCAGCTCCGCAAGTTGCTGATCCGTCCAATGGGCACAGCCAACAACCGCGCCGCCCTGAAGCAGCGCTGCGCGCCCCGGGCGCGGTCCGGGCAGGCCGTCAATCGTCATATACTGCATCGATCTCTCCTCGATCAGGCATAGGGTCCGAGGCCCCGGTCAAACCCGGCCGGCACCGCGCCGACAAACGCGTCCTGTCCGGCGTTGAGCCGCACCGTCGTGGTGTGGATCAGGGCCTGTGCATACCATTCCGCGCCCACCGACGGCGCGAATGTGATGCCGCCCGTGCCGGCAGACGGATCGCCGCCGCCCTGCCATGTGCCGCCGTTTTTGCGGCCCCAGAACAACCGCGCCGACCAGTCCACGGCCAGGCCGATGACGTCGCCGGCGCCGAATGTCGCCCAATTGGCCGCCACCACCTCGCCCCCGGCGGGATTGGCGACATAGACGGGGGCGGCCCCCGCCCCGTACCACATCACGCGGCCGAGCGGGCTGAACGGATGCTGCTGGATACCGAGGTAGACGCCCAGTCCGGCCGAGATTATCTCCACCTCCCAATAGCACCGCCCGGAGGCAGAGGAGATCGGCGCGACGGACAGGATCGTATCGTGGTTGCCAAATCCCGACGACGCGCCGTCGCGATTGCCATTGGCAAACGACAGGGTACCGTCGCCGGCGGTTTTGGTCGGGTCCCATACGGTCGGCACGATAGGGCGACGGCCCCACGGGCCGGTCTGCCTGTGCGAGGCGTACAACATGGCTCAGCCCTCCCTGCCGACGAGCGTGAATAGCAGGCCCTGGCCTGCAATCGTGCTGCCGATCTGGTCGACGGCAAATTCGATTACGCTGCCCGCCGACACCTCCACCTCGGCCGCCGCATCGACAAACGCGCCCGGCGTGAGGGTGGTGCTGGTCGCGGCAAACTGCGGGCGCGTCGCGTAGATCGACACGCCGTCGACCAGCACGTCCAGGATCAGCGCCGCGCCGGTGGGGGCGAGGGCGATCTTGGCAACCTCCCCGCTAAACACCACATCGCGGACGAGCGGGACGGCGCCATACGCCTCTGCTTCGATATCTTCCGCGATCATCCCCTTGCCGTAGCCCGCCAGAAACGGGATGTCATAGGCGGGCGCAGCGGGAATCGCAGCGGCGATCAGGGCGCTGATGGCAGTGAGGAGTTGGGCAAGATTTTCTCTGTCCGGGGTGAGCCCCGCCGCCGCAATCACCGCCACGATCTCCCGCATCGAATGTTCAATCGCGGCGGCGGGCACGGGCGAACCATCCACCCCGAGCGCCGGGTTTGCGTCCACATAGGGCGCGTCTGCGGCGCCACCAATCGGCGGTACATAGTCCATGGCTTATGCCCCCTCATAGGACAGCAGCGGCACCGCCATGGCGGGGCCGCTGCGATTGATGCGACATTCCAGATCATCGGCCCGCGCGATCCGGCCCAGCCTGTCGCCACAGGCCGATTGACCAGCACGGAACAAGGTCAGGCGGGGGCCGATCACCCGGACGCGGTAATAAAACCGGTTGGAAGACGCGCCGCCCAGCACGTCACCACAGCGGCCCAGCCCCGCCAGAAGCGGGGAGTAGCGGATATGCGCGATCTCGTAGCCCAGGGACGACGCCAGATCCTGCAGCCAGGCCAAGGTCCGCCCGCCACCTGCCACCATGCGGGCGCGGATATGGGCCTGACGCTCCGCAATCGTCCCGTCATCCCCCAAACAGGGGTCGGGCAGCCCGAAGGCCGCCTCCCAATCCTGCAGCAACTGCACGGCCGATGGGGGGTATCCCTCCCGCTCGATAATGTCCGCCACCCGCTCCCCATGCCGATAGAGCGATGCTGCCATGCCGCGCAGCAGAGCCGCAATCACCGATCCGGAGCGGGGCCAGGCCGCGCCTGGCGGCAACAGGTCGAGCAACTGGCGCTCATACTCCGCCCTCGTAAACCGCGCCGTCATGGGCCTAGTCCTCGCTCACGCTATAGGTGATGGTGCCGGGGATGGCGATCACGCCCGTCGCATGGGTGACGATGTCGGGCATGATCAGGACATGCGTCCCCTCCCCCGTTGCCCTGCTGATCGCCTCCCCCATGCGGGATTTATGGATCGGGCCGCCCGGCACCGCTTCGCGCAATATCAGGTCGACATATTGGGCCTGGATCGCGGCGCGGATTGCCGCCGTATCGGGGTTGAGGTCCTGGATTTCGATATTGAGCGCGTCCGGAACCGGAGCCACCACGAACAGATCCCCGAATACGTCGCGGCGCGACGGGTCGGACAGATAATCCAGCACCAGGGCAATATCCCCCTCGGTCGGGACGCCGAAATCCTCCGCCCGCACCACATCAAACATCACCCGCACGGTGACGCTGCCCACCCCCATTTCATGGCTGGCGACCCAGGCCCGGGTGCAGCCAGCCACCTCCAGTGCCCAGCGCGCATAATCATGCGGTGCGCCGCCAGCCGGGGGTTGAGCCAGCGCCGTCATCACCCGCGCGCGCCAGACCTCCAGATCCTCCAGATCCGCGCCGCCCGCCATGGCGATCACAGTCGCCTCGCCCCGCACACCCGCGATTGCCAGATCAAACCGGATCGCGGTGCCGCCCGGAATATTGCCGGACGCCCCCGCCGTGGCGGTCAGGGGGATTACAACCGTCCCGCCCTCCCCCAC
>Ga0209066_10002666_pt1 | contig 21321 bp, 20 predicted proteins | sample All_14_2_FD_187198 | JGI IMG/M metagenome (GOLD analysis project Ga0209066, IMG submission 187198) | Freshwater microbial communities in response to fracking from Pennsylvania, USA - Allegheny Zone_MetaG_DW_15 (SPAdes) (version 2) ... | reverse complement strand
CGAAGGCGCGCGGGCCTGATCTGCCCGGCGGCAGTCGTTCAGGCTGTCACGCCGTCCTTGCTGATGTAGACTTCTGCTACGCGGCCGTTGCGGATCGAGCAGGTGAAGCGACGGACGTCCGTCGCTGGTCCGCGATAACTATCGCGCCGTTCGACCTGACCATCGACGTCCCAGCCGCCCGAAACCGCACGCGGCGCGTCGACGCGACGGACTTCGGCATAGCCGCCCTGTGTCGTCGCTTCGTCCCGCGCAGCAACGGCACAGGCGTTCACGGCCGCATCCTCGCTCGCCAGCGCATTGTCCGTTACACGATCGTCGCCCTGGTCGCGCTGATAGTCCTGATCGCCATTATAGTCCGGATTACGGGTATCCGCATCGCCATAGGGACGATCAGTATCGGACGTACCGCTGCGGGCCTTTCGGTCCTTGCTCATCGATGTCGCGACGACGGCCACGGCGCCGATCAGCGCGGCAATGCCCACTGCGTCGCCGAAGTCGAGGCCGCGATCGCGCCGATGCCAGCCCCGATCCCATCCACGATTGTCCCAGCCGCGATGGTCCCGCGCCGCGGCGGGCGCGATGCTGCTGGCGACCAGCGCCGCTCCGGTGAGAGCTGTCAGAACCAGGCGCATCTTGCGCATTGTCCGCATCCTTTTCGCGAAAAGCGGGCCTTACGCTGCCCGCTCTGCGCGTTTAGCCGAGCCATGCTGTCGACGGGCTGAACGATCTAGTCAGGATCATGGATGTCGAGGCCCGTCCATTTCGCCGCAAAAGCGTACATGTCGGCATATTCCTCAATCAGCTTGTCGGTCGGCTTACCGCCACCATGGCCCGCGCGCGTTTCGACCCGAATGAGGCGGGGCCGATCGCCCAGCGCGTGCGCCTGCAGCGCTGCAGCATATTTGAAGCTGTGTGCGGGTACGACGCGATCATCCGTGTCTGCGGTCGTTACCAGGATTGCGGGATAATCCCGGCCCTCGGCGATATTGTGATAGGGCGAATAGGCGAGCAGTGCCCGGAAATCGGCTTCTTTCTCGGGCGAACCATAGTCGTCGACCCAATAACGTCCGGCGGTGAACCGATCGAAGCGTAGCATGTCCATGACACCTACGGCCGGAAGCGCAGCGCTGAACAGGTCCGGCCGCTGATTGACCACCGCACCGACCAGCAGGCCGCCGTTGGAGCGCCCCTCGATCGCCAGCTGATCCTCGCCGGTATAGCCGTTCGCTTTCAGATATTCGGCGGCGGCGATGAAGTCGTCGAATACATTTTGCTTGTTCTGGCCCTTGCCGGCGTCGTGCCACGCCTTTCCATATTCGCCACCACCGCGAAGGTTGGCGATGGCGATCGTCCCGCCCTGCTCCAGCCAGGCAAGCCGCGTGGGCGAGAAGCCCGGCGTCAGCGAAATATTGAAACCGCCATAGCCGTACAGCAGCGTCGGTGCAGGTTCCGCCCGACGCATCGCGTCCATCCGGCGGATGATGTACATCGGGATGCGTGTCCCGTCCTTTGACGGATAGAATATCTGGTCTGTGACGAAATCCGTGGGGCTGAAGGCAAGATCGGGCTGCGCGAAGATCGATTGCGCGCCGGTGGTCGTGTCATAGCGATAGATTGTGGACGGTCGCGTAAAGCCGGAGAAGCTGAAGAAAGTCTCCGGGTCGCCCGCCTTGCCGCGAAAACCAGCCGATGTGCCAAGACCCGGCATGGGCACTTCGCCTGCCGGTCGCCCTTCCAGCGTCACCAGTTCCGCAATCGTGCGCGCATTGTCGAGATAGGCGACAATGATGCGATCCCCCACCAGCGATCCGCCAGCCAGCACCTCTTCCCGCTGCGGCACAATCTCACGCGGGCGCGCGTCGGGGTGCTCGGCGTCCAGCCGTACCAGCCGACCGCGTGGCGCATCCTTGTCGGTCACGAACCAGAGCAGGCTGCCCTGGCTGCCCACCAGTTTCCAGCCATGATCCATGCCCTTGACCAGCGCGCGAAAGCGCGGCGGCTGGCCATCGAGCGCAGCGACGGACAAGGTGGCATCGGCATCGGTGCCCCTGGTCGATGTCACCAGCAGCCAGCGGCCATCGGCTGTCACCTTTGCGCTATGGTTCCAGTCCGGATGGCGTGGCGTCTCGAAAATCAGTTGATCATCCGCCTGCACAGTGCCCAGGCGATGATAATAGACCTTGTGATCGCGATTTGAGGACTGGAACGCCCCACCCTTTTCCGGCGCGTCAAAGCGGGAGTAGTAAAAGCCCTGGCTGGAACTGTCCCAGGCAAGTTCAGAATATTTGACCCAGGATATGCTGTCGCCCGCGTCCCGACCGGTCGCAATGTCCAGTACGCGCAGCGTACGCCAGTCGGACCCGGCATCCTGCACCGCGTACAGCAGGAAACGACCATCGGGCGACGGCTCCCATTCGGCCAGCGCTGTCGCCCCATCGACAGACAGGCGTGCAGGATCCAGTATCTCGCGCTGCGGACCATTCAGGCCCTCGCGCATATACAGCGGCGCCTGCTTCTGAAGCCCGGTATTGAAAGTGTAGAAGTAACGGCCGTTGGCTTTCCGAGGGGTCGAGTAGCGACCATAGTCGTACAGCCGTTCCATCCGCCGCCGCAGCAAATCCCGCCCTGGCAGTCCGGCGAGATAGGCCTCGGTGACCGCATTTTCCGCAGTTACCCAGTCCCGCACCGCCGGATCGGCGCGCACGTCGTTTTCCAGCCAGCGATACGGATCCGGCACATCTACGCCAAAGCGCTCCTCCACCAGATCAAGGCGGGGCGCTGACGGATAATGCAAAGAGGCAGCCTCCGACGCCGGTTCGATCCTGGCGGCCGGATCGGCGTGCACGGGGCCTGCCGCAGCGGCCGTCAACGCCAACAGGGCGAACGGGACCACCGCGCGCATTATCCTCTTCCTTTCAAACAGATCGGGCCGCCGGCTTTTACAGCGGGCGGCCCGATTCCGATACTCCTCTGTCGTCGCAAACGACGCTTGGATCAGGCTGCTTCCAGCTCGTCCGCGTCCGCGGTCTGCACCGGGCCCGAATCCTGGCCCTTCGCCGAAACGTCACGGTCAACCAGCTCGATGATCGCGATCGGGGCGGCGTCCGAAGCACGGAAGCCGGCCTTGATGACGCGGGTGTAACCGCCATTGCGGCCCTTGTAGCGCTCAGCCAGAACGTCGAACAGCTTGGTGAGCTGCACATCGTCCATCAGACGCGCATTGGCCAGGCGACGGTTGGACAGGCCACCCTTCTTCGCCAGCGTGATCAGCTTTTCGACATAGGGGCGAAGTTCCTTCGCCTTCGGCGTCGTCGTCAGGATCTGCTCATGCTTGATGAGCGAAGCGGCGAGATTGCGCAGGAGCGCAGTACGGTGACCGGCGCTGCGCTGCAGCTTGCGATGACCAACCTTGTGACGCATGTGTCTTTCCTTCGTTCGTTAAGGGACCGTGCAAGGTATCCCAGACCAGGCGGCTGTCAGGGGCGCCGCCAATACCCCTTTGGACAGGAACCGGGCCAGAGCATCGCTCTGACCCGAACCTTTTAGCCCAGCAGCTCCTGTTCGAGCTTCTTGGCCATTTCCTCGATATTTTCCGGCGGCCAGCCGGGGATGTCCATGCCCAGGCGCAGGCCCATGCTGGACAGCACTTCCTTGATCTCGTTCAAGGACTTGCGGCCGAAGTTCGGCGTACGCAGCATCTCTGCCTCGGTCTTCTGGACCAGATCGCCGATGTAGATGATGTTGTCGTTCTTCAGGCAGTTGGCCGAACGCACCGACAGTTCCAGCTCGTCCACCTTCTTGAGGAGGTAGCGGTTGATGGTGTTGGTATCGCTCTCGCCTTCCGAAGCCGACGGGACGGCATGGCCGGCCATCGACGGAACGGCTGCGGGCAGCGCGTCCTCAAAGTGAACGAACAGCTGCAACTGGTCCTGCAGGATGCGCGCGGCATAGGCGACCGCGTCTTCCGGCGTGACGGTGCCGTCGGTCTCGACTGTCAGCGACAGCTTGTCATAATCCAGTTCCTGGCCGACGCGGGTGTTGTCCACCTTGTAGGCGACCTGGCGCACCGGCGAGTACAGCGCATCGACCGGGATCAGACCGATCGGGGCGTCTGCCGGACGGTTGGCGACAGCAGGGACATAGCCCTTGCCGACGTCCGCGGTCAGCTCGACGTTCAGCGTCGCGCCTTCGTCGAGGTGGCAGATCACCAGATCCGGGTTCATCACCTGGATGTCGCCGGAAACGGCGATATCGCCAGCTTTCACTTCGGCCGGGCCGGTGGCGGACAGCTGCAGGCGCTTGGGGCCTTCGCCTTCCATCTTCAGCGCGATCTGCTTCACGTTCAGGACGATGTCGGTCACGTCCTCGCGCACGCCGGCGAGGCTGGAGAACTCGTGCAGGACGTTCTCGATCTTGATCGACGTGACAGCCGCACCCTGAAGCGACGACAGGAGCACGCGGCGCAGCGCATTGCCGAGCGTCAGGCCGAACCCGCGCTCCAGCGGCTCGGCGACGAACGTCGCCTTGCGCCTGCCGTCGCCCGAACCCTTGATCTCAAGGGCGTTGGGCTTCTTCAATTCCTGCCAGTTCTTCATGTTGACAGTCATGTAATTCCCCTGGGAATGTGGCCGACCGCCCGAGTGGTCCCTCGCGAAGCCGGCCGATGAAATTGAGACGAGCGGCGCGTCCGCCGCCCGCTATCGACTGGCCTTGGTTAGACGCGACGGCGCTTGGAGGGGCGGACGCCGTTGTGGGGGATCGGCGTCACGTCGCGGATCGACGTGATCGTGAAGCCAACCGCCTGCAGCGCACGCAGCGCCGATTCACGACCCGAACCCGGGCCCTTCACTTCGACTTCCAGCGTGCGCACGCCATGCTCGGCCGCCTTGCGGCCAGCGTCTTCCGCGCAGACCTGCGCGGCGTAGGGCGTCGACTTGCGGCTACCTTTGAAGCCCATCATGCCGGCCGAGGACCAGCTGATCGCATTGCCCTGGGCGTCGGTGATGGTGACCATGGTGTTGTTGAAGCTGGCGTTCACATGCGCCACGCCGGCGGAGATGTTCTTGCGCTCACGCCGCTTAATGCGCTGGGGTTCCCGTGCCATTTTGCTCTATCCTACTCGAATTTCCACGAAAGCTGCTCAAAGCCCAAAGAGGCGAGCGGCTTACTTCTTCTTACCGGCGATCGGCTTGGCCTTGCCCTTGCGGGTGCGCGCATTGGTGTGCGTGCGCTGGCCACGAACCGGCAGGCCCTTGCGGTGACGCAGGCCGCGATAGCAGGCGAGGTCCATCAGGCGCTTGATGTTCATCGCGGTTTCGCGACGAAGATCACCCTCGACCGTCAGGTCGGCGTCGATGGCTTCACGGATCTGCAGCACTTCGGCGTCGGACAGGTCCTGAACGCGGCGGCTGTGATCGATGCCCAGCTTGTCGGCAAGGTCGACGGCGGTCTTGCGACCAATGCCGTGGATGTAGGTCAGCGCGATGATAACGCGCTTGTTGGTCGGGATGTTGACGCCCGCAATACGTGCCATGTGACTTTAATCTCCTGCTCCACGGGGCGATTGGCAGCGCCCCATCTCAAAGCGTCGTGTGCCGGGCGCGACCCCGGCGGCAACAAACATTCATCCCGGGACGCAAAAAAGACGGCCAGCGCAAAAAAAGGCGCTGCCGCTACCAAGCGTGTCGGGATTGGCGGCCCTTAATGAGTCGTTGAAAGGCTGTCAAGCGCACGCCCTTGACCGACCGGGCCAGCGCGCGCCGATCAACGCGACGGCGCGGCCGACAAATGGCCGAATGCAGGGTCGCAAGATCGGGTCACGCGCGCAGGCAATGTTCGGCCCAGCGCTTCGCGTACGGCCTTTGCCCACAGGCGATAGCCATCCGGGTTCATATGAATGCCGTCGGATTGATAGAAATTGCCGGGCCGGCCGTTCACCAGCAGCAATGGCACGATGTTGATGAAAGTCACATCAGGGCGCCGGCGGGCGATTGCTGCAGCTTCGGCATTGAAGCGACTTTGGTCCGCAAAGTTCGCCCAACGCGTCGGGCTGGGCTTCATGGAGATTATGAAGACGCGCAAATCTCCAAAATGGCGTACCTTTTCATCCAGAAAGGCTGAAAGGTCCGCAAGCGCCTTTACGGGCGTCCCTCCCCGCGCAATGTCGTTCTCGCCTGCGTAAAGAACGATTGCCTCCGGCTCGCGCTTTTCCCGCTCATGCGCGAACCGCGGCCCGAGCTCTGCGAATGTCGCGGCCTCTATCCCGCGGTTATGGGCGATCCAGGGCTTCATGTCCGCATCGAGCGAGGACCAGCGATAGACGGACGAACTGCCGATGAACCATAGGACGCAATGGCCCTGGCGCCCCCCTGTTCCGGGCAGCGGCGTAGTGGAAAGCTGCTGTGCCTGATAATATCGGAAAAGAAACCAGCCGCCGAAGATGATAACGAACGTCGTGACGACAGTGATGATTTTCGCCCAGGTGTCGGACAACCGCCTCGTCTCCTCTCCGCCTTTCCGCGCAGAGCTTGATAGGGGTCAGGCTGCCTCGCCGTCCATAGGCAATTGGTCGGTAGGCCGAATTGGTTGAGAGCGTCTTCGCCGCAACAAAACATCCAGTGGCGATGGTGGCGCGAACAGCCAACCGCCGCCGACGCTGACAATGATACGGTGCACCGCAATACTGGCGCCGATCGCCAGTATCGAAATAACCGGCACAAACAGGAAAGACATCGGGTGTTGAGGCGGAAGCTGCGGAAGCAGGCGAATGGCTGCACAGCCGAGAACGGCAATCACGGGGAAATGGATCAGGTAGACCGGCAGCGTTCGTCGTCCCATCCATGCAATCCATCCCAGTTGCCCCATGGCGTGCCGCGATGTCGCGCCGACAAGTGCCAAGCCGACGACGATGCCGAAAATGTCCATCAAGACCATGGGGATGGACCAGGCCCCGCTCAGGCTCGCCGCAATCAAATAGGCCAGGACTACGGCGCTGATACGTCGGACACCGCATTGACCTGCGATCCACGAACCGACACCGGGAAAACGCATCCCCAGCACATAGAGCGGCAGGCAGCGGGCGAAGGAGCGAAAAGCTGATCCCGCCTCCGCAATCAGTTCAGGCAGAACCGCGCCGACCAGAACAGCAAGCCCCACCGCAACAGCCGACGGCAGACGGCGCGTTCCCCACGCGAAGCCGAACGACAACAACATCGCCCAGAGGTACCAGGCAACGGAGCCGCCCCAAAGAATTGCGGGCAGGCGGTGCCAATCCGGCATCAGCCGCACATGATCAAGCGGCCAGTCAGGGGCCAGGAACGACAATATGATCGCCCAGACAACATAGGTCCGACCGACACGGCGGGCGCTGTCGAGCGTCGGCCCCGTGCTTCGCCGGGAATAATGGCCGGACGCCAACATGCCGGAAACGAAAAAGAATAGCGGCAGCCGCATGTGATAAAGGAGCAGTTCGGCCCCGACCCAGAAATGGTCAACGCCGTTTGATCCGAGCGAAAAGATCGCCCGGTCATATGTGCCGGCATGGTGCATCACGACGAAAAGGATCGCAAAACCCTTCGTCAGATCGATCCAGCCGGCGCGTTCCCCCGCGGTCGGCACTGTTGCCGTCTCCCCCTGATCCCGGCCGCTGTGCCGTATAAGGCGTAAAGACCAGCTTAATGCCGTTACGAGTTCGTATCGTTTGACGCCGAGACATTGCAAAGCTGGCGACGGCGGTTGACTCCCCGGCGCGTCCTGATACCGGCGCGCGCATATTCCTTTTTCTTCAGCCACAAAGGCATTCGCATGTCCGACAAGATCAATCGCATCGTTCTCGCCTTTTCGGGCGGCCTCGACACCAGCGTGATCCTGAAATGGCTGCAACAGACCTATCAGTGCGAAGTCGTCACCTTCACGGCCGATCTGGGTCAGGGCGAAGAACTGGAACCTGCGCGCGCCAAGGCGAAGCTTATGGGCGTCAAGGACGAGCATATCTTCATCGACGATCTGCGCGAGGAGTTCGTGCGGGATTACGTGTTCCCGATGATGCGCAGCAATGCACTCTATGAGGGGCTCTACCTGCTCGGCACATCGATTGCCCGCCCGCTGATCGCCAAGCGTCAGATGGAGATCGCGAAGCTGGTGAACGCCGACGCGGTCAGCCACGGTGCCACCGGCAAGGGCAATGATCAGGTCCGTTTCGAACTTGGCTATTATGCGCTAAACCCCGATATCAAGGTCATCGCCCCGTGGCGCGAATGGGATCTTGCCAGCCGTACCAAGCTGATCGAATTCGCCGAACAGCACCAGATCCCGATCCCGCGGGACAAGCGCGGCGAAGCGCCCTTCTCCACCGACGCCAACATGCTCCACACCTCATCTGAAGGTAAGGTGCTGGAGGATCCGTGGGAGGAAGTGCCCGATTTCGTCTACTCGCGCACCGTGAACCCGGAAGATGCGCCGGACGCACCCGAATATATCACGATTGATTTCGAGCGCGGCGACGGCGTCGCCATCAATGGCCAGGCCATGTCGCCCGCGACACTGCTGGAAACGCTCAACGACTATGGCCGCCGGCACGGCATCGGCCGCCTCGATCTGGTCGAGAACCGCTTCGTGGGCATGAAGTCGCGCGGCATGTACGAAACGCCGGGCGGCACGATCTATCACCTCGCCCACCGCGGCATAGAGCAGATCACGCTCGATCGCGGCGCCGCGCACTTGAAGGACGAACTGGCGCCCCGCTACGCCGAACTCATTTACAACGGCTTCTGGTTCAGCCCGGAGCGCGAGATGCTGCAGGCGGCGATCGACCACAGTCAGGAAAAGGTGACCGGCACGGTTCGCCTGAAGCTCTACAAGGGCGGTGTCTATGTCGTCGGCCGCAAGTCGCCCAACACGCTCTACAGTGAAAAGGTGGTGACGTTCGAGGACGACGCCGGCGCTTATGACCAGCGTGACGCGGCAGGCTTCATCAAGCTCAACGCGCTGCGCCTGCGGCTTTTGGGCCGTCGCGACCGCTGAACCTCGGGGTGCGGAAATCCGCCCTCGCGTTGCCATTGAATTGCTAATTTTGCTCTCTTGGGGGATGCATGTTCGGCGCACGTCTCGAAGCAGATGCCCTGTGGCAGGCCATGGAACGCAGCAGCGCTGTCGTGTCTTTCGATATGACGGGGCACGTCACTGGCGCCAATGCCAATTTCCTGGCCCTGTTCGGCTATCGCTATGACGAGATTGCCGGCAAGCATCACCGCCTTTTCTGCACGCCCGAATATGCCGCCTCCGAAGAGTATCGGCAGTTCTGGCGGCGCCTGTGCAGCGACCAGTTTGAAAGCGGCGAATATTGCAGAAACGACAAGGCCGGACAGCCGATCTGGATCCACGGCAGCTACAACCCGCTGCACGATGCCGACGGGCGTCAGATCGGCGTCGTAAAGTTCGCGCACGACGTCAGCGCTGAACACCATGCCATTGATGCGCGCAAAAATGCCGAACGTGAGGCCGGGATCGCCGCCATCGACCGTCAACAGGCCATGGAACATATCCTGGGGCAAGTTGCCGCCATCGTCGATTCGATCGATTCGATCGCCCGCCAGACCAATCTGCTCGCGCTCAACGCGTCGATAGAAGCGGCGCGCGCCGGCGAGGCTGGGCAGGGCTTCTCCGTGGTCGCGTCTGAAATCAAGAAACTGGCAAGCGATACCCAGGACGCCACGATGCGTGCAAAGGGTCTTATCGCGCGATAGGTCCTGCGCAACATGCCCTTCCCCCGGCCGTGTCCCGTCGCTAACGGAGCCCGGTGACATCATCATTCTTCTTACCCGACATGCTTTCGACGATTGACTGGGGCTTCGTCGTCGCAGCAATTCTTGCCACAACCGTCGTCGGCCTGGCCAAGGGTGGCCTGTCCGGCCTTGGCATATTGGGCATGCCCATCCTGGCCCTCGCCGTCGAGCCTGTAGAGGCGGCGGCAATCCTGTTACCGCTGTTGATCGTGCAGGATGTGGTCGGCGTCTGGTCATTCCGGCACGACTGCGACTGGCATATCGTCAAGGTGATGATACCCGGCGCGGCGGTCGGCGTGCTGTCCGGTTGGGCCTTCGTCACGGTCGTGCCGGTCAGCGCGGTTATGGCGGTGCTCGGCCTCATCTCGATTTTCTTCGGCCTGTGGCGACTGTGGATCGAGCGCGGCGGCCGCGTCGTTGCTGCGGCGCGATCGCCCGATTGGGTTGGCACGCTGTTCGGCGTAGGCCTGGGCTTTACCAGCCAGGTCGCGCATGCGGGTGGGCCACCATTCCAGTTCTGGGTGATGCCCAAGCAATTGCCGCATACCCGCTTCATCGGCACGTCGACGATGACGTTCGCGATCGTGAACTGGATGAAGGTGCCGGCCTATCTCGCACTGGGCCAGTTCAGCCGGCATGATCTGACCCTATCCGCCGCGCTGCTGCCGGTCGCCATCCTTTCGACGCTTGCGGGCATCTGGGCCGTCAGGCGCATCCGGGGCCGTACCTTCTACACGATCGTCAACCTGCTGATGGTCATGCTGGGCCTCAAGCTGCTCATCGACGGTCTCTTCTGAAATAGCACTTGCCGCAAAGCGCGTTCGGGCGCGTTATGCGCCCCATGGACACACCGCGCCCCGCCCGCATCTTTCCCTGGCGCTACGGCCTGTTTCTGCTGCTTCTGACGCTGGCGGTTCCGCTCGCGCGGCACCTTCCGTGGCATGCCGCCGCGATGGCGGGCTTTGATGGTGCTGCAACTGTCTTCCTGCTCGCCTGCCTGTCCATGCTGCGCATGGAGGCAGGTACAATGCGCCGCGCGGCCGTCGCTAACGACGCCAATCGTGGACTGATGCTGTTGCTTACGGGCATTGTCGCGATCGTCATTCTGATCGCCGTGGGCGTGGCAGTGACGCAGCACGGCGCAGCCGCGCCAAGCCGGATCGCTCTGGTGCTGGGCACGCTGGCGATCGCATGGCTGTTCACCAACACCATCTACGCGCTGCATTATGCGCATATCTTCTATCTGGCGGATCAGGCGGGCCGGGATCGGGGCGGCCTCGATTTTCCTGAACGCGATGAACCGGATTACTGGGACTTCCTCTACTTCGCCTTCACGCTGGGCATGACCTTCCAGACGTCGGACGTGTCCATAACGGCGCCGGCCGTGCGCAAGGTCGTGCTGGCGCACTGCATCGCCGCCTTCGTCTTCAACCTGGGCGTCATCGCCTTCACCATCAACGTGATCGGCAACTGACGCCGATCCGTCACGATACCATGGCAAGCTGACGCGTTCGGAGGGCCAGATGGAAATTGCCCCGTCAGTCATATGGATGATGGATTTCGAGGGCGGCGCTCCAACCCCCTGCCCCGATGGCCCGCTGGATTGCGCCCCCGCGCACGGCACGTTCCGCTGGCTGCACCTGAGCCTTGCGGACCAGCCGACGCGCAACTGGCTGCGCACGGATGCAGACCTGCCCGATGATGTGCGGTCGCTGCTGCTGGGCAGCGAGGCACATCAGCGTGCGCTCGTCACAAACGGCGTGCTCGCCTGCGTGCTGCACGACGTGGAGCGCGATTTCGACCGGCTGGACGCAGAACGCACCGGCGTGCTCCGTTTTGCGCTGGCGCCTGGCATGATGATCACCGCGCGGCACCACCCGCTGCGTTCCGCCGACATCGTACGTCGCAGGATCGAACGTGAGGGCGTGCCCATCCGACACGCCGCCGACGCCCTCGATCTTCTGGTGTCCGCCATTGTCGAGAATATCGGCGGCGTCGCGCAGGAACAGGCACGTCAGATCGAACGGTTCGAGGACGAACTGCTCGACCACCCGGCCCGTTTCGACCATCGGCGCCTGATCGCCATCCGCCGCCGGATCGTTCAGTTCCACCGGCTGCTTTCGGGCATGCGCGCGGTATTCAAGCGCATGGAGCTGGACGCCGACCTGCCGCCGCCATTACTTCCCACCGTAGAGATGCTCGCGCAGCGGCTTGGCAGCATCGATGACGAAATGCTGGCGATCCAGAGCCAGCTACGCCTGCTGCGCGAGGAAGCCGATCTGCAGGCGGCCCAACGAACCAACCAGAACCTCTACGTGCTGTCGATCCTGTCGGCGCTGCTGCTGCCTGCGACGCTGGTGACCGGGTTCTTCGGCATGAACACGGCCGATCTGCCTTTCATGCATTCTGCCGGTGGTACCGTCTTCGCGGGTTTTCTCGCCGTGGCGACGTCAGCCGGCGTCTACGCAATGCTGCGGATCATGGGTCTGGTGCACCGGTCCTGATCGTGACGGGTCAGGACTGTCCGCTCAGATCCTGATAAAGCATCAGCGCATTGCCGTCCGGATCATAGAAAGTCAGCAGCTTCACCATGTCCGGAATCTCCTGAACCTCGCCGTCGAAGCGGACGCCCTTGCCCGCCAGTTCGGCCTTGGCCGCATCAATATCCACGACGCCCCAGGTCAGTGTGGCGCCCCCGCCCTTCACCAGTTCCTCGACTTCGCTGAACCCGACATTCACACGGGCGACGGGGCTCTGCATTTCGCACCACGCCATGTCACTCAGGCGATAGAGCAGCGTGAAGCCAAGCACATCTTCATACCACGCGATCGTGCGGTCCAGACTGGAACAGCCCATCGCGCAGGTCAGTCCGCCATCATATGTCAAGGCCATGAGCACTCCCCTTCCCGCATCGATCCCGGGACGACTCCGCCAGTTGCCCCAATAGTCATGAAAGTATATTAGATAGCTTTATGGAGTCAATCACGCTACTCGCCGATCTTGGCCGCTACCGCTGGACAGTGCCTGTCATGGCGTTGATCGGCGTACGCGGTGGCGGACGCTTTTCGGACATTGCGCTCAACGTCGGCCTTTCGCGCGAAAGCCTGTCCCGCACGCTGGATGGCGCGATCACGGCCGGCTGGCTGGTCCGCAATCCGGGCCACGGCCATCCGTTGCGGCCGGAATATGTGCCGACCGCAGAGGGGGTACGCGTGGCCGGGACATGTCGCGCCATCATCGCCGCGCAGGCGCAGGTCGGTCTGCCGCCCGATGCCCTGACCCGCTGGAGCCTGCCGATCATTCGCCTGATCGCGGAGGGCGAGCAACGCTTCAATGCCATTGCCCGCGCATTGGGGGACGCAACGCCGCGCGCGCTTGCCGGCAGCCTGAAGGCATTGACGGGACTGCGCCTGGTGGATCGCCAGATATTGGAAACCTACCCGCCCGCTACAGCCTATGCGCTCACACCGCAGGGTAACACTATGGCCCAGGCATTGCTGCGCGCCGCGTAAAACATGGCGAACATATTTCTGCCGTTACGGCACGAATGCCCATTTTGCGTCTATAATTGCCTTTATGTAACAAATAGTTGCCCATCCCGATCAGCCAAGTGCCGCGCTTGACTCACCTGACACCGCCGCACATCCGGCCTTCGTCGATACTGATAATGACTAGCAGTATTTAATTCGGGGAAGATCATGCGTTCTGGGAAATATTGCGGCTCGCGGCATCTGCTCGCGGGCATCGGCCTCCTTGTGTCCACGGCGTTCGCCACGCAACCGGCCCTGGCCCAGCAGCCGGAGGGCGAAGATCAGGCATCTGATACAATCGTCGTCACTGCCGCCGGATATGAACAGAGGATCATAGAGGCGCCCGCCAGCATCAGCGTGCTCGACCGGGCGACGCTGGAGGAGCGCCGCTTCGGCAGCCTGGCCGAAGCGCTGCAGGACGTGCAGGGCGTGGACGTAGGCGGCGAAGCCGGCAAGACCGGCGGCCTCAACATCTCCATCCGCGGCATGCCCAGCGACTATACGCTGGTGCTGATCGACGGCCGCCGCCAGAACGCACCGGGCAGCGTCACCCCCAACGGCTTTGGCGAAACATCCACCAGCTTCCTGCCGCCCTTCTCCGCCATCGACCGGATCGAAGTGGTGCGCGGCCCCATGTCCACCCTCTACGGGTCGGATGCGATGGGCGGCGTCGTCAACATCATCACGCGCAAGGTCGGCGACCGCTGGGTCGGCACCGCCACCGCGGAAACGACGATCCAGGAAGATGATCGCTTCGGCAACATCCAGTCCATCAACGGCTTCATGCAGGGGCCGCTGATCAAAGGGTTCGCCGGCCTCACCCTGCGCGGCAGCATATTTCATCGCGAAGGCTCCAATATCGACATCCCCGGCGACCCGGCGTTGACGCTGGGCCGCAACCCGGTGCAATCGGACACCTACAATTACGGCGGCCGCCTGACGCTGACGCCGCATGCCGACCACGACCTGTGGCTGGAGTTCGACCGCAACGAGCAGACCTATGACAACAGCCGGGGCCAGCTCGGTACGCTTGGATCGGGCGGCTATGCGCCCGAACAGCGCTTCAACCGTTCCAACTATGTCGTCGCACACACATGGCGCGTCGGCGGCTTCGGTCAGCTCGACACGACCCTCACGCGCAACGAGACCGAGACGATCGGCCGCCTCATTCCCAACGGCACGCCCGGCGCCATCCCTGGCAGCCCGCGCACGCTGGAAGCACGCAACGACATTCTGGACTCGCGCTTCGCCGGCAAGTTCGGCCCTGTCGCCTTCACCGTCGGCGGGCAGTACTGGAAGGCGCGGATGGTCGAGGGCGTCGCCCCCGACCCATTCAAGTTCACGCAATGGGCCGGCTTTGCCGAAGCAACCTGGACGATCCTCGACGGCTTCAACCTGACGGGCGGCGTCCGCTATGACGACCATTCGACCTTCGGCAACAAATGGTCGCCACGCGCCTATGCCGTTTGGAACATCACGGATGCGCTCACGATCAAGGGCGGCGTCAGCCGCGGCTTCAAGACGCCGCGCGTCGAACAGATCGCCAGCGGCATCATCGGCTTCGGCAGCCAGGGCCGGGTGCCGCTGCTCGGTTCGCCGGGTCTGACGCCGGAAACCAGCACCAGCTACGAAGCCGGCATCTATTTCGACAATAACGGCTTCTTCAGCGGCAATGTCACGTTGTTCAACAACGACTTCGATGACAAGATCGCGAGTGGCCCAGGCGTTCCCAATTGCGCGTTTGAGGGAAACCCCAATCTGCCGGGCTGCGTCGACGTCGGCAATTTCCCGCTGGTCGAACAGTTCAGCCAGTCGATCAACATCGACAAGGCCCGCACCCGCGGCGTCGAGGTCGCGACCCGCTTCGCCTTCACGCCCACCCTGTCGCTGTCAGTCAACTATACCTACACCGAAACGGAACAACTCAGCGGCTCGGAAAAGGGCCTGCCGCTCATCGGCATGCCCAAGCATATGCTGAACGGCAATCTGCGCTGGAAGGTCACGGACGAGGCCAGCCTGTGGACGCGCGCCGAAGTGCGCTCAAGCCGCTATCGTGGCGCCAATGTGCAACAGACAGCGGTCGGCGACTTCCGCAGTTACGAGGTGTTCCATGTCGGCGGGTCATACCAGCTCACGCCGCAGTTCCGCCTGTCGGCTACGGTCAACAACATCCTCGACACCGATTATGCCGTCTACGTGCCCTATATGAATGGCGCGACCGAGGTATTCACCCCGGCCTATTCCATCAATCAGGAAGGCCGCCGTTACTGGCTGTCCGCCACAGTGGACTTCTAATGCGATGGGCGGAGCCCTTCACGGTTGAAAGGACACCGTGAGCGGCTCCGCTCCCGCGATCTCCGCACGCACCGTCTCCCCGCGCAGGATCGGCCCAACGCCTGCGGGCGTGCCGGTAAAGATCAGGTCTCCGGCCGCAAGCGTCACGTAGGTCGAAAGGTTCGCGACGATCTCCGGCACCGACCAGATCATCTCGGCCAGATCGCCGGACTGACGCGTCTCACCATCGATGCTCAGTGTGATCGCGCCTGTCGACGGCGGCATGCCGTGCAACAGCGCGCCCACAGGCGCGGAATTATCAAAGCCCTTCGCCATGTCCCAGGGGCGCCCCGCCTTCTTTGCCTCGGCCTGCAGATCACGGCGTGTCAGGTCGATGCCGACCGTCCACCCGAAAATCACCTCTTTGGCCTGGTCCAGCGACAGGTCGGCTCCGCCCGCTCCCAACGCCACCACCAGTTCCACCTCGTGATGGAGATTTGTGGTGCGCGGCGGAAACGGCAGCGCCGCGCCGTTCGGGACCACGGCGTCCGCGGGCTTGGAGAAAAAGAAGGGCGGCGCGCGATCCGGGTCAGCCCCCATTTCGCGCGCATGATCCGCATAATTCTGTCCGACGCAAAAGATGCGCCGCACGGGGAAGCGCGCTTCCAGTCCTGCAATCGCGATAGAGGGGACGGACAACGCGGTTATGGTCTGCATGGCGAAACCCTGACGGTGATGATGCGCTGCTCCTAGGGCATGCGCCGGTCGAGCGGAAGCGTGGACGCAGGCGCATATCCCGTTTGCACGGCGCACGACTGCGCATATGCTGCCATCATGCGCTCCTTGCCCTCCCGCCACTGCGCCGTCTTGCGCGCCCCTGTCGCCCTGATCGCCATGGCGATCCTGCTCGGAGCGGCGGCCCCCGCGCCAACGCCACTCCAGTTCGCGCCATGGATCGACGGCACAACCAAAAGCGAACCGGAAACCCAGGTGCAGCGGATCGATGCGGACACTTTCGTCATCCGCCAGTCCGTCCAAACCAATTTTGAAGCGCCGTTCCTCTATCTCCTGTTCGGCAAGGATCGCGCCCTGCTGATCGACAGCGGTGCCGGCGGCCTCAAGATACGGCCTGCCGTAGATCGATTGATCGAAGCATGGCGCGCAGAACATGGCGATCGCGCGGTCCATCTGATCGTCGCACATTCGCACGGCCATGGCGATCATCATGCCGGCGACGAGGAATTTCGCAGCCGCCCCGACACCGACGTCGTCGGCCTGACGCCAAAGGAGGTCGCCGCCTTCTTCGGCATCGCACACTGGCCCAGCGATATCGGCCGCTTCGATTTGGGCGATCGGATCCTCGACATCATCCCGACACCGGGACATCAGCCGGCGCACATCATGGTCTATGATGCGCGCACGCAACTGCTGTTCTCGGGCGACATGCTCTATCCGGGTCGGCTCTATGTGCCGTTGAACATGTTCGACACCTTCCGCGCCAGCGCCGACCGGCTCGCGACCTTCGCCGCCACCCACCCTGTCCGCGCGTTGCTCGGCGCACATATCGAAATGACCACGACTCCCGGCCAGGACTATCCGATGGAGGCGGCGACCCACCCGCTGGAACACCCGCTGCCGCTCCCGCCTTCGGCAATCGACGAACTTCAGAAAGCGGCCGCAGCGGCTGGCCCTACGCCCCAGATCGATCGCCATTCCGACTTCATTGTCTATCCGGTGCCGGCACGACCTGAAGGCTGACGACAGATCGGCACTGCCGCGCGAGCCGATGGCGCAGGCCAGACCCGCCCTTTCGCGACACTTCGCCGCACATGGTTCCCCCCGACCCGCGACTCCGCTAAGAGGACAGCCACGCCTAACCACGCCAACCGGAGTTTTGCATGAGCACCGCCGCCCCGCGCCGGCGACAGGCGGCCGTCGCCTTCATTCTCGTGACGGCGCTGCTGGATGTCATGTCCATGGGCATCGTCATTCCGGTTCTCCCCAGCCTGATCGAGCAACTCGCGGGCGGGTCGAGTGCACGCGCGGGTTTCTGGACCGGCCTGTTCATGGCGCTGTGGGCCTTCATGCAGTTCGTCTGCTCGCCGATCATCGGGTCGCTGTCGGATCGTTTCGGTCGCCGCCCCGTCATCCTCGTGTCGATCGCGGGCCTTGCGGCGGACTATGTGCTGATGGCTGTCGCGCCGAACCTGTGGTGGCTGGCGCTCGGCCGCATCCTGGGCGGCATCACCTCGTCCAGCTTCACCACGGTTTTCGCCTACATGGCCGACATCACCGAGCCGGAAAAGCGCGCGCGCGGCTATGGCCTGATCGGCGCGGCGTTCAGCGCCGGCTTCGTCGCCGGCCCGCTGGTGGGCGGCCTGCTGGGTGAAATATCGCCGCGCGCGCCCTTCTGGGCCGCCGCCGTCATTGCCGCCGCCGCCTTCGTCTACGGCGCGTTCATCCTCCCTGAATCGCTGCCGCCAGAAAAGCGCATGGCCTTTGCCTGGGGCCGGGCGAACCCGTTCGGCGCGCTCCGTCTGCTGCGATCGCACCCGGAACTGTCCAGCCTCGCGGTCATGAACTTCCTCGTCTATTTCGCGCACCACGTCTTTTCCGCCGTGTTCGTGCTTTATGCCGGCCAACGCTACGGGATGAGCCCATGGCAGGTCGGCATGCTGCTGGCCTTTACCGGCGTGCTCGACATGGTCGTTCAGGGCGTGCTTGTCGGCCCGGTGGTCAAGCGGCTGGGCGATCGCACGGCGATGCTGTTCGGCCTTGCATGCGGTGTGGTCGGCCTGTCCTGCATGGGCCTTGCGCCCACAGGTCTGCTCTTCACCCTCGCCATGATTCCCAATGCAGGCTGGGGTTTCGCCATGCCGACGATCCAGTCGCTGATGACGCGCCATGTCTCGGAATCGGAACAGGGCCAGCTTCAGGGTGCAAACAACAGCGTGGCCGCCATCGCCGGCTCGGTTTCGCCCCTCTTCTTCGGCATCATTTACTCGATGTCGGTCGGTACGGCGCCGATCCTGCCGTTCATCGGCATGGCCTTCCTTGCCGCTGCGGCCGTAATGGCGCTGGCTACTGTCATCGGCTGGCGCGCCACACCGGCGGAGGTGGCCGCTGGACATTGAAAGCCGGGCATTCTAACCGCCCCGCATCCATTCCAGCCGCAACGACGAGAAAGGAGCGATTCGATGACGCTGCCGGTCCAGGACTCCATTCTGATCGTCGATTTCGGTAGCCAGGTCACACAGTTGATCGCCCGCCGCGTGCGCGAAGCCGGCGTCTACAGCGAAATCGCCCCGTTCAACGCCGCCGCAGAGGCGTTCGAGCGGATGAACCCCGCCGGCATCATCCTGTCGGGCGGGCCGTCTTCGGTGATGTGGGACGACAGCCCCCGCGCGCCGCAGCACTTCTTCGACGCGGGCATTCCCATCCTCGGCATCTGCTACGGCCAGCAGACGATGATGCAGCAGCTTGGCGGCACGGTGGAGGGCGGCGAGAGCGGCGAATTCGGCCGCGCCTTCATCGAGGTGCAGAAAAGCTGCGCCCTGTTCGATGGCCTGTGGCAGCCAGGCGAAAAGCATCAGGTGTGGATGAGCCACGGCGACAAGGTCACGCAGCTGGCCGACGGATTTGAGGTCGTCGCCGTCAGCGACGGCGCGCCCTTCGCCATCACCGCCAACGAAGCCAAGCGCTTCTACGCCACCCAGTTCCATCCCGAAGTCGTCCACACGCCCGACGGCGCGAAGCTGATCGCCAATTTCGCCCGCCATGTCTGCGGCCTTGCCGGCGACTGGACCATGGCGGAATTCCGCGAGACCAAGATCGCCGAAATCCGCAAGCAGGTGGGTAAGGGCAAGGTCATCTGCGGCCTGTCCGGCGGCGTCGACAGCGCCGTCGCCGCCGTGCTGATCCACGAAGCGATCGGCGACCAGCTGACCTGCGTCTTCGTCGACCACGGCCTGATGCGCGCGGGCGAGGCGGAACAGGTCGTCTCTCTGTTCCGCGGCAGCTACAATATCCCGCTCGTCCACGTGAATGCCGAAACCCTGTTTCTGGGCGGCCTTGCCGGCGTCACCGATCCGGAGGCCAAGCGCAAATTCATCGGCAAGACCTTCATCGAAGTGTTCGAGGATGAAGCGAAGAAGATCGGCGGCGCCGATTTTCTTGCACAGGGCACGCTCTATCCCGACGTTATCGAAAGCGTCAGCTTCACCGGCGGCCCCAGCGTCACCATCAAGAGCCACCACAATGTCGGTGGCCTGCCCGAACGCATGAACATGAAGCTGGTGGAGCCGCTGCGCGAACTGTTCAAGGACGAGGTGCGCGCCCTCGGCCGTGAACTTGGCCTGCCGGACATCTTCGTGGGCCGTCACCCCTTCCCTGGCCCCGGTCTTGCCATCCGTATCCCCGGCGAAGTCACGAAGGAGCGCTGCGACATTCTCCGCAAGGCCGACGCCATCTATCTGGAAGAAATCCGCAACGCCGGGCTGTACGACGCGATCTGGCAGGCGTTCGCCGTCCTTCTTCCCGTCCGCACCGTGGGCGTGATGGGCGACTATCGCACCTATGACAGCGTCTGCGCCCTGCGCGCCGTCAACTCGACCGACGGCATGACCGCCGACATCTACCCCTTCGACGCCGCCTTCCTCAGCCGCGTGGCGACACGCATCATCAACGAGGTGAAGGGCATCAACCGCGTCGTCTACGACTACACGTCCAAGCCGCCGGGCACGATCGAATGGGAATAATTTTCACCCCTCCGGGCGTATCCGATAACACGCTACAATGCGACATAAGGCATTGAGATAGATAGAAAAATCTCTCCATACGTTTCGCGGTCTATCGCGGGGTTAGCCTCCCAAATGACGGTATGGCTGACGGTATGGCGAATCTTGTCTCAGCTCCAAATCACATATACCGTCAGGGGCCAGAGAGCTTCTGACGGTATATTTTTTGGCCTAATGCGCTGTAAAAGTAGGGAAAATATACAATCGGAACGGCCGTTTTCGGCCTGACGGTATAATTGGGCGCTCTCCGGCATTTTTAGACCAGTCTGGAGGGTGCGGATGTTGACCGACGCTGCCATTAAGGCACTGAAACCACAAAGCAAATTATACAAGGTCGTGGACCGTGACGGTATGTACGTCGCGGTCCAGCCGTCGGGCGCGATCGTGTTCCGCATGGACTACCGGCTGAACGGCCGCCGGGAGACGTTGACATTGGGCCGGTACGGCCCGGCCGGTCTGTCCCTAGCTCGCGCGCGAGAGAAGGTGGTCGATGCCCGGCGGGCCATTTCGGAAGGTCGCTCGCCTGCGCAGGAGAAGCAGCGCGAGAAGCGTCGCCTCCTAGAAGCGAAGAGTTTCGGCCAGTTCGGTGAGCGCTGGCTTCAGGAAGCGCGAATGGCGGACAGCACGCGCGCCATGCGCCGGTCGATCTTCGAGCGCGACATACTTCCTACGTTTCGCAACCGACTGCTGTCGGAGATTCTACCGGAGGATTTGCGCGGGCTGTGCGCGAAGGTGAAGGAGCGTGGAGCGCCAGCAACGGCGGTCCATGTCAGAGACATCGTGAAGCTGGTCTTCGCCTTCGCGATCCTGCATGGCGAGAAGGTCGCCAACCCGGCCGATGAGGTTGGTCCGGCGTCGATCGCGACCTTCGTGCCGAAGGACAGATCGCTGTCTCCCGCCGAAATCCGCATCATGTTCGGCCAACTTGAGCATGTCCCC
>Ga0209066_10002665_pt1 | contig 21335 bp, 13 predicted proteins | sample All_14_2_FD_187198 | JGI IMG/M metagenome (GOLD analysis project Ga0209066, IMG submission 187198) | Freshwater microbial communities in response to fracking from Pennsylvania, USA - Allegheny Zone_MetaG_DW_15 (SPAdes) (version 2) ... | reverse complement strand
CCGAAAGCCCGCACATGGCACGCATCACCGTCGAAGATTGTCTGGAAAAAATCCCCAACCGCTTTCAGCTTGTGCTGGCCGCCACCTACCGTGCCCGCATGCTGAGCCAGGGACATGCTCCGAAAATCGAGAGCAAAAACAAACCCGGTGTGACCGCATTGCGCGAAATCGCCGCAGGCAAAGTTGGCCTGGAAATGCTGAAAAAAGTGCCCCTGTAAGGGCTGGGTTCCCACCCGGAAAAATCCCGAAAACACCGCATCGCGGTGTTTTTTTTCGATCATTGAAAACCCGTTGGCCAAGCGCTTGCACCGCGGAGGTGCAAGCAGCGCCGCGTGCTCAGCGAAGGTGCCGATCTCAAGCTAAAGTACAGGGATGATCACCGCGTCCGACCCCGAGCACACCACCGCCCAAGCCCACCCTGCGGACAGCGCCGCTGCAGCCAGCTTTGCGGCCCTGTTGGGCAAGCTGGATTACCTGACGCCCGCTGATGTGGAGAATGTTCGCCAGGCTTACCGTTTCGCCGACGAGGCACACCTGGGTCAGCTGCGAAAAAACGGCGATCCGTACATCACCCACCCCATTGCTGTGGCCGCGCAGTGCACCGAATGGAAGCTGGATGCGCAGGCGCTCATGGCCGCCTTGATGCATGACGCGATGGAAGACTGCGGTGTGACCAAACAGGAGCTGACCGAGCGCTTTGGCGCATCCGTGGCCGACCTGGTGGACGGGCTGACCAAGCTGGAAAAGCTGGAATTTGACACACGCGAACAAAATCAGGCCGAGTCGTTTCGCAAGATGCTGCTGGCCATGGCCAAAGACGTGCGGGTCATCCTGATCAAACTCGCCGACCGCACCCACAACATGCGCACCATGGGCGACATGCCGCGCAACAAGTGGGATCGCATCAGCAGCGAAACCCTGGAAATCTACGCGCCGATTGCGCACCGCCTGGGTCTGAATTTCACCTACCGCGAGCTGCAAGACCTGGCCTTCCGTTTCTTGCACCCCTGGCGTTATGAGGTGTTGTCCAAGGCGCTGAACAAGTCACGCCACCGCCGACGCGATCTCATTGCGCGTGTGCAGCTGGAGGTGGAGGCCGAATTCACCCGCAGCGGCATGCCGGTGCGGATCATGGGCCGCGAGAAAACGCTGTATTCGGTCTACCGCAAGATGGACAACAAGCACCTGTCGTTTTCCCAGGTGACCGACATCTACGGCTTTCGCATCGTGGTGCCAGAACTGACCGATTGCTACACCGGCATGGGCATCTTGCACCAGATGTACAAGCCGGTGCCGGGCAAGTTCCGCGATTACGTGGCGATTCCCAAGGTCAACGGCTACCAGTCGCTGCACACCACGTTGATCGGCCCGTTTGGCACCAACATCGAGTTTCAACTGCGCACGCACGCCATGGATGTGGTGGCCGAGTCGGGCGTGGCGGCGCACTGGCTCTACAAAGCCAGCGAGCCCAACAGCGACACCTCACAACGCCTGGGCACGCAGTGGCTGCAGTCGCTGCTCGACATCCAGCAGGAAACGCACGACGCGTCCGAGTTCTGGGACCACATCAAGATCGATCTGTTTCCCGATGCGGTGTATGTGTTCACGCCCAAGAGCAAGATCATGGCGCTGCCCCGCGGGGCCACGGTGATGGACTTTGCCTACGCCATCCACAGCGGCGTGGGCAACCGTGCGGTGGCGGCCCGCATCAACGGCGAGCAACGCCCCTTGCGCACCGAACTCAACAACGGTGACGTGGTGGAAATCGTCACGGATGACAAGGCCGAACCCAATCCGGCCTGGCTGTCGTTCGTCAAAACGGGGCGTGCACGCTCCAAGATCCGGCACCACCTCAAGACGGTGGCACAAGAAAAATCCAATGAACTGGGCGAGCGCATGCTCAGCCAGGCGCTGCGCTCAGAAGGCATTGCCACCCTGCCCAGCGAAGACGGTGAATACAAAACCACCTGGGAAAAACTGCTGCGCTTCACCGGCAACAAAACCCGCAACGAGTTGCTGGCCGACATCGGCATGGGCAAGCGCATTGCCAACATGGTGGGCAAAAAGCTGGCCGTGTTGCTGTCGGAAACCGGGCTCAAGCCCGATGCCTTGCTGATCAGCACCGAGCGCTACGCCAGCGGAGAAGACGAGTCTTCGTCCCAGGGTGTGGTGACGCTCGATGGCAGCGAAGGCCTGTCGGTGCAATACGCACCGTGCTGCAAACCCATTCCGGGCGACCGCATTGTGGGCTACCTGGGCCGGGGCGAGGGTTTGGTGGTCCACGCCGAAGAATGCCCCACCGGCAAGCGGCTGCTGCTGCGCGACAGCGAGCGGTTTCTGGAGGTGGAATGGGCCGACGAGACGTTGCGGTCGTTCGAAAGCGTGGTGGTGGTGACGGTGACCAATGGCAAAGGCGTGCTGGCTCGTGTGGCATCTGCCATTGCCTCGGCCGAGGCCGACATCACCCACGTGGACATGGGCGACGAGCCGGCACAGACCGCGACCGACATCCGCTTCACGGTGGCGGTGCGCGATCGGGTGCATCTGGCCGCTGTGTTGCGCAGCCTCAAGCGCACACCCTCGGTGCTGAAAGCACAGCGCTACAGACCCTCAAAAGCCTGATCGCAGCCGCCTTCCAGCACCCATACGCGCTCAGCGCTGGCGCAACAGCACCTTCTCCAACTCCAGCACCACCAGCACCAACACGCCAGCGCCAGCGCACATGAGCAACTGCTGCACGCTCAAAGCCCGGGTGGCAAACAGGGTTTGCATGAAGGGCGCGTAGGTGAACAGGGCTTGCAACAGCACCACACCGGCCACGGCCATGAGCACGCGCGGGGTGCCCTGCACACCGCGCCAGGTGAACGACGGCGACTTGAGGTAGCGCACGCTGAAAAGGTAAAACACCTCCATGGCCACCAGCGCATTCACCGCCACGGTGCGCGCGGTTTCCACGTCGGCGCCCTGCCCCAGTGCCCAGCGGTACAGGCCGAAGATGCCGATGAGGAACAGGCACGACACGAAGACGATGCGCCAGATGACAAAGGGCGAAAGCATGGGCTCGTGGGCGCCACGCGGTGGGCGCTTCATCACGTCGGGTTCGGTGGGCTCAAAGGCCAGCACCATGGCCAAGGCGATGGAGCTGACCATGTTCACCCACAAAATTTGTGCGGGCAAGATGGGCAAAGCCAGCCCCAGCAACACCGCAGCCAAGAGCGAGAGCGATTCGCCCCCGTTGATGGGCAGCAAAAACGTAACGGTTTTGCGCAGGTTGTCGTACACCGTGCGCCCTTCTTCGACCGCATGGGCGATGGAAGCAAAGTTGTCGTCGGCCAGCACAATGGCGCCCGCCTGCTTGGCCGCTTCGGTGCCTTTGCGGCCCATGGCCACGCCCACATCGGCCTGTTTCAGCGCCGGGGCATCGTTCACGCCGTCGCCGGTCATGGCCACCACCTCGCCGTTGGCCTGCAGGGCGCGCACCAGGCGCAGCTTGTGCTCGGGGCTGGCGCGGGCGAACACATCCACCTCGCGCACCGCTTGGCGCAACGCGGCCTCGTCCATGGACTCGATTTCTGGCCCGCTGATGGCGCGCAAGGCCTCGCCCATGCCCAACTGGCCGGCAATGGCGCTGGCGGTCACGCCGTGGTCGCCGGTGATCATCTTGACGCGGATGCCAGCGGCGCGGCACTGGGCCACCGCCGCCACGGCTTCTTCACGCGGCGGGTCGATGATGGCCACCAAACCCAGCAGCGTCAGGCCTTGCAACTGGTCGCTGTGCAGCACTTCGCCCGCGCCCAGATGGCCACGCGCCAAGGCCAGCACCCGGCGCCCGGCGCGGGCCTGGGCGTCCATGCTGTCTTGCCAGTGGGCCTCGGTAAGCGGCTGCACTTGGCCGTCTTCGTCCATCTGGTGGCTGCACATGGCCAGCAAACGCTCGGGCGCGCCTTTCAGAAACACCTCTTGTCCAGGTTCATCGTTGGCGGGGTGTGCCGTCACCATGTAGCGGTGCGCCGACTCAAACGGAATCACGCCGCTGCGGGGCCGCTCTTGCGCCAGCTCGGCGGGGTCAATGCCGGCCTTCATGGCCAGGGTCAACAGCGCGCCCTCGGTCGGGTCGCCCACCAACTGCCAGTGGCCGTCTTCGGTGTGCAGGCTGGCGTCGTTGCACAGCGCAGCGGCCTCGGCCAGGGCCAACAAGGCGGGCGCCTCGCGGAACAATTCGGCGGGTTGCAGCCGGTGGCCTTGGCTGCTCAGCGCACCCTCGGGGGCGTAGCCCGCGCCGGTCACGTCCACCACGCGGCGGGCCAACACCACCTGTTGCACCGTCATTTCGTTGCGGGTGAGGGTGCCGGTTTTGTCGGAACAAATCACCGTGACCGAGCCCAGCGTTTCCACCGAAGGCAGGCGGCGCACCACCGCGTGCCGCGCGGCCATGCGCTGCACGCCAATGGCCAGGGTGATGGTGAGGATGGCGGGCAAGCCCTCGGGAATGGCGGCCACGGCCAAGCCCACGGCGGTCATGAACATCTCGGCGGCGGGCATGCCTCGCACAAAGGTGCCAAACAAAAACAGCGCCGCCGCCGCCAACAACACCGCCACGGTCAGCCAGCGCGCAAGCTGGGCCATGTTGCGCACCAGCGGCGTGGTGGTTTGCTCCACCGAAGCCAGCAGGCGGCCAATGCGGCCCATTTCGGTCTGCGCCCCGGTCGCCACCACCACAGCGCGGGCCTGCCCTTGCGTGACCATGGTGCCTGCATAAGCCATACACAGGCGGTCGCCCAAAGCGGCGGCGCCTGCCACCAGGTCCAGCGCTTTGTCCACCGGCACCGACTCGCCGGTCAGCGCGGCTTCGTCCACCCGCAGGTTGTGGTTGTTCAGCAGCCGCACATCGGCGGGTACCCGGTCGCCCGAGGCCAGTTGCACCACATCGCCGGGCACCAACTCAGCGGCGTCCACCTCGTGCAGCCGCCCATCGCGCAGCACCATGGCGCGTGGCGCCAGCAGGTGCTGAATGGCCAGTAGGGCTTTTTCGGCCTTGCCTTCTTGCAACACGCCAATGCCCACGTTCAGCAGCACCACGGCCAAAATAACGGCGGCATCCACCCAGTGGCCAATGACCGCCGTGGTGAACGACGCGGCCAGCAGCACATAAATCAGCAGGTTGTGAAACTGCGCCGCGACTCGCCGCCACAGCGGCACGGTGGCGGCAGCCTCCAACTGGTTGGGGCCGTAGCGCTGCAAGCGCGCTTGCACCAGGGCGGCGCTCAGGCCAGTGGCGGGCGCGTCCAATTGCGCCAGCACGTCGTGGATGGGCAAGCTGTGCCAAGCCGGTGTGGAGGCGGTTTTGGGGTTGGCGGAAACTTCGGGCGGGGAATGAAGTGGTGTCATGGCTCGGGCGAAGTGGGGCAGACAATGGGGCGTGGTCCCATGGGTGGCGGGTTTTCAGGCCCTGAAACAACCATAACCCAGGTCGATCTCTGCACAGAACCTCTGCCCATCCGATCGACGGCACTGTTGATCAAGCGCAAAACCGCACCCGCTCTCTACATGGGCCGCATCCAAGGTGAAACCGCGCGCGGCCTGAACCACCAGTCGAGCGAACATAGATTTGCAGCTGGTCTGCGGACAGGCATTTTGGAGGCATGATGTAAGCAAAAAATTCACCAGGGAGAACTTGCTCACATGGCCGCATCCACCTCAACCACGGGTAGTTGCTCCGGCAAAGCGACGCTGCCCGCCAGCGCAGAACCACCGCAGGCAGCCGCCCTGCACGCCGAACTGCGCCGCATGGTGCAATTTGCCCAAGCGTTTCCGCTGCCGGAGATTGTCGCGACACTGTCACGACCATTGAGCTGGAGCCATTTTGTCAACCTGCTGCCGCTCAAAACCGAACCCGCACGCCAGTTTTACGCCAGCCAAGCCGCCACCAACACCTGGAGCGTGCGCCAGCTGCGCCACCCAATCGACCGCAAAGCCTTCGAGCGCACCGAACTTGCCGCCTTGCAGACCCAAACGCCCGTTCAGGCCGAACTGGTCGAAACCACCCACACCAACCCCGCCCAGGTCTTCAAAGACCCGTACTTCCTCAACTTTTTGGGCCTGCGCCAGGGCCACGACGAAGCCGGCTTGGAAGCCGCCATCCTGCGCCAGCTAGAAGCCTTCATTCTGGAGCTGGGGCGGGGCTGTGCGTTTGTGGAGCGCCAAAAACGCATGGTCCCGGCCTCACTCTGTGCGCCGAGTCCAGCCGCGAACAAGTGGTGCTGCTGCAAATGCACAAAGACGGCATCACTGTGGCCGAATACTGGACCGAACTGCCCCCCAAAGCAGCGCTGGAGCAAAAGCCGCATGCAGCGTTGCTTGAAGTGCGCGAGCGGCTGGCGCGGGGCGGGGTGTTGTTGGGACACTAGGACGACGAGTGATGACCATGAAGGACAGCAAAGGCCTGGTGTTCCCCGTGGTGGCCCCGCCCGGCGCGGGACAGATGCCTGCACCCTGCGAAGACGAGCTAGGAGCCTGCGCGGCAGAAGACGAATGATGAGAATTTCAGCAATTTCGAGGGTGCTCAACCCCTTACCGACTTCACGATCGGCGCTCCTGCGCGATTCTGAGAGTTCGAAATCTCGTCGGTCATTTTCAAATCCTTCTGCCGCGCAGGCTCCTAGAGGCCGCGCAGGTGTTTTATGTGGCCGCAACGCGGGCTACGCAGAGCTTGGTGATTGGGATGGAAGGGGATGAGGGAGTTGGGAGGTGGCTGGAAGCCCTTCCGCGACTCCGCTGTCAACGTCACTGGGTAACCGCTTTATCCAAACTGACCGCCTGGAATGGGCCCTTCATCTGTGAACCTTGCTATAGTCAAACACATCAGCACGTGGTTTTTTCAGTGCTATCAAGAAAATGCTAACAGGCTCTATTGACGATCCCCTAATTACTGCACTTCACGAAATTGGAGATCAAGACGACCCAAGTTTTTGGTCGTTTAGACATCTCTCCACGCGTAAAGGGGCACATGCGCTACTTCACTATCCTGCAATGATGGTACCCAGCTTGCAAGGTTTGATTATGAAGTGCGTGCAAAGTAGTCAGCAAAACGTTTCCAGGGTTCTGGATCCCTTTGTTGGCTCCGGAACGGTGCTCGTAGAAGCCATGAAACATGGACTTAACTTTCATGGCGTGGATATCAACCCACTTGCTGGCTTAGCCTGCCTAGCGAAATCCGGTCCATACCACATTGATGCATTTCAAGAAAAATCCATTGGTTTATTAGAAGCAATAGCAGCTGACAAAATAATCCACACGCCAAGAGAATTCACAGGAAGAGATAAATGGCATGCCATAGAAGTAGCGCAATCTTTGGAAAAAATCAGCTATCACATTTCGAAAGAAAAAGCAGAATGGGCACGGCGACTTTTTTGGCTCGCCCTTTGCCATGTCATTCGCTCAACCAGTAAATCACGCAAGTCGACCTACAAACTACACATAGAAATTGAAAATAATAAAAAACCCCCAGACGTACATCTACATTTCAATAATGCACTGTTGCAGTTTCTATCTCACCTTGAGTATGAATATGAAAGCCTTACCGCAAATAGTCTGCTGATAGAAGGTCGTTACAAAGGGGAGTTGGAGATAAAAATTGGAGATAGTCAGACTGCACTGGAGGGAACTGGTTTTGCAAAAAATTCCTTTGATTTAGTCATGACATCGCCTCCATACGGGGATAACGTCACGACCATTCCGTATGGCCAGTTTTCGTACCTACCATTACAGTGGATAGATGTTCGAGACATAGATAAAGATTTAAATACAGCGTTGATCGCAAATACTCACTCTACCGATACTGCAAGTCTTGGCGGTACATTGAGAGGAGCGAAGGAGAAAGCAGAATCATTGGGTGACAGGTATATCACCGCCGCCAACTTCCTTGGCGAATTAAAATATGAAGTTAACGGCAAGAAACGCTTCTCATCCTTTTTTTACGATCTCGATAAATCAATTGAGGGAATTGTTAAAACAACTAAGCATGGTGGAGTGCATGCTTGGACGATCGCCAATAGACGAATATGTGGACTTGAAGTTCCGATGGTGACTATGATGAAAGAAATGCTCGAAGTTCGCGGCGTGCGTACTGTCGGGACCATTTCCAGAGGAATACATTTCAAAAAGATGGCCTCCCGAAATGCTCTCACCACTACGATGACCACCGAGACAATTTTGCTTGCTCGAAAAGACTGAGTCAAAAATGAATGCCAAGAATATTCATCTCGATGATGCCGCCAACTCCGAGTCAAAACAATCAGCTCACTTGAGCATTTCTGCACATGTGGTCGTCCAACTTGGCGAAGAGTTGGTTACAGATATCGAGCAGGCACTATTAGAACTAGCCAAAAATGCATACGATGCAGACTCAGAAAGTTGTGAAATCAAAGTAGAGCCTGATTGGGAGCTGTTTGAGACTGACCCCGCCTATGCACTATTGCTTGGCAAAAAAAACGGTGAGCCGGTGCGAGTTGGACGCGTGCGTATCAGGGACTATGGTTCCGGACTCTCAGAAGTTGCTGTAAAGCAGGGCTGGCTAAAAATTAGCTCCTCACTCAAACGCGTTGCTGGAAACAAGCCAAAGAACAAAACAGCCATGGGGAGAACCCCTGTAGGCGACAAAGGATTGGGGCGCCTGGCAACTATGAAATTGGGACACATCCTTCGCATGAAGACAGCTGTCGACAGTGAATCTTCATGGCGCACAGTAATGTTCTCCTGGGCTGACTTCACTCAAGATCGAACACTTGATGAAGTACCTGTTTTCGTGGGAACAGACACTGAAGAGCAGGTCGATAGCAAAGGAACTATTATTGAAATAGTTGGTTTGCATGAACGCAACAAATGGGCGAATAGCAGTTTTGTTGAAAAGCATTTAGTTCCCAAGCTTTCTTCACTAGTCAGTCCTTTCAAGGCTTTTGACAATTTTGCAATTTCCTTGAATACTGGTCGACATTTACATGAATTACATAGCCTCGATGAAGGTGTTCTCAATCTCGCTTCGGCGAAATTTGTATTCTCGTGGGATGGTCATAAAATGATTCAGGAAACCTGGATCGCTCCATCTCTATTCCGCGGATTACGTGGCGAAGAAAACGCTGAGCGCTTCAAAACTATATTCAGTTTCGCTGAAAAGCCAGCGCTTATCGCTTGGTTGAAAAACGACAAAAAGTTAATAGACCGGGGCCTCTCATTTGATGTGAACCAACCATGGTTTTGTAAATTTTCTGACGAATTGGGTGGACAACCATTTCCGTCAGATCGTAAATTTCCCGGTGGCATTGACCCAGGCCCCTTCGATTCAACTCTCTACTATTTCATGTTTCATGAGTCTGTGAAAGAGAAATTGGTCGCGGCACAGGTATCGTCTGAAGCATTGCAGGAAATGTCGCAAGTAGCCATTTATCGTGATGGATTTCGAGTCAGGGCGCATCGCGATTGGTTGGCTTTGTCTGAAGGCATGACCTCGGGCTCATCGTTTTACGGACTTAGACCCGCAAACGTTCTTGGTTATTTTGCAATCAGCAACGAAAAAAATCCTGGCCTTTTAGAAAAATCCGACCGGGAAGGTTTTGTTGATAGCCCCGAATTTCGGGGATTCATGCTTCTAGGGTTCAGAGCAAGAGACTACGCAAATGCTGTATTGGAGGTGGCACGAAAGGCCGTAAAGGGGTACTCAAAATCGCGAGACCAAGACGGCCTCACAGTTAGCAGAACAAAGCTGGTCGAGTCACTTTCGTCGTCAGCGGCAAAGAATGAAAAAAGTCTAGCCCAGCTTGAGAATGAACTGGGTTACGCACGCAATGCACTTGATGCGTCGCTAAAGGCAGCGGTGGGTGCTGGAAGTGTGACTGGGTTTGCGCTAGACGACGTGAGTGGTAAGTCAGCGTCAAGCATTGATGTCCATATAGAAAATGCAAACAAGGCACTCCAAGAGATTGGTCTCACTGTTAAGCGCCAAACACAAGTTTCGATGCAACTGGCTGAACTCAGCGAAGATGAGCATGACTATGCGTCACGACTTCTTGATGCTGCGGCCGTTGGTCTGGCGGCACGCGCATTGACGCATGAGTTGCATGAGTTATTGAGGCAGCTTCGCGATAGCGTCTCAATTGTTAGTCTGCTGAATAAGCGCCTAAAGAACAATGAGTTAACAACTGCGGTTCGTCAATTAAACGGCACGACACGTGAACTAGGAAAAATTATCGGAACCATCGACCCAATGCTGCATGGATCAAGGATGATCAAGGAAAAAATTTATTTATTACCTTTTTTGACAGATTATGTTGCGGCACGAGAGGCCGTTGCACAGCGGACAAATGCAACGTTAGTACTACACAAATCGCCAGGCGCAGGCGAATGGATTGTTCGTTTTAGCCGGACACGGTTACTGCAAATTTTTGAGAATTTGTTTCAAAACAGTTTGTATTGGTTGCGACAGGGACCCTTGTCAACTCCCGATTTACGACAAATTGACATCACACTCACTGTTAATGGGATCACGTGGGCTGATACAGGCCCTGGCGTCAGGCCGTCATTGGAGACGTCAATATTCGATCCCTACATATCTGATAAACCAAAGTCGGAAGGGTCTGGGCTTGGTCTGCACTTGATTTCGACATTTCTTGAGTTAGAACGTTGTTCTATTCATCTTGGAGATCGGAAAAATGCATTAGGTCGTCGTTATGAATTTGAATTGGATTTGAGGGGTGCCCGCCCCGATCATCTTCAACAGAAACTGGAGGTCTGAATGAGTGCATTACCTTCATTGTTAGATCGGCTTGCGATAAAGGCGGTGTACTGGGTTGATGATGAAAATGCAACCACGGAAGAAATGTCCGTTGACAAACTCGCAAAAATAGTGGCTGAAGAGTTGGAACGGAATGACGATATAGAAAGAAAGCTTGCTCTCGGAAAATTGAGGGCATATCCATCTGCTAGAAAACTAGCTGAAGATATAGGGAAGATACTTAAGCGTGACGACTTGGATGACGTTGCCGGTGAAATTGAAAATTTGTTTACCCGACAGCTTGGTACGGCAGAGTTGGAAGATCCTGCTTTGGTTCTAAATGAAATGCTTTTAGCGCTGCCGCAACCGTTGAAACCGGAAGAGCGCCAAGGCCTTGTTGAAGCATTTAAAGTGGCTACCACCTGGGAATGGCATGTCATGTCATTTGCGAGGTGGGACGCTGAACACCCAAAAATACTAGATAGGCATACAAGTGGTGAGGGGAATGCTCTGCTTATCGTGGATATGCAGAATACACGCGAGTCATCCCTTACATCCGGGCAGGAGGTATTGACCCAGTGGGCTGAACGAATATCTCAACTCAATGGGGAAATGCCAATTTTTGCAATCGCATTCAGTACAAAATTTAGGGAATCCGAAGAGCTTCTTGAAGGTAGAAAATTTACTCAAACCCTTTTTGAAAATGGACAGATGCCCGCACTTCCCGTACTCGTAATTTCGAAAGACAGGCTGTCTCGAAAAGCCGTAGAGGCACAACCAGGGCCACTGATAGCCGCAGCTTTTGAAAGTACACTCGGGCGCTTGCGCACTTTCAGGTTGCACAGTTCGCTCGCAGAAGAGTTGCAACGTATTTTCGCGAAATCAACAGAAAGTGCATTTAAGAAGCTTCAACAACTTAGTATTGAGGAATTGCTTTATGCCGTAACGTCATCGTCTTTTTCCGAGGGTGTTTCTGAAATCGATACGATGGTTCGGATGGCGACTGTTGCGCAACGCGAGGCGCTTCTTAGAAACGTAGTGGCAAGTGGCAAGATTCGACAAGAACTCATTGAAATACGTGGTCTCCACGACAACATCGGAAGGCCAAGTGCGAAAGAACTCGATTCAATCGTCGGAATCGAGGAGCTGCGCTGTAGCGAGCTTCATGACCCTGCAGAGGTAGTCAATGGTTTGCTTTCGCCGGTTGCCCTTGGCGATATCTTCGAAATCCAATTCACAAACGGTACAGTTGAGCATCAGGTTCTTGTATCCAACGCGTGTGACCTCATGCTGCGGGGGGACTCGGGGAGTCGAAAACTCAAGGTAGGTCTATTACTTTCTATAAGTAACTTTGGAGGGCAACAATGTGGCCCTGAATCCATGACATATTCGATTTCCCACTTCCCGAAAGAATCCAGCTTACACGGGAAGAAGTTCGTAGTGGATTTGCGTCAGATGCGAACTGCACCGTTGGAAGTCTTGGATTTGAGTTGGAGCAATCTGGGCGGCAAATGTGTTTGGCACAGGAACGCACAGCTTCCGCATGAGCTAGTTCTTTTACCAGCTCAGCAACGAAGATATAAAGTGATCAACTCATGCTTCGAGGAAGTCGAAAATCGTATGAAATTGCATGAACTCGCATCATGGTTACCGTTTGAGTGCAATTTCTCGGACGCGCCTGAACGACTCATCGATGTTACATTCACAGTTCGACGGATGGGACGTTTGTCGTCGCGAGTTGCCGCAGAACTTATACACAGGTTTGCGCAGACCTTAGCAAGGCCGTCACAAGCGCACGACTTCCTGCCCTCATAATCTTTATTTGGCGGCCTGCACTCTCATGCTCAGTATTGCACCACCTTTCACTAGCCTGCGAACAATCCATCTGGGCAAAATCTTGTTTTGACGTTAAACCACCCGCCCGCTGTGCCCACACCACCAGCACAAACACCGTGTCGATTGCCGCCACATTGCGGTACTGCATAACAAATGGGTCAGGCTTGATTTGCCAACAACTTGCGAAAGGGCGAGGCACCACCATGCACGAAATCATCTGCCCCCACTGCAGCAAAGCATTCAAAATCGACGAGGCGGGGTATGCAGATATCCTGAAGCAAGTGCGCGACAGCGCATTCGAGCAGCAATTGCATGAGCGCCTTGAATTGGCCGAGCAAGACAAGCGCAATGCCGTCGAGCTGGCGCAGGCCAAAGTGGCTGGCGAAATGCAGAAGTCTGCTGTCGCCAAAGACTCCGAAATCCAGGAGCTGAAATCCCGGCTGGATGCAGCGGAGGTGGCGCGCAAACTCGCCATCACCGAGGCCCTGAGTGCCGTGCAAAAGGAGCGGGACGCACTGGCCAACGAACTTCAGCAGGCCAAGCGCGACAAGCTGGCTGCGGCGGAACTGGCCGAGGCGAAGCTGGTCAACGGGCTGCAGAAAGCCGCAGCGGACAAGGATGCCGAAATTCAGGCGTTGAAGGCCAAGTTGGACTCCACCGACGTGATGCAAAAGCTGGCCATCACCCAGGCGGTGACGGTGGTCGAGCGTGAACGGGACGAGCTGAAGAATGGCCTGGCGCGGGCCGAACTTGAAAAGCAGCTCGCTGAAAAGTCGCTCAAAGACAAGTACGAAACACAAATCAAAGACCGTGATGACGCGATTGAGCGCCTGCGCGACATGAAGGCGCGCCTGTCCACCAAGATGGTGGGCGAGACGCTGGAGCAGCACTGCGAGACGGAGTTCAACCGCATTCGCGCCACGGCGTTTCCACGCGCCTATTTCGAGAAAGACAACGACGCGCGGACCGGCAGCAAGGGCGACTACATCTTTCGCGACCTGGACGAGTCGGGCACCGAGATCGTCTCGATCATGTTCGAAATGAAGAATGAGAACGACCGCACCACGACCAAGAACAGGAACGAGGACTTCCTGAAGGAGCTGGACAAGGACCGCCTTGAGAAGGGCTGCGAATATGCCGTGCTGGTCTCCCTGCTGGAGCCAGACAGCGAGCTGTACAACACCGGCATCGTGGATGTGTTCCACCGCTACCCCAAGATGTACGTCGTGCGCCCACAGTTTTTTCTGCCCATGATCACGTTGCTGCGCAATGCGGCGATGAACTCGCTCAAATACAAGTCAGAGCTGGCGCTGGTCAAGGCGCAGAACATTGACATCACGAACTTCGAAAACAACCTCGAAACGTTCAAGACCGCGTTTGCGCGGAACTACGACCTGGCGTCCAACAGCTTCAAAAAGGCGATTGATGAGATCGACAAGTCCATCGACCACCTGCAGAAAACCAAGGACGCCCTGCTGGGCACAGACCGCAACCTGCGCCTGGCCAACGACAAGGCGCAAGACGTGACGATCAAGAAGCTGACGCGGGGCAACCCGACGATGGCGGGCAAGTTCGCCGATCTCAAGAATGCGGGTACTTCTGGCGCATAGCACCCCGCGTGCGGGCAGGTCGTTGACGGCGATGCCAAGCCGGTCTTATGGCTTGTTTTGGTGGGTGAGCCGCTGCCAATCGGCAGGTTCGTCCACGTCCCACAGCGCGGGCAGCTCAACCCAGGTGGTGCCCGCCTCGCGCAGCCGTTCCCGGGTTTGCTCAGACACCTGCGCGTTGCTCCAGTCGATGCGCTCGAACACGCTGGCCAGCGGGCGCCGCAGGCCCAGCAACACGTAGCCACCGTCTTCGGCCGGTATCAGCACGGCGTCGTGCGTCTGCAAGGCATTGGCGGCTTGCTGCACATGGGCCGGTGTGAGTGCTGGGCAGTCGGTGCCCACCACCAGCCAGGGCATGTGGGGGTGCGCCGCAAAATGCGCCGCCATGGCGGCTGCCATGCGCTGGCCCAGGTCGCCCGGGGGCTGCGGCAGGCAATCCACGCCGTGGCGAGCATGCAGGGCGCGAAAGAAACGGTGCCCGGTATTGGGCGCACACCACAGCGTGAGCGGCCCGGTGCTGGCGGTGCGCACGCTGGCCAGGGTTTGCAGGGCAAAACCGCGCTGCGCACGGGCGGCACCGTTGGCGCCCAGCAACGGTATGAGCCGCGTTTTGGCCAAGCCGGGCACCGGCGCCTTGGCCATCACGGCCACGGCGGCCGGGGCACGCGGCGTGTAGCCGTAGCGCAAGGCCAGGGCGTGCGGGTCGGCCCCGGCGGCGTAGGCGGCGCGTAGGCGCCACATCAAAACGATGGTGCGCCACAGGCCGTGCTGGTCCCAGCGCCGCCCGGCGGTGGTGACGCGCTGCGCCACGCAAGCGGGCGGCGAACAGCGCTTGAGCCGGGCGCTGAGCTCAATGTCTTCCATGAGCGCCAGGGGCGCAAAGCCACCCAGCGCCTCAAACACGCGGCGGCGCACAAACAGGGCCTGGTCACCGGTGGCGATGCCGCTGAGGTGCGAACGCAGGTTCATGAACGCGGCCACCATGGGCAGCAAGGGGTGGACGCCGTCGATGCGCACGTCAAAGCGCCCCCAGGCCGCGCCTCGGGCCAACGCGGCTTCAATCAGCCGGTCGGCATCGGGCGGCAACTGGGTGTCGGCGTGCAGAAACAGCAACACGTCGGCCCCGGCCTGCGCCGCCGCCACGGCCCCGGCGTTCATTTGCGAGGCGCGCCCACGGGGAGCGACCCGCACGGCATCGCACAACGGCTGCGCCGTGGCGCAGGTGCCGTCGGTGCTGCCGCCGTCCACCAGAACCACCCAGGCATCGCGTGTGCGCAGCGGTGCCAGCGCCTGCAGCCGGGGCAACAGGGTTGCGCCCTCGTTCAAGACCGGCAACACCACGGCCAGCTTCATGGGCGCAGCGCCCCGTTCAATGCGTGCAGTTCGTGCTGCAAACGCTGCACCACGCTGGGGCTGAGGTAGTGGTCTACCCGATCGCGCACATGGCGCACCAGCTCGGCCTGGCTGCGCTGGACCGACCAGTCTTCGCCGTCGCCACCCTGTTGCGCGGCGGCCTGCGAGAGCACGCGCCACTTGGCGCACCAGGTGAGCGACCACAGCGCCATGGCGCTGCGCAGCGGCACATGCCAGGCGGCGGCTGCTTCAGCGGCTGGCCCGGCGGCAGCGGCCCAGTCGCGGTACAAGCGGGTCACTTCGTCCACGCTGAGCACGGCATGGGTGTCCATGTCCCAGGTGGTCGAGGTGTAGAGCGTGGCGTGGGCCAGGTCGAGCCCGGGGTGGCTGTAGCGGCACTTTTCCAGGTCCACCAGCACGGCGCGGCCATCGGCACGCACGATGAAGTTGCCCGGGTGTGCGTCAAACGCAATGAGGCTGCGCGGTGGGCGCGGCGCGGCGGCGCACAAAGCCTTGAGCTGCTGCAACTGCCGCCCCACCGCCTGCGACACGACCGGTGCCACCCGGGCTGCAGGCAGGTGGCTGGCCTGGGCTTCAATTTCGTCGCACAGGGCTTGCAGCGGGTCTTGCGCGTGCAGCAAGGGCGCGCAGGCCGCCGTGCTGGGCAGCGCCAGCGCGTGCAAAGCGGCCAAGCTGCGCGCGATGGCGGGCAGGTCGTGGGGCAGTTGCGCGGGCCGGCCCACCACATCTTCCACCAGCAATGCGCCGCGCGGCAGGTGGGCGCTGGGCGCCAGCCAGCCGTGCAACGCGGGCGTGTGGCCGCCCACCGCTGCGCGGGCGAAGCAGGCGCGCTGGTAGGCCAGGTTGTGCGCGGCGTCCAGCCCCATCTGGCTTTGTTTGGGGATGCGTGCCAGCAGCCCGGTGCCCACCAGGCGCACATGGTCGTGCGCCAGGCCTTTGTCGGGCAGGGGCTCCAGTGGCTGCTGGGCGGCTGGGTGGTGCGCGTCGGCCAGCGCCGCGCGCAAGGCGGTGCACAGGGCTTGCGTCCGGTCTGGCTGCAAAGGCGCGAGCGCTGCGTCTGTGGAATCCGTGGGGTTCATGGGTTGGGTGCGGTGGGCCGGCAGGGTGAGAGTGTAAGAATGGGCTGCCTGTTGCGACTCATCCCCAACAGAACCTCCAAGGAATGGTCGTGAATCTTCGCAAAGTCTTACTGCTGGTCGCCGTGCTGCTGGGCATCGTGGCGTTTTTTGCCTTGGGGCTGGACCGCTATTTCAGCCTCGCGTTTCTGAAAGAAAGCCAGGCCAGTCTGGCCACGCTGCGCGAACAACAGCCGCTTCAGCTCGCCTTAGGCTTCTTCCTGGTCTATGTGGCGGTCACCGCGCTGTCGTTGCCCGGCGCGGTCATCGTCACGCTGGCGGGCGGCGCCATCTTCGGTCTGGGCTGGGGCTTGCTGCTGGTGTCGTTTGCGTCCAGCGTCGGCGCCACGCTGGCTTTTTTGACCGCCCGCTTTTTGCTGCGCGACTCGGTACAAAGCCGATTCGGCCAGCGCCTGGCCGACATGGACAAAGGCATTCAGAAAGACGGTGCGTTTTACCTGTTCACGCTGCGGCTGATTCCGGTGGTGCCGTTCTTCGTCATCAACCTGCTGATGGGCCTGACCAAGATGAAGACTTGGACCTACTACTGGGTCAGCCAGTTGGGCATGCTGGCGGGCACCGCCGTGTATGTGAACGCTGGCACACAACTGGGCCAACTCGATTCGCTGCAAGGCATTTTGAGCCCCGGTCTGCTGGGCAGTTTTGTGCTGCTGGGCCTGTTTCCGCTGATCGCCCGCAAGGTGGTTGAAGCGGTGCAGAAGCGCAAGGTGTACGCGAAGTGGGCCAGCGTGCGCCCCACGTCCTTCGACCGCAACCTGATCGTGATTGGCGCGGGTGCGGGCGGTCTGGTGTCGGCCTACATCGCCGCCGCCGTCAAGGCCAAGGTGACGCTGATTGAGGCCCACAAAATGGGTGGCGATTGCCTGAACTACGGCTGCGTGCCGAGCAAGGCGCTGATCAAGAGCGCCAAGCTGGCGCACCAGATGCGCCACGGCGCGAACTACGGCCTGAACAACACCACGCCCACGTTCAGCTTCAAAGCCGTGATGCAGCGCATCCACGACGTGATCAAAGCCATTGAGCCGCACGACAGCGTGGAGCGCTACACGGGCCTGGGCGTGGAGGTGCTGCAGGGCTACGCCAAGCTGGTGAATCCGTGGACGGTGGAGATTGCGCTGAACAGCGGCGGCACCCAGCGCCTGACGGCGCGCAGCATCGTGATCGCGGCCGGTGCGCGGCCCTTCGTGCCGCCACTGCCGGGGCTCAACGACGTCGGTTACGTCACCAGCGACACGCTGTGGGACAAGTTTGCGAAGCTGGATGAAGTGCCGAAACGCCTGGTGGTGCTGGGCGGTGGCCCCATTGGCTCCGAACTGGCGCAAAGCTTTGCCCGCCTGGGTTCGCAGGTGACGCAGGTGGAGATGGGCGCGCGCATCATGGTGCGCGAAGACGAAGAAGTCTCGGCGCTGGCCAAGGCCTCGCTGGAAGCCGACGGCGTGGCGGTGCTCACCGGGCACAAGGCGCTGCGCTGCGAAGTGGTGAACGGCGAGAAGACGCTGGTGGTGGAACACGCGGGCGCTGAGAAGCGCATAGCGTTTGACCAGCTGCTCTGCGCCGTGGGCCGCGTGGCACGGCTCACGGGTTACGGCCTGGAAGACCTGGGCATTCCCACGAACCGCACCGTCGAGACCAACGAATACCTGCAGACGATCTACCCCAACATCTACGCCGCCGGCGATGTGGCCGGGCCCTACCAGTTCACCCACGTGGCGGCGCACCAGGCTTGGTACGCGGCGGTGAACGCGCTGTTCGGCGACTTCAAGAAGTTCAAGGCCGACTACTCGGTGATCCCCTGGGCCACCTTCATCGACCCCGAGGTCGCGCGCGTGGGGCTGAACGAGCAGGAAGCGAAAGAGAAAAACATTCCCTACGAGGTCACGAAATACGGTATCGACGACCTGGACCGCGCCATTGCCGACAGCGAGGCGCACGGCTTCGTGAAGGTGCTCACCGTGCCGGGCAAGGACACGATTTTGGGCGTCACCATCGTCGGCACCCACGCGGGCGATCTGCTGGCCGAGTACGTGCTGGCCATGAAACATGGGCTGGGCCTGAACAAGATCCTGGGCACCATCCACACCTACCCCACGCTGGCCGAGGCCAATAAGTACGCGGCCGGCGACTGGAAGCGCGCCCACCAACCCAAGCAACTACTGGCCTGGGTGAAGAAGTTCCACGACTGGAAGCGCGGCTGAAATCCAGCAGGTCTTCAACATCGCGCCATTGCCCAACATTCGCGCCATTTTTGGGTAGATTGCATATGCCACTTTCCAAACATTCAACTCTGGAGCACATGTTTGCAGCGTATCCCTCAAATTCCACGTCACGACTGGCCGTCCCAAGTCGAAAGCCTGGGTTTCCACTTCCACTCGATTGACCCCGACGGCAACGACTGCGCCGGTAAGACCGACAAATTCCTGTACTGGCGGGAGGATGTGGCTTACGAGTTCACTGAGGCCGAGATCGAAACTCTGTACGAGTCCACGAACGAGGTCCATTCCATGTGCATGGATCTTTGCGCGAGCCTGTTCTCCGGTGGTGACCTTGCACGGCTGGGTATGACGCCACTGGCGCAAGCGCTGGCACACCAGAGCTGGTCGTACCGCGACCCTCATCTCTACGGGCGGTTCGACGTCTCCTGGGATGGCATCGGCTCCCCAAAATTCCTCGAATACAACGCCGACACACCCACCTCGCTCATCGAGTCCGCCGTGGTCCAGTGGCACTGGAAGGAAGCCATCCACCCGCAGGCCGACCAGTTCAACTCGATTCACGAGGTATTGGTGGAACGGCTGCGCAGCATCGGGCAACAGAAAGGATTTCGGCGCCTGTACATGGCCGGAATGCTCGAATCTCAGGAGGACACAGGCAACCTCGAATACCTCATGGACGTGGCGCTACAGGCCGGTCTTGAGGCAAGTCTCGTGGACATGGCCGACATCGGTGTCAACGACCAAGGCCATTTCATCGACCTCCAGGGCGACCGTATGGAAGCGGTTTTCAAGCTCTATCCTTGGGAATGGCTGGCGGCCGATCCGTTTGCCAAGCACATCGGTGCGGCATCAACGATCTGGCTGGAGCCGGCCTGGAAACAGGTTCTTTCCAACAAGGCCATCTGGGCTCTCCTTTGGGAAAAGCACACCGGGCACCCGAATCTTCTGCCCACGTACTTCCAGCCCGGCAAGCTCGCCAGTCAGGCGTTCGTCAAAAAACCGCTCCTCTCACGCGAAGGGGCCAACGTCGGGTTCTTCGATGCCTGCGGCAAGTCCACCCTGACCGTTGAGGGCAGCTACGGAGCCGAGGGGCATGTGTATCAGTCACTGGCGCCCGTCGCCCGTTTCCCGGCCCCAGAAACCTCTTCTTGGCACGGACCCCAAGAGGCCATGCATGCTGTCCTTGGCACCTGGGTTGTGGGCGACGAGGCGGTGGGGCTTGCCGTGCGCGAGGATATCTGCCCCGTCACCCGCAACAGCGCCTATTTCGTTCCCCATTACTTTCGCAACTGAGCCTCTGGATCACATCATGCTGAACTTCCTGCTCTACTTTTCTGTCGTGATCGCCTTCTGGGCAGTGGCCATCGCTGTCTACGTTCGCTTGACACCCTATCCTGAGTTCGCACTCGTGCGCGAGGGCAATATCGCTGCAGCCATCAGCCTCATCGGCACCGTGCTGGGGCTGGCTTTTCCGTTGGCGAGTCTGGCCGCGAACGCGGTCAACATCGTGGACCTTGCGATGTGGGCGGGTGTGGCACTGGTTGTCCAACTGGTCAGCTGGCTCATTCTGGGGCGCGCCGTGTTTCCTTGGATCAAGGACGCCATTGTGTCCAACCAAGCCTCCGCTGGCTTGCTGCTGGGTGGCTTCAGTGCCGGTATTGGCCTGCTCAACGCGGCTTGCCTAACCTACTGATCGGAGGTTGGCCATGACCACGAAAAAACTCCAGGGACGCGTGCATCTCGTGCTGCTGGGCAGCGCCACCGCGCTTGCTGCTTGCCAGCCATCACCACCCTACTCCACCCAGGTCGAACAGCTCAAGCGTTCGGGCTACACCAGCCAGGCTGACTGCGCCAGGGACTGGGGCAGCGAAGATAACTGCGAAGAAGCTCACCACGGCGGCGGGACCAGTGCCGGTGGTGGCGCCCACTATTGGGGACCGTACTATTCGAGTTCAGGTCGCGTCTACGGCTACGACGGCGTTACACGAACGCTCAACCAGATGCCAAGCCGTGCCACAGTAACGCAGGGTTTTGCCGGTAGCGAGAGCCAGGTCTACGGCACAGGACAAGGCAAGTACGCGGGTGCGGCCACGCGGGGTGGGTTCGGTGGCGGCGGGCGCGGAGGCTTTGCCTCAGGCGGTGGTTGAGGCATGGCCAGAGCCGACCTGAGAATGCTTTCTCAGTTTGTGGCTCTCGAAGGCGGTTGTGCAATCAACATCCAGACCTCAGACGGTGTGGTTCAAGGCCTCTCTCACCCGCACTGCACGTTGTTGCAGTGCGGTGATGGATATGGGAATTTGCAGCAGAGCAACACAGACGCGGGAAGAGATCGTGCTGAGCACGATGCGCTCTGCCTCCCCGGCATGCATGCCGAGGTTTCCCGCGCAAGACACGAATGAACACA
>Ga0209066_10002664_pt1 | contig 21343 bp, 19 predicted proteins | sample All_14_2_FD_187198 | JGI IMG/M metagenome (GOLD analysis project Ga0209066, IMG submission 187198) | Freshwater microbial communities in response to fracking from Pennsylvania, USA - Allegheny Zone_MetaG_DW_15 (SPAdes) (version 2) ... | reverse complement strand
GTACCGGCGGGCTGACCCGCGTGACCGACAAGCGCAAGGTGCGCCGCGATCTGGCCGATGTCTTCTGCACCATCGAAGAAGGGGTGAAGGGCAAGCGCGCGCTCGATTGGCGTCTGGTCGATGAGGTCGTGGCGAATTCGAAATTTGACGAAGCGGTTGCCACCCGTGCCCGGGAATTCGCCGATGCCTCGAAGAAGGCGCAAGCCGCCAAGGGTATTGAATTGAAGCCGCTGGCGCGCAGCTTCGCGGAAGACGGCTCTGTCAGCTATTCGCTGGTGGACGTGGCGCTGGACCGCGCGGCTCGCAAGGCCACCATCACGCTGGCCGGGCCGGATGGTGGCGCGCCGGAATCCCTGGACGATCTGGTCGCGCAGGGCTGCGATTCCTATCTGCTGCGCCTCGCGCGCGAGCTGGATGATGCGCTGTTGCATCTGCGCCTGAACGAGATGGAACTGGGGCTTCTCGTCTTCCGCTCGCAGGGTGATCCGGCGCTGGTGACAGCGCATGAGCAGATGCTGCTGGCCAATCGCGAGCATTGGCTGGCCAACGAAATCCTCTCCTATTGGAAGCGGGTGTTGAAGCGGGTCGACATGACATCGCGCTCGCTGGTGGCCCTGGTCGAAAACGGTTCCTGCTTCGCCGGCGTGCTGGCGGAAATCCTGTTCTCGGTCGACCGCAGCTACATGATGCAGGGCGAATTCGAAGGGGATAACCGCCCCATGGCCACCATCACGCTGGGCCCTACCAATTTCGGGTGCTATCCGATGTCGAATGATCTCAGCCGGCTGGAGACCCGCTTCCTGGATGATGCGGCGGCAATCGACGCCATCCGCGCGCAGGCGGGCGAAGCCCTGAACGCCGATGCAGCCAACGCACTGGGGCTTGTCACCTTCATCCTTGATGATATCGATTGGGATGATGAGATCCGTATCTTCATGGAAGAGCGGGCAAGCTTTTCCCCCGATGCCATGGTGGGCATGGAAGCCAATCTGCGCTTTGCCGGGCCGGAAACGATGGAAACCCGCATCTTCGGCCGCCTGACCGCCTGGCAGAACTGGATATTCCAGCGCCCGAATGCGGTGGGTGAAACCGGCGCGCTGAAGCGGTACGGCACGGGTGTGCGCGGCGATTACAACATGCAGCGCGTCTAAGCGCATGCGAACAAGGATCACGGGAGCGAAACGTCATGGTTGATCTGATGAATGTCAGTTACGACACGCAGATTCCGAACAATGTGGGGCTGTCTTCCGACAAGCGCGTGCTGAAGGCGCTGGAACGTTGGCATCCGGGCTATATCAAATGGTGGAGCGATCTGATCCCCACCAATTTCCAGCAATCGGATGTCTATCTGCGCACCGCGGTCAGTGTCGACCCCAAGGGCTGGGCCAAGTTCGGCTATGTGAAGATGCCGGAATACCGCTGGGGCGTGCTGCTGGCGCCGCAGGTCGAAGGCCGCCGCATTCCCTGTGGCGAACATGCAGGAGAACTCGCCTGGCAGGAAATTCCCGGTGAATACCGGGCCATGCTGCGCCGCCTGATCGTGATCCAGGGCGATACCGAACCGGCCTCGGTCGAACAGCAGCGTTTCCTGGGGAAGACTGCACCCTCGCTCTATGATCTGCGCAATCTCTTCCAGGTGAATGTGGAGGAGGGGCGCCATCTCTGGGCCATGGTCTATCTGCTGCACAAATATTTCGGTGCGGATGGGCGCGAGGAGGCGGATAATCTCCTGCGCCGATCTTCCGGCTCGGAAGAGGCGCCGCGCATGCTGGGCGCCTTCAATGAAGAGACGCCCGACTGGCTGTCCTTCTTCATGTTCACCTATTTCACCGACCGCGACGGCAAGATGCAGCTGGAATCACTGGCTCAATCCGGCTTTGATCCCTTGTCGCGTACCTGCCGCTTCATGCTGACGGAAGAAGCCCATCATATGTTCGTGGGCGAAACCGGAGTGGGCCGCACGATTGAGCGGACCTGTCAGGTCATGAAAGAGGCGGGCATTGACGATCCCCATGACGTGGCGCGAATCCGGGCGCTTGGCGTGATCGATCTGCCGTTGATCCAACGCAAGCTCAACCTGCACTACACCCTGTCGCTGGACCTGTTCGGCCAGGAAGTATCGACCAATGCAGCCAACGCCTTCAACGCGGGCATCAAGGGCCGCTTCATGGAGCACCGCATCGAAGACGATCACAAGCTTGCCAATGATATCTATACCGTCTGGGATTTCGACGATGGCAAGGTGGTGCGCCGCGACGTGCCAGCCCTGACCGCCATCAATATGCGCCTGCGCGACGATTACAGCCGCGATGCGTCGGGTGGTGTAGGCCGTTGGAACAAGATCATCGAAAAGGCGGGCATTCCTTTCGAACTGAAGCTTCCGCATGAAAGCTTCAACCGCAAGATCGGTGTGTTCTCGGGCAGGAACTTCAACCCGGAAGGTATTCTGGTCAGTGCCGCCGAATACGATGCCGGTCAGAAGGAATGGCTGCCGACCCATGCGGATGGGGAATTCATCCAGTCCCTGATGGTGCCGGTGACGGAGCCGGGTGCCTATGCGCCCTGGATCGCGCCGCCCAAGATGGGCATCGACAACAAGCCGGTCGATTTCGAATACGTCAAACTGCACATGGCCTGATGGGATGAGGGCGGGTTTCCGTATGGCAATCCGCCCCGTTCCGCCGCCATGGACACATATAACCCGGAAAGGTCGGCGGCCTTGTTACCCAATGTCTGCCTGCCGTTACCAGGGGCCGAGGGAATGCCGGGGCTATCGTCATGACACATCACGTCAAGCAACACCTGATCGATCCGGAAATCTGCATTCGCTGTTATACCTGCGAAGCGACCTGCCCGATCGAAGCCATCACGCATGACGACAACAATGTCGTGGTCGATGCCGCGACGTGCAATTCCTGCATGGCCTGCATTCCGGTCTGCCCGACGGGGTCAATTGATGCCTGGCGGGTGGTCGATACACCCTATTCGCTGCAGGATCAGTTTTCCTGGACCGAATTGCCGGATCAGGATGAGGCGCTTTGCGCTGCGGAGGGGGGCGACAATTCCCTGGAAGCACTGGACGAGGCGATGGCAGCCCTTCTGGCCGATGCGCATAAGGGCGCGGGCGGCCGGGCAAAGGCGCCTGCTTCCGCGTCGAAGCCGAGTGTCAACCTCTATAACCTGTCCAATCCCGTTACGGCCCGGATTCAGGGCTCCTACCGTTTGACAGCGGAAGGATCGGATAGTGAAGTCCGCCACATCATCCTGGATTTTGGCGGAAAGTCCTTCCCCGTCCTGGAAGGACAGAGCATCGGTATCCTGCCGCCCGGAGTGAATAAGGAAGGGAAGGCGCATCTGCCGCGCCTTTATTCCGTCTCCAGCCCGCGCGATGGCGAGCGGCCGAATTACAACAATGTCTCGTTGACCGTGAAGCGGGAGGAGGGGGGCATCTGCTCCAACTATCTCTGCGATCTGAAGATCGGCGACGAGGTCAGTGTAACAGGGCCGTTCGGTTCCACCTTCCTGATGCCGGACGATCCGCAGGCCCGGTTGCTGATGATCTGCACCGGGACGGGATCCGCACCCTTCCGGGCCTTCACCATGCGTCGCCAGCGTGTGGCCGCAAGTGGGCCGATCGGCGATATGACCCTGTTCTTCGGCGCCCGTACGCCCGACAGCCTGCCCTATTTCGGGCCGCTGAAGAAAATACCGGACGAGCTTCTGCATAAGCATCTGGTATTCAGCCGCGTGCCCGGCCAACCTAGGGAATATGTCCAGGATCGGCTGTTGAAGGAACATGACGCGGTTGTTGAAATGCTGGCCGATCCGCATAGCTACATCTATATCTGTGGGCTGCGCGGCATGGAGGAGGGGGTCGAGCGCGCCCTTACCAATATCGCCGAGAGCATGGGCGTGGAATGGACCGGTCTGCGTGACACCATGCGAGACGAGGGCCGGTACCATGTGGAAACCTATTGAGTATGGCTGATATTGAAGCGCGTAAATCCAACGCCCCCTTCATTCACGAAATCCGCGTCGGCTGGGGGGATTGCGATGTCGCCAAGATCGCCTATACCGCGCGCCTGCCCTGGTTCGCGCTGGAGGCAATCGACGCCTGGTGGGAATACCAGACCGGAGGCAAGGGCTGGTATCAGCTGAACCTGGATAACGGGATCGGCACGCCCTTCGTCCATATGGAGATGGATTTCCGGTCTCCCGTCACGCCGCGCCACCGGCTGCTGTGCCAGGTGGAGGTAACGCGGATGGGCGAAACCTCCATCGAGTTCCGGGTGACGGGGCGTCAGGCGGATGTCGTCTGCTTCGAAGGCCGCTATGTCTGCGTGTTCGTCGAGGCCGAGAGCTTCGAGAAGCGGCGCCCTCCGCAACCTATTCTCGATCTGATCGCCAGCCAGTTGCAGGCGGGAAATGGCGATTGACCGCTTTTGCCTCCCTCCGAATGGGGATTGCAATTTCAACGCCTTGGCTTACGATGTGAATTATAGTGCATGTTGTGCAGCTGCGTGGTCGCATGAACGAAATCACCAATTTCCGAGGCGACGCAACCGCGAGCGAGGCGAACTCGCTGGCGGATCAGGAAGTCGATGCCCTGCTGGCGCGGGTGGGGGAACGTGTACGCAAGGCGCGTCACCTGAAAGGGCTGCCGCGGCGCGTGCTTTCGGAAATGTCCGGCGTTTCGCCGCGCTATCTCGCCCAGTTGGAAAGCGGTTCGGGAAACATCTCCATCGGGTTGCTGCAGCGGGTCGCCCTGGCTCTTGGCTACCGCATGGAATGGCTGGTGACGGAGGAGGACCCCTGGAGCTCCGAAGCGCTGCATATGGCGGAGCTGTTCCTCAGTGCGACCAAGGATGTGCGCCAGCGGGTCATTGCCACCCTGACCCCCCAATCCCCCGAAGCAAGACGTGCCCAGCGCATCTGCCTGATCGGCCTGCGCGGGGCCGGAAAATCCACCCTGGGGGCGATGGCCGGCGCCGCGCTGAACATTCCCTTCGTTGAACTGAACCGGCAGATCGAAGAGCAGAGCGGCATGCCGGTGAACGAGGTCCTGGCGCTGTACGGCCAGGAGGGCTACCGCCGCCTGGAAGCCCAGGCCCTGGACCGCGTGCTGTCGACCTATGAATCGATGGTGCTGGCGGTCGCGGGCGGCATCGTGGCCGAGCCGGACACCTACGCGACCCTGCTTGATCGGTTCCATACGATCTGGATCAAGGCCTCCCCCAAGGAGCATATGTCGCGCGTCCTGGCGCAGGGCGATACGCGCCCGATGGCGGGCAATCCCGAGGCGATGGACCAACTGAAATCCATTCTGTCGAGCCGGGAGGCCCTCTATGCCAAGGCCGAAGCGCGCGTTGACACGGCGGGCCGGACCATCGAGCAATCCCTGGACGAACTTCTGACCATCATCCGGGACCGCGGTTTCCTGCTCTGACCTGCTCTGGAGTTCGCAGGGCGTAACGGGACGCGGACTGGTGTTCTCCGGCATGTCGAGATGGGCGATATGCAAAGAAGAAGGGCGGACCACGCGGATCCGCCCCTTGCGAGCCGAACAGGAATGAAACGGTCAACCACGCATGGTCGCATGCAGGCCGGTCAGGCCCGTGGTCAGCAGCCTGAGATCAATGCCGCAGGCCACGAATAGATAGCCCCAATCCAGATAGCGTTTCGCATCCTCCGCATTGGTGGCAAGGATGCCGGGCGCCTTGCCGGCCTTGAGAATGGTCTGGGCCGCCTCGCGGATCGCGTTCTGCACATCCGGATGGGCCGGATTGCCCAGATGCCCCATGGAGGCGGACAGATCGGACGGGCCGATGAAGACGCCATCCACCCCGTCGACGGCGGCGATGTCGGCCATGCGGCCCATCGCTTCCACGGTTTCGACCTGCAGCAGCAGGCAGATTTCCTCGTCCGCGCGTTTCAGGTAATCCTTGATTGCGCCATAGCCGCTGGCCCGCGTCGCCCCGGCCACGCCGCGAATGCCGTTCGGGGGATAGCGCACGGCGCGCACCGCATCCTGGGCTTCCTCGACCGTTTGCACGAAGGGCACAAGCACCGTCTGTGCGCCAAGGTCCAGCACCCGCTTCAGCAGCACCTTGTCATTCCAGGGTGGGCGCACGGCGGTTGTGATCGGGCCGGCTGCCGCGGCATGCAGCAGCGGCAGGAAATCGGCGATCTCCAGCGGCCCATGTTCTCCGTCGATCAGCATCCAGTCGAAACCGGATTGCGACAGGATTTCCGTGATCGGGGCATAGGGCAGGCTCGACCAGATGCCGAGCTGTGCCTTGCCCTCCTTCAGGGCAGCTTTAAAGGTGTTACGGCGCAGATCCATGAACTCGATCCTTAGACAAATCGCACGGCGACGCTGCCCAGCGGGCCGAAATCGGCATGCAGCGTATCGCCCTTTTCGGCCCAGACGGGCCGGGTGAAGGAACCGGACAGCATCATATGGCCCGGTTCCAGCGTAACATCGAACGGGGCCAGCTTATTGGCAAGCCAGGCAATCGCCATGGCCGGGTGGCCCAGCACGCCGGCGGCAAGCCCGGTCTCCTCAATCTCCGCATTGCGATAGAACAGCGCGCCGGCCCAGCGCAGATCAACCTCGTCCGGCTTCACCGGGCGACCACCCAGCACCAGCCCGGCAGCGGCGGCATTGTCGGCGACGGTATCGAAGATCTTGCGCGGGTTCTGTACGCGCGCATCGATGATTTCGATGGACGGCACCACATATTCCGTCGCCCGCAGCACATCGACCAGACCGACGCCCGGACCCTTCAGCGGCTCCTTCAGGATGAAGGTCAGTTCTGGTTCCACGCGCGGAATGCAGAAATCCTCGAAGCGGACTTCGGCCCCGTCATTCAGCAGCATGTCGTCGAAGATATAGCCGTAATCCGGCTCGTCGATCTGGGAGGAGAGCTGCATCGCCTTCGATGTCAGGCCGATCTTGTGCCCGATGATGCGGCGGCCCGCCTTCAGCCGATCATCGGCCAAGGCGGAAGAAATGGCATAGGAATCCGCGATTTCGATATGCGGAAAGGTGGTGGAAAGCTGCACGCAGGGCTTCTTGGTGCGATGGGCTTCGCGCAGATGGTCAGCTGCGGTCTTGCGTTCGGCATCGGTCAGCATGAAAGGATATCTCCAACATTCGGTGTGGTCAGAGCTTCACGCAGACATTGCGCAGCTCGGTATAGAATTCCAGGGAATGCACGCCGCCTTCCCGGCCGATGCCGGAGCGCTTCGATCCCCCGAAAGCGGTGCGCAGATCGCGCAGGAACCAGCAATTCACCCAGGTGATGCCGGCTTCGACCTGGGCGGAAACGCGATGGGCGCGGGTCAGATCCTGGGTCCAGATCGTGGCGGCCAGCCCATAGGGGCTGTTATTGGCCAACGCGATAGCTTCCTCCTCGCTATCGAAGGGCAGGATATGGGTGCAGGGGCCGAAGATTTCGTCCGTCACGACCGTGCTGTCCGGCTTCAGCCCGGTCCAGACGGTGGGCTGCACCCAATAGCCATCGGCGAAGCCGTCCACCTGGGCGGCACCGCCACCGGCATGCACGGTAGCCCCATCCGCCTTGGCCCGTTCATAGAAGGACAGCACCTTGCGGCGATGTTCCGCGCTGATCACAGGCCCCATGGTGACGGATTTGTCGAAGGGATCGCCCAGCCTGTAGCTTTTGGCCTTGGCCGCCAGCCCTTCCACCAGGCGCTCATAGATGCCGCGCTGGGCATAGATGCGCTCTGTCCCCAGGCAGACCTGGCCGGTATTGGCGAAGCAGGCGCGGCCCAGCCCTTCCAGCGTGGCCTCCAGATTGGCGTCGTCGAACACGATGCCCGGATTCTTGCCGCCCAACTCCAGCGAGACGGGGCGCACCCCGTTGGACGCGGCGCGCATGATCGCCTCGCCGGTCACGGTTTCGCCGGTGAAGGTGATGGCGTCGACATCGGGATGGCTGGTCAGGAATTCGCCCGCAGCCCCGCCGCCAAAGCCATGCACCACGTTATAGACGCCCGGCGGAATGCCGACCGCGTTCATCACCTCGCCCAGCAGGGTCGCCGTCGCGGGCGTTTCTTCCGACGGCTTCACCACCACTGTGTTGCCGCAGGCCAGCGCCGGGGCGACCTTCCAGGTCATCAGCAGCAGGGGCAGGTTCCAGGGGCAGACCACGCCGATCACCCCGCGCGGCAGGCGCAGCGCATAGTTCAGCGCGCCGCGCCCATCCGGCGTTGGGGTGGAAAAGCTCTCCGTCCCCATCGTCGCCACCTGATCGGCGAAGACCGCGAAATTGGCCGCACCGCGCGGAATGTCCAGATGGCTGGCGATGGAAACCGGCTTGCCGGTATCCATCACCTCGGCCTTCAGGAAGTCGTCGAAGCGCGCTTCGATCCCGGCCACCAGCTTGCGCAACAGGGCGATGCGGTCGGGCACCGACATGCGGCCCCAGGGGCCTTTCAGCGCCTTGCGGGCGGCCTGGACGGCGCGGTCGACATCATCCTGGCCGGCCGCTGAGACCTCGCCGAAGACGACGCCAGTGGCGGGGAAGCGGTTCTCGAAACGCCCGGCTGACCCTTCCACGAAGGCGCCGTCGATGAAATTCCTGAACAGGGTCACGGGAGGAAATCCTCAAGAATGTTGGAATGGGGATGGATCAGGGAAGCTCGAGATCGCCATGCGTCAGATGGGCCCACATGCGTTCGTAAATCTGGCCGGCCTTGGTGGCGCGCTGCCGCGCTTCCTCCGGCGGAATGATTGGGGCGGTATCGGCCAGGCCGGTGGCGAGCGCGTCCAGCTCCACCCGGCAGGCATCTTCCAGATACCAGGCCAGCACCACCGCCTCGATCAGGCTTTCGCCCACCGTCACCGCACCATTGCCGCGCATCAGAACGGCGGGGGCGTCGCCCATGGCGGTGATCACGCCTTCCGCCTTGGCATCGTCGCGGATCAGCTGCGGATCGTTCCACAAGCCGGGGCCGGGCTGGAAATAGCAGCCGAAGCCGTGGCGCGGGCGCGGGGTGCGGCCCAAGGCAGCCAGCGACATCATGCGCGGCCCCATGAAGCGGACCACGCCACCCGCATCGGGCTTGTTGCGATAAGCGAACTGGTGCAGACGCACCTCGCCCAGCACACCTTCGGGCAGGGGGCCGTGGATCGGCACCAGGGCGCATTCCTCGCCGGGCTCAACCAGGGCCATGGGTTTGGCCGGGCAGACCAGGAAATGCTCCGCATCCACGCGCTGGGAACAATGGCCATAGGCATGCACGAGGCCGTGCTTGCCCAGCGCCCTGGCGGCGGCGCGCACCAGCTTGGCCGCCTCCTGATGGTCGGTAACAAAGGCCATGGTTCTTAATCCTTGAAGGCGGGGATGTTGGGCTTCGATCCCCATTGGCAGAAGCCAAGCGGGGCGAAGGGGAATTGGCGGTTATGCCAGGCCGGCTCGTCATGGATTTCGCGCACACCCGTCGAATACTCGTAGGTCAGCCCGTCGGGGCCGGAGAAATAGAGGAATTGGGCCGAAGACGTCGGATGCCTTCCCGGCCCGAAGGTGATGTCGACCCCGCGCGCCCGAAGCATGCTGGCCGCGCGCTGAATGTCGTCGGTGCTTTCCACCTGATGGTTGATGTGCTGGATGCCCGAACGCTGGGCGGGAAACAGCGCGATGGAATGATGGATCGGCCCCAGCCGCATCAGCGGCGCATCGCCGATCCGGTCCGATACTCGGGCACCCAGGACTTCGGTCCAGAAGGCCTCGTCGCGTTCCGGGTTCTTCGTATACAGCCCGACATGGCTGAAGCCGGTGATGCCCGCATCGCGGCTGCCGTGATAGCGCCTGCCGGTGGTGGCCGGGCGCAGCACCAGTTCCAGCGCATTGCCGGTCAAATCCTGGAAGGCGATGAAGTCCTTCACATGGCGTTCTTCGGCCTCCGCCGCCGTGCCGCGCCGCACGGCAATGCCCATGCCTTCCAGCGTGGCGGCGGCGCCGTCCAGCGCGGTGGCATCGGTGATTTCGATACCCAGCACCTGCTCGCCCGAATTAGCCGGATCGCCTTCGCAATAGACCAGCGTATGGTCGCGATGGTCGGATTTGAAATGCACCGCACCCTTGCGGCGCTCGGACACGTCCAGCCCCAGCACCTCCAGACAGAAGCGCTCGGCGCCTGCCAGGTCGCTTGTCGTCAGCCGGCAATAGGACACATCGATCAGCGGGATCATGGCTTCGTGCTCCTTATCCGGTTCAGCCGGCCCGGCCCTGGAATTCCGGCACGCTGGATGCCGATCCCCACAGGCAGTGCGACAGGGCCTCGTCGCGGAACTGGCGGGGCGCACGGCCGGTGACGGCCGCACCCTCGGCCATGCCGGTGGCATAGGTGAACAGGATGTCGCGCGGCCCCCGGGTGGTGACGAAGGTCGCGTCCGAGGCGGGGCTGCGCCCCGGCCCATGCGCGATGGGAAGCTGGCGCTCCTGCAGGAAATAGAAGTTCCGCATCACGGCATTCAGATCTTCCGCCGCATAGGAAATTCCCAGCAGCCCGTCGCGCCGGGACGGGTACAGCGCGATACGGTGATGCGCGCCATCCAGGCGCAGGAAGGCCGCGTCGCCCACCCAATCGGAAACGGTCAGGCCCAACGATCCGGTCCAGAAGGCTTCGTCCGCAGCGACATCCGTGCAGGCAAGCGCCACGGCCAGAAGCCCGGCGATGCCCGCATCGCGCGGCCCATGATAACGCCAGCCGGTATCGAGCGGCCGCCAGACGATTTCCACCAGGATGCCATTGGGGGCAGTGGTGACGATGCCGGATTTGATGCGGCGGGATGCACATTCTTCCGCGCTCAGGCGTTGTGCCGGGAAACCTGCCTTCTCCAGATCGGCGGCAACGATATCCAGTTCCGTGGCCAGGCTGACGGTCAGCGCCACCGCGTCGGGCGCGCTGCTGCCTTCTTCCAGGCATAGCGAGTAGGAGCGGAAATCGGATTGGAACCAGGCCCGGCCCGGCTCATGCCCAGCGGGCTGCAAACCCAGGATATCGGCGGCATAACGCGCAGCCGGTTCCAGTTCGGGCATGGCGACGCGTATGTAACGCAGATCGCGGAAGGTCACGGACATGGGAATGGTTCCTCCGGTTATCATCGCCCGGTTGGCGGCGGGGAAGCCCCGCCGCGCCGGGTTTGTCATGCTTGCTCACATACCCTTGGCTTCGGCTTCCAGGGCTTCCAGCATGGAAGCCTTGCCGCGCCAATCGGCGTACCAATCATCCACCGACTTGCCGAAGAACGCACGGTCGACGCTGATGACCGGAACATTGGTGCTTTTCAGCTTGGCCAGATAGTCGGCATCGATGTCGCCATAGGCATTGACCATCAGGTCGAGCTTTTCCTTGATGGCGGTGGTCAGGATGGCGCGGTCGCCCTCGGCGATTTTCTGCCAGCCCGGGCCGGACGCCACGGCCACCATCGGGAACATCATATGGTTGGAATCGACGATGGCCTTGGCGTGTTCGTAATACTTGCTGTTCCAGGTGCCTTCGAAATCGATCTGCATGCCGTCGACCTGGCCATTGGCGAAGGCGTCATACAGGGCAGGCAAGGGCATCGGGGTGGGGGCGGCGCCCAGCCCGGTCCAGAAATCCATCTCGGGTTTCAGCGGGATGGTACGGACCTTTTTGCCCGTCAGGTCGGCTACCGTCTTTACCTCGCCGCGCATCACGATCTGGCGCATGCCGGCCATGCCGTAGCCAAGTCCGACCGTGCCGAATTTGGTCATGCCCTCCAGCAGCTTCTGGGCGGTCGGGCCTTTCAGGATCTGGCGGGCGCCGGCGACGTCCTTGACCAGATAGGGGGCCAGGAAGATGCCGTAATTCGGGTCGCGATTGGCGAATTCACCCATGGTCAGGAAGGCGAAATCCAGCGCGCCGGTCTGCAATTGCTGCAGCATCTGGGCTTCGTTGCCCAACTGGCCGCTCGGGAAGATCAGGATGTTGACGCGTCCATCGGTCTTGGCCTTCACCTCGGCCGCCATTTCATTGGCGCTCACCGTCCATTTATGCGGCGGCGGGGTGATCATGCCGATTCGGTAATCGGCGGCCTGCGCACCGGCCGCGACGCCGAGCAAGGTCAGGGAAGCAAGCGTGATGCCGGTCAGCCTATGCAACATCGTCATTGGGGTTTTCCTCCATACTGTTGATATTCGCCGGCGGGATTTTCTTCCCGATGGCGTTTGGTGAGAGCCAGCACCGCGGGAACCAGGCCGTCACGCCGGGCGACCAGCGCATCGATGTTCCAGGAAACGGGATCGCCCGCGATATCGGCCAGCAGGGCGGCGCGGCAGGTGGCGTCCAGCCGGGGCGTGCCCAGGCTCAGCCACCAGCGGTCAACCTCGCCGCCCAGATCGTCCAGGAATTTCCCCATCCCGCCGGCACCGCCGGCCAGATGGAAGATCGCGCTGGGGCCAATCGCCGCCCAGCGGGGACCCAGCCCTTCGGTGATGGCGCGGTCGATTTCCGCCAGGCTGGCAGCCCCATCAAGCGCCAGATGCACCACTTCACGCCATAGCGCCGCCTGCAACCGGTTCACCAGATGGCCCGGACGTTCTCCCCGAACGCGAATGACGGTCTTGCCCAGGCATTGATAGGTCGCTTCCGCCCGGTCCATCGCTTCGGATGATGTGGCGGGGCTGCCCAGCAGTTCCACCACCGGCATCAGCCAGGGCGGATTACAGGGATGGCCGATCACCAGCCTTTCGGGATGGACCATGCCTGCCTGCATATCGGCGCAGGCAAGGCCGGAGGTGGAGGAGGCGATGGGCGTATCGGCCGCGATCCTTGTTTCCAGGGCTGCGAACATCCCTCGCTTCAGCTCCAGCCGTTCCGGCAGGGCTTCCTGCACGAAATCGGGCGAGGCTGATAATTCGTCCAGGCCTAGGATGTGGCAGGGCAGGGTCGGGTGCTCGCCCACAGCACCCATGCCCGTGAGCACGGGTAGGGCGCGCGCCCAATCACCCGCCAGATGGTCAGCGCAGGCGGGATCGGGGTCGAGGATATGGACCCCGGCGCCGGCTGCACCAAAGGCCACGGCCCAACCGCGTCCGATGGTACCCCCGCCCAGGATCAGGATGGAAAGATCGGCTGCGTTCATCATGACAGCCAATCCTTCGGCCCGGTGGTCAGCCAGGGGAAGAAGACCATCAGCAGGATGACAGCTGCGGTGGCCAGGAAGAAGGGCAGCAGCAGCCAGGCGATGCGTTCCGCCTTGACCCCGCCCATCAGCGCGGCGGCGAACAGCCCGGTGCCAACCGGTGGGGTCAGCAGGCCCAGCGTCAGGTTCAGGCAAAGCACGACACCGAACTGGAAAGGGTCGATATGGTAGACATCGGTCGCCACCGGCAGCAATACCGGCACCACCAGGATGATCGCCGGGATTGGGTCCGTGATCATGCCAAGGAAGAGCAGCAGCAGATTCAGCAGTAGCAGGAAGACGATGGGCGAGCTGGTCACATCCTGCAGCCAGGCCGCGACCAGCGCGGGCAGGTTCTGGAAGGTGATGACCCAGCTGAAGACCTGGGCGGCCGCGATCAGGAACAGCACCACGGCGGCGCCGCGCGCGGCCGCCATGCAGGCCGGAAAAATGTCGCGCCAGGTCATTTCGCGATAGACGAACAGGCCGATCAGCAGGGCAGCCAGGCTGGCAATGGCCGCCGCTTCGGTCGGGGTAGCGAAGCCGCCCAGGATGGTGCCGATGATCGCGGTCGGGATCAGGGCCGCGGGCAGCGCGTCCAGGATCGGACGCAGCCTGTCGCGCAGGCTCATCTTCGGGGTTGCCGGGAAACCATGCTTGCGGCCCAGCCAGGCGATGACGCCGATGAAGGCCACGAAGATCATCACGCCGGGCAGAATGCCTGCGATGAACAGATCGCCGATCGGCATCTGCGCGATCACGCCGAAGATGATGAACAGCATGGATGGCGGGATGATCGGGGCCAGCAGGCCGCCGGCCGCCGTGATCGCCACCGACACGTCGCGCGGATAGCCGGTGCGTTCCATCTCCGGCACGGCGATCTTGGACATGATGGTGATCTGCGCCACGGCGGAGCCAAGGATGGAGGCCATCATCATATTGGCCAGCAGGTTGACATAGGCCAGCCCGCCGCGCACCGAACCCAGCAGGGCCAGGGCGAATGCCATCAGGCGCCGCCCGATGCCGCCGGCATTCATGAATTCGCCCAGCAACATGAACAGTGGCAGGGCCAGCAGCCCATAGCTTTCCAGCCCGCCGAAGAATTGCTGCGGGTAGGAGCGGAACAGGATCGTGTTGCCGCCAAGCGCGATATAGATCATCGCGGTCGCCGCCAGCACGAAGGCAATCGGCAGGCCAAGGATTAACAGGCCAACGAACCAGGCGCCAACAGCCATCACGCAATCCCCCGGATTTTCAACTGGGCCAGGCTGGCGATCAGGTTCACGCCCGCATGGAACAGGGCGGCGCCGGCGAAGACGGGCAGGATCAGCCAGAACCAGACCTTGCGCAGGCCAAGGGTCGTGGTTGGTTCCTGATACAGGAAGTTGAAACTCTGGCTCGCCAATGCCTCGGCGGAACCGGCCCGCCACAGGCCGATGGGATCGAACCAGAACCATAGCAGCACGGCAAAGGCGATCAGGAAAACCAGCAGGGCCGCATCGATGACGATGGCGAACACAAGCCCCGCACGGCCGTCGACCATATCGGGCAGCAGGGTGACGGCGATATGTTCGCGCCGGGCGATGGCAACCGATGCACCAAGCAGGCCGGAGCCGATCATCAGATAGATCGCAAGCTCATCGATCCAGATCATGGGCACGCCAAACGAGCGGGTAACCACATTACCCAGCAGCAACAGGAAAATGGCGGCCACCAGCGCGCCGGCCAATGTCATCTCGATCCGGGCCAGCTGTGCGCCGATCCGCTTCAGCGCGCCGCAGATATGCGGTGCGGCCGCGTCTATGCCGGGCTGGGAAGCCTGCAAGGCCGTCTCCTCTCCATAGGTGCTTTTTTGTTGGGCGCATCTGAATACGAAGAATATCGACCGTCAACAAAAATATCGATATTTTTAAATTCATCGATATGTCGGCTCTTGTCCGATATCTCGAAACGAGCATAGGGTTGATGCCATGAGCATGACGGAGACCACCACCGGAACGCGCGGCGAACTGCCGGAGCGGACCATCGCGGAGAAGGCCTATCGCCTTCTGCGCGAAGACATTCTTTCCGGCGATCTGGGGCCGGGGCTGAAACTGAAGATCGAGATGCTGCGCCAGCGTTACGGGCTGGGCGCTGCCCCGATCCGCGAAGCCCTGGCGCGGTTGTCCAGCGATCATCTGGTGCGGCTGGAAGGCCAGCGCGGCTGTGAGGTGGTGCCGATGTCGATCGAGGAGGCGGGCGATATCGGGCGCATGCGCAAGATGCTGGAGGTGGAGGCGCTGAAAACCTCCATCGCCAAGGGCGGCGAGGATTGGGAAACCGATCTGGTCGCGGCCTTCCACCGCCTGGAAAGCCTGGAGCGCCGCACGAATCAGGGCATCGACGAATTGTCGGAATGGGAGCAGCGCAATCACCGCTTCCATGCCGCTCTGGTCGCGGCCTGCGGCTCACCCTGGCTGATGCGCCTGCGCCAGACGGTGTTTGACCAGCATGAACGCTATCGCCGCCTGTCGCGCGTCAAAACCGTGCGTACCCGCGACATCAGTCGCGAACATCGCGAATTGATGGAGGCGGCCCTGGCGCGTGATCTGGACAAGGCAGCCCGTGTGATGGAAGCCCATGTCCAGGGCACGACGGATGCGGTGATCGCGGCGCTGACCGCCAAATTCCCCGGCGGCATAGGGCGGTAGGATTTCAGGCGGCTGGCGCGGCGACGCGGATTTCCGTCTGCCAGTCCTTGCAGCGCTGGGCGAGGTCCCCCGGCAGCGGGCTGTCGGTGAAAAACAGGTCCAGCTCGGCGAGCGATGCCAGCTTGACCGGGGCAGAGCGCAGGAATTTCGACGAATCGCTGACCAGGAAGCGCTTGCGCGACTGACGTAGAATGGCCTTGGACACTCGGACTTCCGCCAGATCGAAGTCGAGCAGATCGCCATCCATATCGACGGCGGAAGCGCCGATCACCGCGATATCGACCTTGAACTGTTCGAAGAACTGGCTGGTCAGATCACCGACAAGCCCGCCATCGCTGCGGCGCAGCGCACCGCCTGCAACGATGATCTCGCAACCGGGATTGCCGATCAGGATGTTCGCCACATTCATGTTGTTGGTGATGACGGTCAGGTTGCGATGGCCCAGCAGGGCGCGCGCCACCGCTTCCGTCGTGGTACCCAGATTCAAGATGACCGAGCTGTTGTCGGGAATGGTGGCTGCGCAGGCTTCCGCAATGGCGGCCTTGGCCGCCTCGTTCATCCGGCGGCGTTCCTCATAGCCGATATTGGCCATGCCGGTGCGCGGCACGGCGCCGCCATGCACACGGTCCAGATGGCCGGCTTCCGCCAGATCACCCAGATCCCGGCGGATGGTCTGATGCGTGACATTGAAGCGCCGCGCCAGATCATCGACCACGACCCGGCCTTCGCTGCGCAGGATATCCAGGATCTCCGTATGCCGGAAACTCAGCGTCCCAACCCCTGATGGTGACCTTTCGGTCTTGTTCGATACCCTTCTGATTTGCGCGCATCGCGTGGAAGGGCCACCCGGTGCGCCGGGTCGATTGCCGTCATGATGTCAGAGAAACAGGTATTTCCGCAATCCTGGTTTTCGGATTTGTATTCAGGGGTCATCAGATGGTCATTCATGTTCACTTTAATGTTCGTTTTTGCCAAAACCGCGCAGAAACGAAAATTCTGTTTGACAATCCGGGCCGGGACCGGATGATGTGCGTCAAAACGAAGGTCGGGTAGGAAACGTGACTGATAGCGGGCGAAACGATATCGCTGATCTGTTCATTATCGGCGGGGGTATCAACGGCTGCGGCATCGCGCGCGATGCGGCGGGCCGGGGCCTTTCGGTCGTTCTGGCCGAACAGTCCGACCTTGCCCAGGCGACTTCCTCGGCTTCCACTAAACTGTTCCATGGCGGGCTGCGCTATCTGGAGTATTTCGAGTTCCGTCTGGTGCGCGAAGCGCTGGAGGAGCGCGAGACCCTGCTGGTCGCCATGCCCCATATCTCCTGGCCAATGCGCTTCGTGCTGCCCTATCGCGCCGATATGCGCTTTGAGGGCGATACGCCGACCGGGCGCCTGCTGTCCGGGATCATGCCCTGGATGAAGGGCAGGCGGCCTGCCTGGCTGATTCGCTTCGGCCTGTTTCTGTATGACAGCCTGGGCGGACGGCGCATTCTGCCGCCGACCCGCAGCCTGGACCTGACGCAGGACGAGGCGGGCAAGCCGCTGAAGCCTGATTTCAAGCGCGCTTTTGAATATTCCGATTGCTGGGTGGAAGATTCGCGCCTTGTCGCGCTGAATGCCCGCCATGCGGTGGAACTGGGGGCCAGGGTGATGACCCGGACCCGGGTCAGTTCCGCGCGGCGGGAAGGGGACGTCTGGCGGATCGAAACCGATGGACCTTTGGGAATGCGCAGTTTTCGCGCGCGCGCCCTGGTCAATGCGGCCGGACCTTGGGTGGAAGACGTGATCCGCTCCGTCCTCAGCATCAATACGCGCGAAGGCATCCGCCTTGTGCGCGGCAGCCATATCGTGACGCGCAGGCTCTACGACCATGACCGCGCCTATTTCTTCCAGGGCACGGATGGGCGGATCATCTTCGCCATTCCCTATGAGCAGGATTTCACCCTGATCGGCACCACCGACCAGGACCATCAAACGGTTGGGGAGCCGCCGCGCTGTACGGAGCAGGAGCGGGATTATCTCTGCGCCTTCGCCTCGCGCTATTTCGCCCGGCCGGTGACCCCCGATGATGTGGTCTGGAGCTATTCCGGGGTGCGGCCGCTGTATAATGACGGGGCGAAATCGGCCACGGCCGCGACGCGGGATTATGTGCTGAGCCTGGATGAGAATGGCGCGCCGCTGCTGAGCGTTTTCGGCGGCAAGATCACCACCTATCGCAGGCTGGCGGAAGCCGCACTCGCCAAGCTGGCGCCCGCCTTTCCGCGGGCGCGCGGCGCCTGGACGGCCGGTGCGCCGCTGCCGGGCGGCGATTTCCCGCATGACGGGGTTATGCAGCTGAATGATATGCTCAGGCGCGAATATCCTTTTCTGGATGCACGCTGGGCTGCCAGGCTCGTACGTGCCTACGGCACGGATGCGCTGAAGATCATGGGCGAGGCACGCAGCGCGGCCGATCTGGGGTGTGATTTCGGTGCGACCCTGACGGAGGCGGAGCTGCGCTGGCTGATGGCCCATGAATTCGCAAGACGGGCGGACGATGTGGTCTGGCGCCGGTCCAAGCTGGGCCTGCGCCTGTCGAAGGAACAGATTGAAGCGGTCGACGCCTTCATGGCGGACCAGGCCGGAACCGGGGCGGTCAGCCCCGCAGCGGAGTAGGGGCGGCAATGGCGCTTGAGTTGAAAGCCATTTCCAGGGTTGTCGAAGGCCAGACCCATATCCATCCCACGGATCTGGTGCTGGAAAAGGGCAGCATGAATGTGCTGCTCGGCCCGACCTTGTCGGGCAAGACGACCCTGATGCGGTTGATGGCGGGGCTGGATGCCCCGTCTACCGGCCGGTTGCTTTGGCATGGGCGCGACGTGACAGGCATGCGCGTGCAGGATCGTGGTGTCGCCATGGTCTATCAGCAGTTCATCAACTATCCGGGGATGAGCGTGTATGACAACATCGCCTCGCCTCTGCGGCTGCAGCGCAAGCCGGGCGGAGAGATTGACCGGGCGGTGCGCGAAACGGCGGAGCTTCTGCGCCTGACACCCTTCCTGGAGCGCAAACCGTTGGAACTGTCGGGCGGGCAGCAGCAGCGCTGCGCGCTGGCACGCGCGCTGGTGAAGGGGGCGGGGCTGGTGCTGCTGGACGAGCCGCTGGCCAATCTGGACTACAAGCTGCGCGAGGAGCTGCGCGTCGAAATCCCCCGTATCTTCGAGGAATCGGGGGCGATTTTCGTCTATGCCACGACCGAGCCGGAGGAGGCGCTGCTCTTGGGCGGCAATACCGCCACGCTGTGGGAAGGCCGGGTAACCCAGTTCGGCCCGACGCCGGAGGTGTATCGCAAGCCGCAGGATGCGATCACGGCGCGCGTGTTTTCCAACCCGCCGATGAACTTCATCGCGCTGACCAAGACGGGGCCGCTTGTGCGTGTTGGCGAGGTGGAGCTGACCGGCCACGGCGCGTTCGACGGCTTGGCGGATGGGCGCTATTCGGTCGGCTTCCGCGCCAATCATCTGGAACTGGCGGCGAAGGCCAGGGATGCTATCGCCTTTCCCTGCCGGCTGGCCGCGACCGAGATTACCGGCTCGGAAACCTTCCTGCACCTGGATCACGGGGCCGACCGCTGGGTGGGGCTGCTGCATGGCATCCATAACCGCGCGGCCGGCAGTTCGCTGACCGTTTGGCTCGACCCGGCGCATGCCTATGTCTTCGCCGGTGACGGGTCGCTGGTGCAGGCCATCGGCCGCGCCGCGGCGGCCTGAGGGGGAGGGGAGCGACAAAGCCATGGCTGAATTGACCCTGGAAAACTTGGCCCACAGCTATCACGCCAATCCGCGCGGCGAGCAGGATTTCGCGTTGAAGGAGTTGAACCATGTCTGGCGCGATGGCGGGGCCTATGCCCTGCTGGGCGCGTCGGGCTGCGGCAAGACCACGCTGCTGAACATCATATCCGGCCTGTTGCGGCCATCGCAGGGCCGCGTGCTGTTCGATGGGCGCGATGTGACCAACGCGCCGACGGCGGAACGCAATATCGCCCAGGTCTTCCAGTTCCCGGTGGTCTACGACACCATGACCGTGCGGGACAATCTGGCCTTTCCGCTGAAGAACCGGGGCATGGACGGCGCCTATATCGGCCAGCGCGTGGCCCAGATCGCCGCCATGATCGGTATGGAAGCGGTGCTGGACCGCAAGGCGCGCGGCCTTACGGCGGATGCCAAGCAGAAGATCAGCCTGGGCCGGGGCATGGTGCGGGAGGATGTGAACGCCATCCTGTTCGACGAGCCGCTGACCGTGATCGATCCGCAGATGAAGTGGGAGCTGCGCACGCAGCTGAAGGCCCTGCACCGCGAATTCGGCCACACCATGATCTATGTGACACATGACCAGACGGAGGCGCTGACCTTCGCCGACAAGGTCGTGGTCATGCATGAAGGCCGCGTGGTGCAGTTGGGCACGCCGGAGGAGCTGTTCGAAGCGCCGCAGCATACCTTCGTGGGCTATTTCATCGGCTCGCCGGGCATGAATCTGCTGGACGCGCGGATCGAAGGCAATATCGCCCATACCGCGGCCGGTCCCGTACCGCTTGGCCAGGGATATCCCGCGCTGTCGGGCCGGGTGGAGATCGGCATTCGCCCGGAATATGTCGCGCTGACCACGGGCGAAGGTCTGCCGGTCACCGTGCGGCGGGTGGAGGATGTCGGCCATTTCCGCATTCTGCGCGGCCAGATGGGCGATGTCCCGGTCAATGCCGTGCTGCCCGACGGGGCGGTGGTGCCGGGGCAGGATGTGCGGCTGAGCTTCCGGCCCGACAAGATCAATGTCTATGCCGATAGCTGGCGCGTCAGCGGCCGGTCTTTGGGGGAGGCTGCCTGATGGACCATCGCACGCAGAATAACCGCGCCTGGTTCCTGGTCCTGCCGGTGCTGGTGCTGGTCGCATTTTCCGCCGTCATCCCGCTGATGACGGTGGTCAATTACGCCTTCAACGACACCTTCGGGAACAACCAGTTCTTCTGGGCCGGCCTGTCCTGGTTCGAGGAGATGGTGACCTCCGAACGGCTGCATTCCGCGCTGTTCCGCCAGATCGCCTTTTCCTTGGTCATTCTGGCGATTGAGGTGCCCTTGGGCATTCTGGTCGCGCTGTGCATGCCGCGCAACGGCTTCTGGGTTTCGGTCTGCCTTGTGCTGATGGCGCTGCCGCTCTTGATCCCGTTCAATGTGGTCGGCACGATCTGGCAGATTTTCGGGCGCGTCGATATCGGCCTGCTGGGCTATGTGCTGGCGGGGCTTGGCATCGACTACAACTATGTCAGCGACCCGGTCGATGCCTGGATCACGCTGATCGTGATGGATGTCTGGCACTGGACCTCGCTGGTGGCGCTGCTGTGCTATGCCGGGCTGCAATCCATCCCGCAGGCCTATTATCAGGCAGCCAAGATCGATCAGGCCAATCGCTGGAGCGTGTTCCGCCATATCGAATTGCCGAAAATG
>Ga0209066_10002661_pt1 | contig 21363 bp, 15 predicted proteins | sample All_14_2_FD_187198 | JGI IMG/M metagenome (GOLD analysis project Ga0209066, IMG submission 187198) | Freshwater microbial communities in response to fracking from Pennsylvania, USA - Allegheny Zone_MetaG_DW_15 (SPAdes) (version 2) ... | reverse complement strand
CCCGCCCGTCTCCGCCCACACCAGGCCGGTGGCGATGCCCACCTGGGCCCCGCCCTCAGCGGCATCGCGAAAATATTTGCGCGGCCCGAGGAGCCTGGTGATCATCTCCCCGTCGATCGCCACCGCCTGCTCCAGGGAATCCGTCTTGAGACACAACAACGCGATTTTGCGACAGATATCGGCAATCTCCCGTTCCAGATTGCGCAGGCCGGACTCCCGGGTATAGTCGGTGATGACCCGCGAGATCGCCTCCGGGGCGAAATGGATGGAGGTTCGCGGCAGCCCCGCCGCCTTCAACTGCCGGGGGACGATGAACTGCTGGGCGATCTGCTGTTTTTCCCGGTCAGTATAGCCGGCGAACTCGATCCGTTCCATCCGGTCGAGCAGCGGCGCGGGAATCCGCGACAGGTCGTTGGCGGTGGCGATGAACATGACCCGGGACAGGTCGAAGGGGATATCGAGATAGTGATCGGTGAAGCGGACGTTCTGCTCCGGGTCGAGGACCTCGAGCAGGACCGAGGCCGGGTCGCCGCGGAAATCCTGACCGATCTTGTCGATCTCGTCGAGCATGAACACCGGGTTGTTGACCCCGACCTTCTTCAACTCGGCGATGATACGGCCGGGCAGGGCGCCGACATAGGTTCGGCGGTGGCCGCGCAGTTCCGCCTCGTCCCGCAGCCCGGCCAGCGAGATCCGCACGAACTGGCGCTGCAAGGCCTCGGCTATGGCCCGGCCGACGGAGGTCTTGCCGGTGCCGGGCGGTCCGGTGAAGCACAGGGTCGGGCCCCGCCCCATCTCGACGAACAGCTTCTTCTCCAGCACCTCCTTGACCGTGCGCCGCAGCTCGTCGAGGTTGACCGGTTTGCCGAGATAATGGGCCGCGCCCTTGCGCAGCGCCTCCACCGCCGAGGTCACGGTGGCGAAACCGGTGATCATCATGACCGGGATTTCCGGCGACACCCGGTTGACCTGATGCAGCAGTTCGAGGCCGTCCATCTGGTCCATCTTCAGGTCGGTGATGATCAGGTCGATGTCGTCCTCGGCCAGGATCCGCATGGCCTCGACCCCGTTTTCGGCACCGCGGCAGTTGTAGCCGTCCTTTTTCAGCACGTGCTCCATGTTGGCGCGGGCAATCTCCTCGTCGTCGACGATCAGGATGTTCTGTTTGGCCTTGCCGCACAGGGTCTTGGCCGCCAGGAATTCGAGGACCCGCTGCTTGACCTGGTTGAGACCGTAGTGGCGGGTGTCGAGGATCGACTGGGCCCGGGCCAGCTCGAGCTTGCACTGGGACGAGACGTTCCACGGCAGCGACAGGATGAAGTCGATGTAATTGTGGCCGACGGAATATTCGGCGACGGCCGGGTCGGTCTTCTCCATCTTCTCCAGTTCCCGGAGCGCCGCCTCGGTGACGTGGTGCGGGAGCTGCGCCTCGTCGATCCGGGCCCGGAGCCTGGCGAGGGGAGAGACCTCGTCGGCCGCTGCGGCCGGGGATGGTGTTTCGACCGGTACCGTTTTCCTGCGAAAAAACATGGGTCCGCCTCACTGGTGGAAGTTTGACCGTCGGCCCAACAACCGGGCGGGCCGAGGGAGTGTTCCTATCCTAAACCACCTGAACTTCATTGCAAGATTGATTCCATCCAGGGCGGTTCATTCCCACCCGACAATCTTGTGACCGTAGCCCGGCGACAGCCGGCATCCTTCCGCCACCCCGCCCCTTGCCCCACCCTGTTGCATCCTGCCGAACGAGGTTGCAGGATGCAACACCCTGCAACGATTTTCTGCCCGATTCCTGCCTGATCCGTTGCTCTTTGCAACACGTCGAAACCAGCGCCCTCGTCTCGATTTTATTTAATTAATTATATCATATAGATATCTAATAAAAACGAGTTGGCACGCATATTGGAATCTTTTCACCAGTTGTTGAACCGAACCGCGGCAGGACAGCCCATGGGTCAACGCCACACCAACCTTTCTCCACAAAAGCAGGGCGGTCGAGATCAGTATGCCACATCGCAACTGCAGCGCAATGAACGCCACGAGGCCCCCGTACATCCTGGTCGTCACCAGGAACGGCCACATGGCCGAACCGGTCATGGACTATGCCGTCAACGTCGCCGAACGGATGAAGTGTTCGATCCTGGCGGCCCATATCAACACCCTGCCGTTCTACCGCGACGGCGGCCGGCGCAGCACCCTCTTCACCGCGGCGATGCAGGAGAGCATGACCCTGTTCGAGGCCAAGGCCAGCGGCAAAAACGTCGCCGTCGCGCATGTCGGCGACGCCGGCAGGATCGGCAAGGCGATCAAACGGCTGTGCCATTCGGAGCGGCGGATTGAATTCGTCGTCATCGACCAGGGGATCAGGCTGGACGAGGTCACGGCCCATTCACCGGTGCCGGTGTTCACTGTCAATTACCCGAGGAAACAGGCCGGTCTTCAACGCAAGACCGTTACTTCTCAACCATCTCAACAAGGAGTACAGCGTATGTCTACTGCACGCAAAAAACGGCATCTCCACAACTGTCTGGTCTTCGGCGGTCTGACGACCGCCCTGTACGCCGCGGTTTTCACCAACCAGGACATGGTCATGACCTATTTCTCCAAGGGCGGGGTCTTCGCCCTGCTGCCGGTCTCGGTGGTCTTCGCGGTCTCCTATTTCCACGGCAATTTCACCAGTTCCTTCTGGTCGGCGCTGGGCATCGAGGGATCGACGGCAACCGCCGGCAAAAAGGCCGAGGTCCGCAAGGAAGCGGCCGACACCGCCCCGGTCAGGAAGGACACGCGGCCCCGGGCCCAGGTCAATGCCTGAGATCCACTGTAACAACCATATGCCCTCGTGAGAGGCAAATAATCACTATCGGAGAAGAACCATGCACGGACCAGTCACGGAAGTTCTACAGTTTATCGACCTCAACGCCTCATCGATCATCTTTCTCTTCATCGTCGGCTTCATCGGCGGCCTGGTCAGCGGCTTCATCGGCTCCGGCGGGGCCTTCGTCCTGACCCCCGGCATGATGAGCCTCGGCGTCCCCGGCACGGTGGCGGTCGCCAGCAACATGTGCCACAAGTTCCCCAAGGCCCTCGTCGGCGCCATCAAACGCCACAAGTACGGCCAGGTCGACATCAAGCTCGGCCTGATCATGGGGATCTTCGCCGAGGCCGGGGTCCAGATCGGCATCATGGTCCAGCGCCATATCCTCGAGAAATTCGGCCAGGCCGGCTCCAACCTCTACGTCAGCTTCATCTTCGTCATGGTCCTGGTGATCGTCGGCTCGTTCGTCATGCGCGACGCGATACTGATGAAGAAATCGACCGCCAACACCCCGGCCGGCTCGCCGCTGGCCAGGAGGCTGCAGCAGATCGAACTGTGGCCGATGATCACCTGCAAGACCGCCAACCTGCGGATCAGCATGTGGTTCCTCGTCCCGGTGGCCCTGGCGACCGGGATGCTGGCCGCCACGATCGCCGTCGGCGGTTTCATCGGCGTCCCCGGCCTGATGTACATCATCGGCGCCACCAGCATCGTCGCCTCGGCGACCGAACTGGTCATCGCCTTCGTCATGGGCCTCGGCGGCACGCTGATCTGGGCATATTACGGCACGGTCGACATCCGCCTGGTCATGATCATCCTTGCCGGGTCGCTGTTCGGCGTCCAGCTGGGGGCGATCGGCACGACCTACGTCAAGGACTACATGATCAAGTACGTCATGGCCCTGATCATGCTGATCGTCGCGGTCAGCCGCTTCTTCGCGATGCCGAAGTACCTCAACGAGCTGCACATCACCTCCTTCACCGATGGGAGCGTGTCGCTGATGACCCAGCTCAGCTTCGGGGTCATGTGTTTCGCCCTGCTGACCGGGGCCACCATCATCCTTGTCAACCTGTTCAAGGCCAGGAGCTATGAACGGGTTGCAGCCGCACGAGGTTGACCATGCTGAATACTGTGAAATCGATCCTGGTCGCCATCGATCCCGGGTTTGCCAGCCAGATGGCGTTCCGCCAGGCCCTGCAGCTCGCCGCGTCGATGCAGGCGACAGTGGAGGCGGTCTCGGTGACCCCCCGCTACGAGGGCAACATGCACCGCTGGAAGCTGGAAGATGCCAACGACCAGCTGGATCTGCCGTTCAAGAACTGCCTCAACAATGTGATCCAGTGCGCCGCCTATCTTGGGCAGAAGGTCAAGACGGTCCACCGGGTCGGTGAACCGGCGGAGGTTATCACCGCCCTGGCGGAGGAAGAGGGTATGGATCTGCTGCTGATGGGGTACCCGCGGCGCTCGTACGTCGAGGGGGTCCTCCTCGGCCGTACCACCGCCAAGGTCATCGGCATGAGCCCCTGCGACGTGCTGATGATCCCGGAGGACGCCGAGATCGGGTTTTCCCGGATCCTCGTCGGCCTCGACGGTTCGCCCCACAGCATGGCCGCCGGCCAGCGGGCCCTCGAGCTGGCCCTGAGCTACGGCGGCGAGGTCCACGGCCTGACCGTGCTCGACGTCCCGGTCGAGCGCGGTCTCCGCTACGGGGTCCTCGACGAGGCCCGGCACAAGAACTTTACGGCGCTGCAGATCCTCGCCCGCCAGGGGAAGAAACTGGGGGTCCCGGTGGTCACCGAACTGCGGGAGGGATCGCCCGATAAACACCTGGTGCAGTACAGCCAGGAGAACAACATGGACCTGATCGTCCTGGGATCGTACGGCCGAACCGCCTTCAGCCGCCTGCTGGTAGGCAGCGTCGTCGAACGGGTGGCCGCCATCTCTTCCCTGCCGACCCTGGTGATCAAGCGCTCAGACGGCAACCGGGAAGCGGCGATCAACTGACACGGCGGCCGGGGAGCGGGAAGTCAGATTCGCGACGGAGCGCGGGCTGTGAGGCGGGAAGCGGAATGGAGAACCGGCAGGTCCTCAGGCACAACATGGAGGAAATCATGGAACCGATCGAAATGTTCGCGGCAGCGGTGTTGACTGTCTGTGTTATCCATCTGGCCGCGGTTGCCGGAACCGGCCTTCAGTCCTGGTGGCGGAAGACCAACGGCAGAAGAAAAACCGCCGACACCATCGTCAGGCAGCGGAGCGACTGGTATGCCTTCTTTCACTGCGCCGACCTGGTCGGCCGGGAGCCGGAAGCGAAAAACGGCACGGGTGTCGGCAGCAGAACCGGAGTGACCGGCAGGACCAGGACCCCTGCCGGCCGGCGCCCCGCCCCCCGCCTGCGCCTGTCCTGATCGGCACAAAAAAAGGGTGGGGGAAACGGATCACCGTTCCCTCCACCCTGCTATCCTGCTTCGGACGCCCTGCAGTTCTTACCAGTTCTCGCCCAGCAGCTCGAAATGGGCCTGTTCATGGGCGCAGGCGGCGCAGAGTTCGGGGGCTTCGTCACCCTCGTGGAGGTAGCCGCAGTTGCGGCAGCGCCAGGTGACTTTGCCGTTCCGCTTGAAGACCCGGCCGGCCTCGATATTGGCTGCCAGGTCGCGGTAGCGTTTCTCGTGCTGCTTTTCGGCGACGGCGATGGCCTCGAAGATCGCGGCGATATCGACGAAACCTTCCTCGCGGGCAGTGGCGGCAAATTCCGGATACATGACCGTATGCTCATGGTTTTCGCCGCCGGCAGCCTCTTTCAGATTGTCGACGGTCTTGCCGACGACACCGGCCGGAAAGGCGGCGGTGATCTCGACCTCTCCCCCTTCCAGCAGCTTGAACAACCGCTTGGCGTGCTCCTTCTCCTGGTTGGCGGTCTCCTCGAAGATCGCCTGGATCTGGACAAACCCGTCCTTCTTGGCCTGGGAGGCGAAGTAGGTGTAGCGGTTGCGGGCCTGCGATTCACCGCTGAACGCGGTCAGGATATTCTTCTCGGTCTTCGTTCCCTTGAGACTTGGCATGATGTTTCTACCTCCATTGGATAGTGGTTTGATGAGTTGGGCGGAAAAAAATCCTCTCGCGCATCACCGATGCAGAAGAGGTAACAAAGGCATTTTCCAGAGACACGCCACGCTATTGGACGATCCTGAGTTCGCACCACTGGTCACCAGTGTCCGCTGTGTTAATGAAAATGATAATCTATACCATTTAGGAACCGGTTGCAAGACTTTTGTAAGTGCTTTACCCCCAGTCATCTCCTGCCTCCTCTTCTACACCTCTCCAGTCGCTCAGGCAACGTCTCACTCTCCTGACATGCCCTTCACATTATCATTCCTATCCTGCCCTGGCAGGTATCACTCAGGATATCGGCCAGGACCAGGCCGCTTGCAGCTTTGCCGAACCGCCCAGGTCAGAGCTTGCCGTGATTTCAGGGGGCCGTCGAGCGAGTATTCGCCCGCTTGAGGAGCCGTTGCAGGCCGGAACGCAACCCAAGGATTCTCGCCTCCTGTAGCTCGTAGCCGAACCCGCCGTAATGGAGGCGCAGCAACTTGGCCTGACGCACAGCGACCTGAATCACCAGGAGATCGTTCAGAAGGGCTTGTTCCTTTGTCTCCAGGGGGCGGATCTGCTCGTAACCATCCCGGAAAGCGGACATGATTTCTTCCCGCAGGCCTTCCTTGGTCGCCGCAAATTCTATCATCCCGTTGGCCAGATCAATCAAGGCCGGCCCGTACCCAATGTTCTGGAAATCAATCAGCCAACACTTCGTTCCATCAAAGAGATAATTGATCATCGAAAGATCGCCATGACAGTGGGTCAAGAAACAGTCCAAATCCCTGAGGAGCTTCTTGCAGCGGTCAGCGCTCAATTCGATATCGGTACCAATCACCTCTCCTTGATTGTGATACTGCTGCCATGCATCCAGCCAGTAGAACAACGGTTGTTTGTTGCCGTATCGCCAGGCATACGGGGTTCTGTATTGCCGGGCAGCAATGTGCAGACGGGCAAGCAGACTCCCTGCCTGCCGGCTTTCGCTGTCACCAGGTGTGGCGACATACCTTCCAGGCACCATCGAAAACAGGACGGCTCGGTCGCCGCCTTCGAAACTGATATATCGCTGCCTGGCGTTTCTGACCGGCAAGGCCACCTCCAGCCCGGTTCCGCCAAGATAATCGAGGAGACCAATCTCGTAGGCGATCTTCTCCTGGCCCGCCTTGTCCAGATAACGCGAGTCATAAATTTTCAGCACATACGGGCCGGTCGGAGAAGTGACGCGGTAGACCCGGTTAAACGATGCCACCTTTATCCGTTCGGTATCATCGACGACGAGTGGGTAATGGTCGCGCAACCAGTCCGCAATGCGATCCCTGACGAAGATGCCTTGCGCCTTGATCTCGGCAAACCACTGGTCCCGTCTGGCCTGGTCGCCTCGGCCATGGCGATAAAGGTAGCCTTCCACCAGATGCTCATAAAAGCGGATGCCCGGATATTGGCGGGCATATTCTGACGCCATGCCCTCCCCGATTTCTCCGAAATGGTAGTAGTCGCTGCCGTTGCGAGGCCAGTAAAATTTCTTCTCCCATTCCTCGGGCAAATCCCCCTCATACTCAGGATCCAGTTCGACAAAAATATCAAAATCTGAATTGAGCTTGGCCCAATCGAAATGCACGAAAGGTACGCGGTAACGTCCGGCGCGGCTGCTTGCCGACGAACCCAGGATGAAAATCTTGCGTACGAATGATTTGGCGGCGATATGTTTCATCACCCAGTTAAAAAACTGATCCTGGAGTCGCTCCTGATGCTCGGGAGGAAAAATGTCCTTTTCCGGTTTGACAAAGAACAGTTTAGAGCTGGTCAGAATATCCTGCAGACCGGCAACTTGCTCCTGGTAATCCCCACCTTCGCCCTGGAAAAAATCAATGGCGGGGTTGAGCGTCTTTTCGTTGACCAGAATGGCTGACAGGGGAAACGGAGGGACCTGTCCACGCTGTGCCATTTTCAACAGCGAGAGCACCTTGAGCTTCAACTGATTGAGGTCGGCTTTATCGAGTTCGCATCCTTTCCCGGCAAGAAACTCCGGCAGGTTCGGCTCGCCTCGAACAACCTCGCCAGGAACTTGTCCCGTAGGAGAAAGGCCTGGTGACACCAGACGGATAAACGAGTTGTCTCGGGTGTAGGTCACACTGTGGCCGGCAGCCTCGCCCCGAAGATACCCCAAGGCTCTGAGCACCTGCCCGGCCTTGTTGCGGTGCGTTCCGCTGACCTCGATGACGATCTCCTCGCGTGAGGTGGTCTGCAGCCGGGAAAGCAGTCGGGTTTCCAGCTCGTTTGCGGCAAGCAGACGCACAGGATCACGCACCAGAGAACCGCTGTCCAGCAACGGCTGAATTGGCGCTATGGCCCTGACCAACTGGAAAAAGGATTCTTTCTGCAGCAGAATCTTGTAATTACGAATATGTAGGTGGTACCCGTCCTTGGTCTCCTCGATTGCCAGTTTCCGTTCATTGTACTTGACCGGAGCAACCAGTTTCTTCTCCCGATCCCAGAAAGTCCTGAGAGAATTCTCCTCGTTGGTGTTGGCCAATACCCCATCCCGGTAGCCGGCCTCGATTTCTCTCAGGACTTCCCGTGAATATCCGACGAATAGTTCAGCAAGCTCTTTGAACTCCTCCACTGACAACTCAATCCGCATATCCCGGTAATGGAAATGGATGTTTTCTCCCATATCGAGGAAGAACATATCATAGCGCTGTCTCTCCAGATTACTGGATTTATAGAACAAATACGTCGTTATGCCCATATCGCAACCCATCCGGAAAAGAAAGCATCCACTTAGATCAGCAGCTTTCGCACATACAGCGCCAATTGCAGTCTGCTGTCGGTCCCGGTTTTCTTGAAGATGGAACTGATGTGGGCCTTGACCGTCCGCTCCGAAATATCCAATTCGGCAGCAATCTCGAGATTCGTCTTGCCCTTGCCGACCAAAAACGCTACCTGCCATTCCCTGTCGGAGAGGTTACGATCCGGTGAGGACTGGACCTCAACATTGTCAATAGACCTGGCATTTCCTTCGATAATCTTCTGGATTACCTTCTGTCCCAACCAGACCCTGCCGGCCAGCACTGTCCTGACCGCTTCCCGCAAGAACGCCGGCGCAGCATAACTGTTGGCATAACCAACCGCCCCGAGGCGAACCAGGCTGATGGCCTCGTCCTCGTCAGGGGCGTCGGCAAGAACAAAATATCTTTTGCCAGCAAGGCTGGCGAGCAGCTTCATATCGCAGAGCGAACGATGGATCAGTACGAGATCGACAGATTGCCGGGCAAGGCATTCCGCCATCTCCCGATAGCTGGCAGCCTCTGTCACATGATAATCTTCACGCAATATCTGCTTCCATCTCTCCCGCACCACTTCATTGGCACTGACCGTCAAAATGACCATAGCTTATCTCTCTCTCAAGGCTTGGCTCTGCGCACGAAGAATCGGCTTTAATAAATAGGACAAAATTCGTTTCTTACCCGTGAGGATATCGACAGAGGCAATCATGCCGGGAATGATAGGCAACGGTTTTTCCGTGGTACCAAGATAGTTTTTCTTGGTCCGTACGTTGATCAGATAGAAACTGTGGCCCTGCTGGTCGACGATGCTGTCGGCACTGATATGCTCGACCTGAGCCTCCAGGCCTCCGTAGATGGTAAAATCATACGCGGTAATTTTGACCGTTGCCTTCAGTTCTGGCCGGATGAAGGCGATATCGGCGGGTTTGATCTTTGCCTCGATCAACAGGGTATCGTCAAGCGGGACGATCTCCACAAGGCTCATGCCGGGCTGTACCACCCCGCCGACGGTACTGACGAAAACCTGGTTGACAATTCCTCGCACCGGTGAAACCACCGCCGTCCGGTCAAGACGGTCGGCAAGCGTGGAGGTTGTGGCAGAAAGACCCTCCAGTTTGGCATAGGCATCGTTGAGTTCTTTTTTGGCGGTGTTGATAAACCGCAGCTTTTCTTCGGCGAGCTTCCTGTGAGCCTCCTGCAGCCTTGATTTTGCCCGAGGCAAAGCCAGTCTGGACGTGGTGATCTCTCCCTGAATTTCGCTGTCCTGACGCTGCAAACGCAGAAACTCAACCTCGGAAACCGCCCCGCTCTTCACCAGCGGCTTGGTCAGGCTGATCTCACTCCTGAGCAACCTCTGGTTCCGGACCAGTTCGGAGATTTTTGCCTCCAACTCGGCAATTTCCTGCTCACGCTGCAGGCTTTGCTCCTTGAGCATGCCCAGAGTCTCCTCCAACTCTCTTTTTCTTGATTCAAAAAGCTCCTGCTCACGCCTGCCAATTTCCGAAGCCTCCTTTTCCACCTCTTTCGGGATAACAAACTCGATTTCATCGGTCTCGGCCTTCAACCGGGCAGCCTGCGCCTGCAGGGCAAGGTAGTTGATCCTGCTCTCCCGGTACGGACCCGAGAAACGTTTTTCATCTATCCGCAGGATCAACTCACCCTTTTCTACCACATCGCCTACCTTCACATGGATTTCCGAGACGATACCGCCCTCCAGATTCTGCACGATCTGCAGTTGCCGGGATGGCACAACCTTCCCATCACCCCTGGTGACCTCATCGACTTCCGCAACATAGGCCCAGATAATCAGGAAGATGAACAACACCAGTATCGACCAGACGATTATGCTCCCGCCTCGCGGCGATTGGATGAGCAGAGATACCCGGATATCAGTCGCCAGGTCTGTCTCTTCTGCCGGCAGATGGCGGAAGATTTCTTTCTTTGCCGTTCGTACGCCGGAGCGGGCTTGGCTCGGCTGATCTTGCTCCCGGCCGTTATTCTGTCCCTTTTCATCTTTCATATCGTCAAGTGCCCGTTTCTCAAGGCTTCCAATACATATGACCGGGTGCCGTCGGCAACGATTGTCTCATTGCTGAGAACCACCACCCGATCGACCAGTTCAAGCAGGGATATCCGGTGAGTGATTATAATCATTGTCTTGTTTTCCAGAATTTTCGAGATATTTGCCCGAATCAGCGATTCACTGCGGCTATCCATCGAGCTGGTCGGCTCATCCATCACCAGTACAGGCGGATCGAGCAGGATGGCCCTGGCGATTGCGATAGCCTGAAGCTGTCCCCCGGAAAGATTGCGCCCTCTCTCTTCCACCGGCATGTCGTATCCCATTGGATGCCGCTCGACAAACCTGTTCACCCCGGCGATCCTGGCTGCCCGCAGCACAGTCGCATCATCGACATCATTGGCGCCGAGCGTGATGTTGTCACGAACCGTTCCCTGGAACAGCACCACATCCTGCGGCACATAGCCTATAAAATTACGCAGTTCAGCAGGATCGATCTGCCGGATATCGGTGTTGTCCATGGCAACCATCCCTTTCGTCGGTTGATAGAGCCCGAGAATCAGCTTTCCCAGCGTTGTCTTGCCCGACCCGATGGGACCGACGATGCCGATCTTTTCTCCGGGATTTATCTGCAGATTGATGTTTTTCAACACCTCCGTCGTACTGCCGGGAAAGATGAACGACAGTTCCTGGAGAGTGATCGCCCCCTTGAATTCAACCCTGTGCAGGAAACTCATTTCCTGTGGTCGTTCCGATGGCAATTGCATGATCTTGTTCAGAGTGGCCAGGGCATTCCTCGCCTGGTGGTAGCGGGTCATCAGGCTGACCACCTGAGTCATCGGTGCCGTAGCCCGTCTTGACAGCAGCACACAGGCGATCAACCCTCCGCCGGTCATGATCCCGTTGGAGATCATGTAGACGCTGGCAATGATCACCGACACTATCGAGATGCTTTGCAGAAAGTGCGAGATATGTGAAACTGAAGAGGAGAGAAATCGGCTTCGAGCGCTCCAGTTGGCGATATAACTGACCGACTCTTCCCAGGACCGTTGAATCTTGCTCTCTGCACCGAGAATCTTGATTGTCTCGATTCCCGCCAGCCCCTCGACGAGAATCGAGTTCTTCTGGGCTTCAGCATGAAAGGATTTGCCGACCGATTTCTTCAGAGGAATCTGGACAAGAAAGGCATACAGCAGGATGAGGAGGATACAGGTGATGTTAATCAGTACTAAGGAACCGCCGATATACCAGATAGCGAAGAGCGCCAGCAGGGCAAAGGGCAGATCAACGAGAGCGGTGATTGAAAACGAGGCGATGAAATCGCGGATGCTTTCATACTGCTGGATTTGTTTGGTGAACGACCCCACCGACTTCGGCCTGGCCTCCATCCGCAGGCCAAACACCTTTTCCATCAGGATTGACGAGAGAACCAGGTTGGATTTCTTGCCGGCGATATCGATGAAATAGCCCCGCAATCCACGAAGCACCAGTTCAAAGATGTAAATGATCGCGATCCCGCCACTTAGCACCCACAAGGTTGCAAAGGCGGAGTTGGGTATTATCCGATCGTAGGCATTGATGATGAAAAACGGGGTGGCCAGAGCGAAAATATTGATCAGAAATGACGCCGCCAGAACATCGCGGTAAATCCGCCAGGACGAGAAAAGCGTGCCCCAGAACCAGTTGCCGGCACGATCAGCCGGATGCAGCGACTGGCCGGCGTCGACGCGGAATTTCGGCTTTATGAAAATCGAATAGCCCGAATAGATCTTGTTGAGCTCAGCAATGGCGATAATTTCACTGCCTTGGCTCTCCGGCCAGATGATCTTCAGTGTACCTTCCTCCGGATTGGCCTCCACAACAATGCAGGCCCGATGCCCCTCGAGAAGGAGAATTGCAGGCACTTCATAACCGCGAAATTGGGAGAGTGAACGTCTGAGAAGGCGTGAGGCCAGTTTGGCTCGCCGGGCCGCCCGGGGAACGAGCTCGACGGTCAATCGATTGTTGACTAATGGCAGGCCGGCCCGCAGCACTGTTCGGGATGCAGGTCGGCCATGCATTATTGCGATAATCTGAATACAATCAATCAGCGGGTCATCAAAGCTGTCGCTGTCATTGTCGATTTCCCACTGTTCAACGTGTTCACTCTTTTGCTGGTCTGCCATAGATTGTGTCTTGCCATGATGAGACGTTGTTAAGTCTGCCCCCTGGAAATTCATCGGCGCAGGTCGAAAGGCCTTTCGGCAGTGCCGCCATCCTCACCGCATCTCCAGCTGTGTGCAACACATATCGATGAGATCGGGAATGCTATCTTTAGGGAACCTTGAAAATTCATCTATTCGAAGTTGAAGAACAAATCTTGATAAAAGGTATTCCGCAAAACGCTGTTTGAATGCTTTCATCGAGATCTTTTCTTTCGTTCTTTTCAGGTCGCGGCATCCGATATGAACAGATATTTGGTCGCAGCACGCACTTTGCCCCTGCAAAGTAACCAGAAAAGAGAATATCGACTCGGATTGTACACCAGATAGCGGAGATCGATTTTGCCGTTGCCCTTCCAAAACCGATGCACCTGAATAACATGGGGCCTGCACGCTGACTTTGGACGCCTACGATTTGCCCAATCCTGGAACGATTTCTCGCTCTTGTCCGATTGCCCCTTTTTAACCAATTGATGCGCTTCTTGTATCGAGAACCATTGCTCTGAATATGCTCCCTCTAACCAATCGCCTTCAACCATTCTATTTTCTCTTGCGAACGATGGCTGGAATCAATCCAGACACCTCCGCTGCTCTTCTCGGGATCAAGAAGTTCTTCAAACACCTGACTGCTGTGGACTTCGGCACTGCTGCTCAACCGGTGGCAGCAGACCAGTCCGTGTTTCGTTAAGAATTGCCAGTTGGTCAACGCCTTTGTCCATGTGTTGAAGACGGATATCGAAACCGAGAAATCCAGGCTGTTTGATAGTTTCTCCGGAATCAACGCAGGAATACCGTTGATATCTTAATATTATACACTTAACGTGCTATTATCAAAATGACTATTCCAATCTTCCGGCGAAATTACTGCTGAATTATTCAAGTAACCTTTTATGATAGTGGTTTGGTCTATCCAAGTCAAAGAGGGCGGAGGAAAAAGATAGTAATGAGAGAGATTTTCCTTATACTCATCAACGAGGTCACGAAATGACCCCCCGGCCTTCCATCTTTGAAGCCGGCTCACCTCTTTCTCAGTACCGGTGGATATTGGAGGGAATGACATGCTTTACGTCGAAAGAAATGCAGAAGGCAGGATTGTGGCTCTGCTCAAGCAGGCCGACAAGGCAGGCCTCGAACAGAAGATATCGATTGATGAGGAAGTGATTGCTTTTCTTGAAGGCGACTCCAAAGTAGAGGCCCTTATCCATGCATTGACGGCGACAGACAACGATCTCCTCAGGATCCTTGAAGATCTCATCGATCTTCTGGTGAAGAAAAACATCATAATGTATACCGAACTGCCGGATAAAGCGCAGAAAAAGCTGCAGTTGCGCCGGCAATTCCGACAAAACATCGCCAAGTCCAGTATAATCGTCGATGATATCGTCTGAACAGGGGCATTGCCACCATCCTGTTCTCTCCCCCTCATTGCCGACACCGCCAGCCTATCGACCGGAGGGAGGTTCAGCTCACAACACGATCATCAAACGACGACAGGCCGCGGCTGGTCGAGCATGAATCCCTGCATTCCGTCAACATTCAACGCTCGAAGCATCTCCGCCTGTTCCTTGTTTTCCACGCCTTCAGCAACAACCAGAATATCGAGGCTATGAGCGACACCGGTCAGTGAGCCGATGAAGAAACTGCTGTCGCTCTCCCCGCTTCGGAGTTCATCGGTAAATCCTTTGTCGATCTTCACATATTTCGGCTGGAGTGATTTCAAATAGCCGAAGTTGGCAAAACTTTGCCCGAAATGATCAAAGGCGATTGCATGTCCGCGTTTTTTGACCTCGTCGGCGAATGTCTGTATCGTTGCGAGATCGCGTATTGCCGCAACCTCAACGAATTCGAAGACTATTCGGAGATCATTGGAGTTCAGCCGGCCCAGCCGGTTCAGCACCCATCCACTGAACGAGGGCTCTCTAAAGGAGGCGGAAGAGATATTGATTGCAACCTCTTCCACGCCAAGACTCCGCCAATCGACCTCCAGGGCCTTCTCAAGCACCATCTTATCGACAGCGGCAATACAGTGCGATTTTATTGCCAGGGGAATGAACACTCCAGCGCTCATGGCCTGCCCGTCAGAGAGCAGAATTCTCGAGAACAGCTCGACGTGAAGGATTCGCTCTGTGCCGGAGGCGGCAAAGACCGATTGCCTGAAAACAGTTATCGCCCGCTCAGTTAGAACTTCATCGAGCATCCTCTTCCATTCCATCTGGCCATGAGGCATTTTCGCGGTCTCTGCCGTCAGCGCATTGAGCCGCCAACGATTTGGGCCTTCGGCCTGAGCCAGCGTCAAGGAGTGATCGGCTTCCGCCAGCAGCTGCCCGAATGAAGTGGCATTGACGAAACTGACACCGCCAACATGTCCGATATTACCGGCCAGGCCTTCCCCCTCGTCGGCAAGGCTGGCCAGGTCATCTGCCAGCGTCTTGGCAGTACGCTTCGATTCATCGTGGCTGACATCGGTCAAAAGAATCGCGAAAGTGCCTCCGGACAGATGGGCCAGCGCCGCCCGGTGCAGATGTCCCGTCGTCTCCCGGAGCTTTTCGGCAATGCGTTGCAGAAGCTGGTCGCCATACTGAAATCCTTTCTGGCGGTTGATCGCCTGAAGATCGCAGGCCTGAATCAGTAGAAGGGCACCGGCCGCCAGATCGTTTCCCTCACCCGCCAGAGCTGCTACCTGCCCTTGCAGATAACGCCTGTTGCCCAACCCCGTCAACTCGTCGGTATAGGCATTTTTCCTGAGTCGATCGGCCACTGCCGCCTGCTCGTCAAACATCTCCTTGACCTTGCTGGTCATGGTGTTCATCGCCACGACGACACTGCGCAGTTCTCTGGTTCTCGGCAGCTGTTCCTGAAAAGTGTATTGCCGGCGACTGAGGTTTTCCGCTTGCTCCTCGATACGCCGTAACGGCCGAAGCAAGAGGCGAAGCCCTCCCGCCCCGGAAATCAGCACGAGCAAACCGGCAATGCCGTAGACCTTCCCCATATCCGAAGTAGCCTTCCAAAGCGCCTTATAGGCATACCCGGGATGACTTTTGACTGTCAGCGTCCCCATCTGCCGCCACCCGGAAGAAACCAGAGTCCGTGCCTCCGGTGTCTTCAGTTCGATCAGTTTGATGAACCAGGGCGGGACATCGCTGATGACGACTTCCAGACGACGCTCGGTGATTACCTTGCCGTCGAGGTCCTCCAGAACGATCCGACTGTAGTAACCGCGATCAAATACGGCACTGATCATCGTTTCGATCGTTGCCCTGTCATCATCGCTCAGATGAGGGGAGATGGACAATCCCAGCGAGGTCGCCGTATCCTGGGCATGGGATTCAAGCTGATCCTCTATGAATATGCGGGTGCTCTCCAGTTTGGCAAGCCAGGAACAGGCAAACAATACCAGGAACAACACGATGATTAAAATCAGCAATTGTCTGTAGAGTGTCATGGGAAACCTCACGTTCACTGATGAAGGCTATCCGGCATCCGCTCGAGGAGCTCGTTCCAAAGTTTCATCCGGTCGCTCCTGCCGACGAGCTTGCCTCTCCTCCGTTCCTGGGCCAACCAGAGCCCTGAACCGTTGAAGCTGTAAACCGGCAGCAGATCAGGGCGCTCCGAACCGGGCTTGATCTCTTCGATCAGGTTGTCGAGAACCAATGGTTCGGCTCCCGGCGTGGCGTAATAGGTGACAACCATATGGGCCTGGTTGAGTTTCCAGGCTTTGACATAGGTTATGTTGAGCTTTTGTTCCGGGACTCCCAGCAACTTCAACGTGAAGTATTTGGCAACGGCGAAGTCCTCGCAGTCTCCCTCGTTGCTGGCCAGGAATTCGACCGGTGTCGCCCAGTAGTCTTTCTTCTGCCAGAGGATGGCATCGCTGACAAAAGTCAGGCGGTTGAAGAACCGGTTGGCTCTATCCAGCTTCTCCTGTTCCGAATTACTGTTGTCGTTGCGGACGAATTCCTGCCAGGCAAGCAGTCTTTTCCTTGCCTCGACTCCATATTTGCGCTCGGCGGCATCAAGGACACTCTGTTCGAGGGTGAACGATTCCCTGGCGAAAACGGATGCTATCAGCAGCGCAAGCATGGCTGAAACCATCACCAGAACAGCTGATGCACCAATTCTTCTAGAATAGACGTAAGAATGTGATAATCGGCGAGGAAAACAGCGAATTGCGGACCATTCTGACATGGAGCCGATCAGCGGGTGACCTCGATCTGCAGGAGAGGTCACCCGTCCAGGAAGGGAGTAGTGGGTTGTTTCCGCATCAGGAACATCCGTCGACGCGTGAAAACCCGGTTTCAGCTTTTGAATGAACCAATCTCCATGGGACGAACCTGAACTTTGGAGACTTCCTTTGGCATCTTCCCTGTAACGCCGGCCTGGTCTTTCTCCTTTTCGTTGACCTTGCCAGCGTCATTCTCTTCATCGACCTTGGCCTCTGCCGGCCATTCCAGATCAAAGGAATGAACAAGTTTGCCCAACCCATTAAGGACACGGTACTCGGCGAGGAGACCGTCATACTTGGCTTCTACCAAGGCTCTCTTGGCGTCGATGACCTCAGCCTCGGTATCGAGCACATCCAAAAGAGTCCGTTTGCCGATGTTGAACTGTTCGGTATAGGATTTTGCCGTATCGGTGGTTGCGGTAACCCGTTCCTCAAGATAACCGATCCTGTCTTTCGCCGCCTGGTACGCCATCCAGGAAAGACGGATGGATTCGATCACTTGCCGGTGAGTATTGTTCCTGATCTCTCTGGCCTCCTCGATGAGTTGGGTCGTTTCGGCGCGACGGGCCTGATTCCTGAAGCCGTGGAACAGATTGTAGCGAAGTTTCACCATGGCAATCAGCTGATCGTCTGCGCCTGGCTCATCAAAATCTTCCTCCCAATGCTGATCGACCTCGATGTCGACAATCGGCAGATAAGGCGCCTTGGCAACCGCATGCTGCTTGTCGCGGGCATCGAGATCAGCCCCGGCCGATTTGAGCGTTGGATGATTATTAACCGCCTCCTGTTCAGCCGCTTCCAGAGATTCGGGCATCAGAGCATCGGGTGCATCGGGAGCCTGCAGATCGCTTGGCAACCGCCCGATCACCGCCTGGTAATTAGTCTGCGCATCGATCAGGTTGGTCTTAGTGGCAATGACATTGGCCTGCGCCAAGGCAACACGCCCAGTCACCTGATTACTGTCAGCCTTGCTCGCCACCCCCGAATCGCTTCGCATTTTGATCTGATCTGATATTCGCAGGTGGGTGTCCAGGTTTTCTCCAGCCAAACGGTTGAGTTCTTCGTCGCGCAGCACCTTCAAGTACACTTCGGTCGTTTTCAGAGCGGTATTCTCACTCACTCCCTGCAGCGTATAGGCAGCCGACCGAACCCGGTCCTTCTGGCGCCCGACCTCATTGACAGTCTGCATACCGGCAAAGACATTCTGCCGCAAGCTCAGAGTGAAAATCCCGGGATTGAGGCTGTCACTCTCCGGCTCCTGAATTTCCTGGATGCCATATCCGGCGATGAAATCCAGTTTCGGCAAATAGTCGGCCTTCGCCTGCCGGACCTCTTCGTCGCGACCGAGGCGGTTATACGCCTGCGATCTGACTTCCGGATGAGATTTTATCATGGTCTCGATCGCCTCTTTCAAGGTCTCGCCTTGAACCGTATTGCCACCGATAAGAATTCCCACGCCAAGGACTGCTGTTCCTAACAATTTTCCTCGCTTCATAGCATTTACCCCTGTGCAATGCAGACTTTCCCTAAAAAAAGACAGCTGGTCGTCAACAGATGTTTCCCACGATGTTCAACCACATCAGCCGGATCCGATGATCAATCTGGACTGAGTTATCAATCCTTACGATTAAAAGAGCAACAAAGCTCTCCAGAATTGACAGTTTCATCATATTGACCAACAAAACAACAAGAATTTCGCAACATACAGGTAATATTCTCACGGCCATAAGAAAAAAGTCAAATCTTCCCTTTTCAGCAATCACAAAAATCATATCTGCGACAACAATCACGGCCGCTACCAGCTGGAATGTGCATTCATTTGTCTAATATTATTAATATATTACATCTGTATTTGACCTGCTGCCACATACTCCTCTCCCGAGAGAATCAAAACAGGATAATTTTTCAGTGACAGAAAAAAAGATTGAAAACTGAGGTGATATTCATTTCTAATATGCAGACGTATGGCTGATTGCCGGAGCCTGGCGGGTGGCAATGAATCTGGAATATGCAGCATCCCTTTCATCTCGTAACCAGGACAGTTCGTACCATGATGTCGTTCTTCACTATTTTTCCGCGTGTAGTTTTTGCCTTAATCACTCTCCTCCTGGTCGCCGCCGGCGCCCAGGCAGCTTGTCCTCCAGATCTGCTGCAGCGGGCAGAGCAGGGCGACTATACTGTCCAGTGCTATGTAGGTCATCTGTATCTCTCAGGTAAAAAAGGCGCCGAGCAGGATTTTGTCAAAGCCAAGTACTGGTATGAACGAGTAATCTCCCAACCTGGTGCCGATGCGAAAATAGTCGCCCATGCCAATTTTGTCATTGGTATGCTTTATTCCCAGGGAAAAGGCTGCCAGCGAAATTATGCAGAAGCAATGCAGTGTTTTCGGATTGCGGCAACGCAAGGGTACACGGATGCCCACATCAACATTGGCCTGATGTTCGCCAAGGGTCTGGGGGTGAAGAAAGATTACCGGCAAGCGCTCTATTGGTGGAAATTGGCCGCTGAGAAAGGTCATCCCACGGCTCCCGCTTATGTTCTCAATCTAAAAAAGAAACTCTTGGAGCAAGGTTGATCGGTTGCTTCCCCATTGAACCACGGAGTCTTTCCTCAAGCTCACCATCAAGACAATTCCTCAGCCGGATTGGCAGGCATCCATCGCTGTACTTCAACGTTTTCCCTCAGCTACGAGTTGAGCTTCCTGAAGACCTGCCACGAAAAGCTGCGTCACCGTTGTTCGCCATAAGCCCGGGGCCTCGGCTTTTCCGCTGAACCCCGCCGCACCCGTCCGGCTTGATGTCACACTCCATGATGACTTTCTGTACCAAGGTACAATGGATTTCCTTTGATCCGCAGTGATAGTATCTCTACATGATGGATTTGCTGTGACCTGGTCTTTCGGCAGGATTGACAGATCTGCCGCGTGAACACCCGTTCAGCATGTGAGCGAGAAATCAGCCCTTGATTTACTCAGTATATAGTTCAAACCAAGGGGTGTGTTGCCGGATTCGACTCAGCATGAGCAAAGAGCCGAGGCAATCCTCAACACCTCTCAAGAAACAATTTTGGAATGGAGAGCATCATGGTAGACAATGCATTCGGAACAGGTGGAACTGGTCCCACCGCGATAGTTGGGAAGGTTTTTGTCATCTTCGGCGAGGTCAAAGCCGTTGCCCCGGATGGGACAACCCGGGTGCTCGCACCAAACAGTCCCGTATTCGCCGATGATCGGATTGTCACTGGCAGTGATGGTCGAATCTCCATCACGTTCAACGACCGGGATAACACTGTTCTCACCCTTGGACGCAATTCCAACGTGGTCATCAACGAGGAGGTCTATGGCCAGGAACCTCCAGATGATTTCGCCGATGTCCAGGGAGAGGTAGCAGACATCCAGCAGGCTTTGGAACAAGGGGAGTTTGACCCGACGACGCAATTCGAGCCGACCGCCGCAGGTCCTGCCGCAGCGGGAGGACCTGGCGGAGTCTCCAGCGCTCGTGACGGTGGCGCAAGTTATCCGGTGTTCTTCCTCACCGGTGATGAAGTCATTCCAGATAGTGGAGCCGAAACGACTGGTGTCGGGCTCACCTTCCTCGACCCAGATATTCCCACTACCCCGCCTGAACCGACAACGCCGCCCACCAGCCCACCGTTGTCTGGTGACGACGATGATGACGATGACGATGATGACGACGATGATGATGACGATGACGACGATGATGACGATGACGACGACGATGATGACGACGACGATGACGATGACGACGACGACGATGATGATGACGACGATGATGACGACGATGATGACGATGACGACGACGATGATGATGACGATGATGACGACGATGATGACGACGATGATGACGATGACGACGACGATGATGACGATGATGACGATGATGATGACGATGATGACGATGACGACGATGATGACGACGACGATGATGATGACGATGACGATGATGATGACGACGATGACGATGATGACGATGATGATGATGACGACGATGATGATGACGACGATGATGATGACGACGATGATGATGACGACGATGACGATGATGACGATGATGACGATGATGATGACGACGACGATGATGACGATGATGATGACGATGACGATGATGATGACGATGATGATGACGATGATGACGATGATGATGACGATGATGACGATGATGATGACGATGATGATGACGACGATGACGACGATGATGACGACGACGATG
>Ga0209066_10002659_pt1 | contig 21375 bp, 20 predicted proteins | sample All_14_2_FD_187198 | JGI IMG/M metagenome (GOLD analysis project Ga0209066, IMG submission 187198) | Freshwater microbial communities in response to fracking from Pennsylvania, USA - Allegheny Zone_MetaG_DW_15 (SPAdes) (version 2) ... | reverse complement strand
CTTTCCGGGCAATGCCTATGAGATCACCCAGCCGATCCAGATGCGCTTCAACGAGCTCATCGCCGGCGTTCGCGGCGACATCGCCGTGAAGGTGTTCGGCGACGACTTCAACGCCATGAACGCCACTGCCGAGAAGATCGCCGGCGTCTTGCGCCGAACGAACGGCGCGGCCGACGTCAAGGTGGAGCAGACCACGGGGCTTCCGATGCTGGACATCCGGGTCAACCGCGATGCCATGGCACGGCTCGGCGTCACCGCTCAGGACGTGCAGGACATCATCACCGCCACCATCGGCGGTCGAACGTCCGGCATGATCTTCGAGGGCGACCGGCGGTTCCCGGTCGTCATCCGGCTCTCCGATGCCCAGCGCGCTGACCTCTCGATGCTAAGCCAGGTGCAGGTCCCCGTGCCGGGTGGACAGTTCGTGCCGCTTGCGAGCGTCGCGGACATCAAGATCGTGGATGGTCCGAACCAGATCAGCCGCGAGAATGGCAAGCGCAGGGTCGTCGTGCAGGCGAACGTTCGCGGTCGCGACGTGGGCGGTGTTGTCGCGGATGCACAGGCCGCCATCGCCAGCGAGGTCCGGTTGCCACCGGGCAGCTACCTGGTGTGGGGCGGCCAGTTCGAGAACCTGGCATCGGCCCGCGAGCGACTGCAGCTCGTGATCCCGGCCTGCTTCGTCCTCATCCTCCTGCTGCTCTACGGGGCGCTGGGTTCGGTCAAGGACGCTGCGATCGTGTTCACGGGCGTTCCGCTTGCGCTCGTCGGTGGCGTCCTTGCCCTGTTCCTGCGCGGCATGGACTTCTCGATCTCCGCTGCCGTGGGCTTCATCGCCCTATCCGGCATCGCGGTCCTCAATGGCCTCGTCATGGTGTCGTCGATCCAGGACCTCATGCGCAAGGGCATGGCGCGGGCCGAGGCCGCCAGGACCGGGGCCATCCAGCGCCTGCGGCCCGTGGTGATGACCGCATTGGTCGCAAGCCTGGGGTTCGTGCCGATGGCGCTTGGCACCGGTGCCGGCGCGGAAGTGCAGAAGCCGCTCGCGACCGTGGTCATCGGCGGCCTGATCTCGGCGACGCTGCTGACGCTGTTCGTCCTGCCCACGCTCTACGCGCGCTACGGACGGAACGAGATGCCTGGCGAAGAGAACCTGGACGAACTCGAGCATGCCGCGCCGATCGAGGACGGCATGCAACCTCAACACTGAACGGGTGCGAGGGGCGACGCCTGGCGCACGTCCCTCGCTCCACCGGACGAGGAGGATAGGATGGTAGAGGAAACTGTCATCAATGCCCGAATGTCACCGCTACGGGTCTGGAGCACGCTCTCCGACCTGGCCGGCTACAGGCAGTGGCATCCGCATTACTACTTCAAGCGCGTGGCCCCTTCGGGCAGCCACGCGGAACTGTCGCGTCCTTTTCTGGAGATGCGCCGCTTCTCAACCTGGGTGGAGCTTCTCCGCGAGCCTAGGCCTTTCGTGTTCGGCTGGAAATCGAGGCGGAGCAAGCTCATCGATTTCATGGAGCGCTACGAGATCGCCCCGACCGGCGATGGATCGGAAGTCCGGCACATCGTCACGTTCGGTGGCATCTTTGGGGGGCTGGCTGGCCTGTTCCTCCGATCCGCGATCCGTGAGGAGATGAGAGCGCACGACGACGCGCTCCAGAAGGCGCTGAAGCGTCAAGAACTCCGCCCCCTCACGAAGAACAGGCGCCGGCTAGCTGAGACGAGCCGCCGTGCCGCCAATGACTGAAGGCAATCGCATCCAAAATCGGCGCTCCACGGAAATGCGCGCGACCGATTCCTTAAAAGGAGAATTCAACATGCCCGAACATCAGGGACTACCCTGCCCCATCTGCAAGGTCGATCTCGTCATGTCCGAACGACAGGGCATCGAGATCGACTACTGTCCCAAGTGCCGCGGCGTGTGGCTGGACCGAGGGGAGCTCGACAAAATCATCGAGCGCAGCCTGGCCGAGCAGCCGGAACGCGAACGCAGCATCGGCACCCTCGGACTCTCCGGCGACAGGCATGGAGGACGATCGCATGGCTCGGATCACGGCAGCGGTGGCGGGCATCATGGTCGCCGCAAGGGCTTCCTGCGCGATCTCTTCGACTGAACACTTCATTGGCCGCCGCACGCGAGCCCTTCGGGCGTGTGAGAATGGCCCGCGCCATGGGCAGAATTCCCCTGCCTGCCCATGGCGAAAGTTAGACGGATAGGCATGAGACGATGAGGACGAGAGAGATCAGTATGCGGTCCCGAACGGTGTTGTTCAGCGTGTTCGCGCTGAGCTGGAGCGGCGTTCTGTCTGCCTGCTCCGGCCCGGACGAGACCGCCACCGATCGCAAGCACGATCAGCGGTCGATCCCGGCCCTCGTCGGTGAGCAGCGCTACAGATGTAGCGATGGCGCAATCGTCGATGCCGACTTCATGAACGACGGTCTGGTCCTGGAAATGACGCGCATGCCAGGCGGCACTGCGGAGCTTCTCACTGCGCCGGCGACTGGCCTCGCCTTCGTGGGAGACAAGGTCAACGCGTCCTTCGCCGATGGCGACAGAATGATCGTCAGCCGGAAGGGCGCGTCCCCCGTGCAATGCCGTCGAGAGCGCATGTCCTCCGCGCCATCGTTCGCGCGCGACGCGGCGACCACGATCGCGAATGGATCAACGAACCCGAGCAATGTCCGCGAAGCCGCGGCGAACATGACGGAGAAGAACCGATGATTGTCAGTCCCTTTGCTAAGCGGGCGGGCCTGCTCGCGCTGCTCGTGATCCTGCCCATCAGCGTGCCGCTCTATGCGCAGCATGGCGGTCACGAGCAGGGAAGCTCCAAGTCGGAAGCCCCTTCTACGCGCGCCTACCGGACCGCGAATGCGCGCATGCACGGTGCGATGGATGTGCAGTTCTCCGGAGATGCCGACGCCGACTTCATGCGCGCCATGATCCCACACCATGAGGGCGCCATCGCGATGGCGGAGGTCGAACTCAAATATGGGCGCAACCCCGAAGTGCGCCGGCTCGCTGCCGAGGTGATCAAGGTCCAGCGAGCCGAGATCGCGGAGATGAAGTCCTGGCTGGCGAAGCGAGGCGCGGCACCGGGAGGTCGACCGTGACCCAGCATCGTCCTCAACCACAAACCCATAATTTTGCGCAATCACCTGGAGTCTCTGGTCATGACTGAGAAGCTCAAGCTCGACTTACCGCTCGTCCTTCCAGAGGTGGAGGATGCAGCCGATGCCTGCGTCGACCGCCTCATGAACATGCTTCAGGCCAGGGACGGGGTGGAGCGCGTCCACGTGGAGGCAAGGTCTTCCGCGAATCCCGTGCAGCTCTGCATCCACTATGATCCAGAACGCCTGTCTCTCACCCGGATCCGCGAGATGGCGCGCAGCACGGGCGCGCTCATCAGCGAACGCTTCGGTCACGCCCACTGGGATATGACAGGCATTGGCCACCAGCGCCGGGCCCGGACTGTCTCCGACAGGCTTGGTAGTTTTCCAGGCGTGCTCGAGGCCAGTGCTGACGCATCAGGTCGGGTTCGTGTGGAGTTCGACAGGAACGCGACGAACGAGACAGCGATCCTATCCGCCCTCGCCACGATGGGCGTAGAACCTGCGGAAGCTCCCAAGACCGCAAAGTCGCATGCCGGCCATAGCCACGGACCGGGATCGGACGATCACGCCCACGACGCGGAATCTGCCGATCACAACCATGATCACGGCGGCATCTTCGGTCCCAATACGGAGCTGATCTTCGCGCTCCTCTGCGGAGCTGCGCTCGCCATGGGCTACGTGGTGGAGAAATACGTCCCGGCTGCGGCGCGCCTCACGCCGATCGCGCTCTATGTCGCAGCCTACTTCTTCGGGGGCTTCTTCACGCTCCGCGAGGCGATCGACAACATCCGGCTCCGCAAGTTCGAGATCGACACGCTGATGCTTGTCGCTGCCGCGGGCGCGGCGGCGCTGGGAGCCTTCGCTGAAGGTGCACTGCTTCTTTTCCTCTTCAGCCTGGGGCACGCGCTCGAGCATTACGCCATGGGACGCGCGAAGCGTGCGATCGAAGCTCTTGCCGAACTTGCCCCGCGCACGGCGATGGTCAGGCATCCCGACGGCACGACAACCGAAGTCGCCGTCGAAAATCTGAAGGTCGGCGACATCATCGTGGTGAAGCCGGACGAAAGGGTCGCTGCCGATGGGTTCGTGGTGAAGGGCACGACATCGATCAACCAGGCGCCGGTAACAGGCGAGAGCATGCCGGTCGACAAGATGCCGGTGGGAGATGCCGCTGGCGCCCGGTCCAATCCAGACCGCGTCGACGCTGCATCGCGGGTGTTTGCAGGCACGATCAACGGCAGCGGCCTTGTCGAGGTCGAGGTAACCCGACTTTCCAGCGAAAGCACGCTGGCCAAGGTCGTGAAGATGGTCAGCGAAGCCGAGACCCAGAAGTCTCCGACGCAGCGCTTCACCGACAAGTTCGAGAAGATCTTTGTGCCCATGGTCCTGGCCCTGGCGTTCCTACTCCTCTTCGCCTGGGTGGTCGTGGACGAGCCGTTCCGCGACAGCTTCTATCGCGCCATGGCGGTGCTGGTGGCGGCCAGCCCCTGCGCGCTGGCCATCGCGACCCCGAGCGCGGTCCTGTCGGGCGTCGCTCGGGCCGCCCGAGGCGGCGTGCTCGTCAAGGGAGGTGCGCCGCTCGAGCTGCTCGGCTCCCTCAAGGCGATCGCCTTCGACAAGACCGGGACGCTCACGAAGGGCGAACCGCGCATCCAGAAGATCATTCCGGCTCCCGGAGTGGAGAAGGAGGAGCTTATGGCGGTTGCAGTCGCAGTCGAGGCGCTGAGCGACCATCCCCTCGCGCAGGCCATCGCCCGCGACGGCCGCGAGCATCTGGGCGGCAGGCCGCTTCCAGAGGCGACCGACATGAAGAGCATGACGGGACGTGGCGTATCCGCACTGATCGGCACCGACGAAATCCTGATCGGCAAGGCGGAAATGTTTGGAAAGAGCGGCATCGCATCACTTTCGCCGCAAATGGCCGATGCGATCGAGCAGCTGCGGCAGGCGGGCTATACCTCCATGATCGTTCGACGTGGCGAGGACGACCTCGGTGCGATCGGGCTCATGGATACGCCGAGAGAAGGAGTCCAAGCCACGCTCGAACGGCTGCGTGCGCTCGGCATCGAGCGCATGATCATGATCTCCGGCGACAACCAGCGCGTCGCAACCGCCGTGGCGAAGCAGATCGGTCTGGACGAGGCTCGCGGAGACCTCATGCCGCAGGACAAGGTCGAGACGATCAAGGCCCTCCGAGCGGAGGCGAAGGTCGCGATGGTGGGCGACGGCGTCAATGATGCGCCCGCCATAGCGACCGCGACGGTGGGCATCGCCATGGGCGCCGCTGGCTCCGATGTCGCTCTCGAAACCGCAGACGTGGCGCTCATGGCCGACGATCTCTCCCACCTGCCGTTCGCGGTCGGCCTCAGCCGGCATACGCGGGGCGTCATCCGCCAGAACGTCTTCGTCAGCCTGGGCGTGGTCGCGCTGCTGGTTCCGGCCACCATTCTCGGTCTTGGGATTGGCCCAGCGGTTGCCGTTCACGAAGGGTCGACGCTGCTGGTGGTGTTCAACGCGCTCCGGCTCCTGGCCTACCGTGATCCGGTGCGGGGGAGAGACTGACGAGGGAAACGCGAACGCAGTTCGCGAAGGCTTGGAGATGAAATCATGTCCTCGGTTGCCTACACCCTCATTCCCTTCCTTGCGGTCGTCGCCGGGTCGCTACTGGCAGTCTTCAGGCGTCCGAGCCCGGTTGTCGTCAGCGCCATGCAGCACCTGGCGGCGGGCGTGGTGTTCGCGGCTGCGGCTACGGAGATACTGCCCCAGATAAAGCACGAGGCGTCACCGGTTGCGACACTCGTTGGCGGAGCCTGTGGGGTCGCCCTCATGTTGGGCCTGAAGCAGCTGGAAAGCAGGGCGTCGGGTCCGTTCGCCATGCTCAGCGCCGTCGGCATCGACATCCTAGTGGACGGCCTCGTCCTGGGTCTTGCCTTTCTGGCCGGCGAACAGGCCGGTCTTTTGCTGACGATCGCGCTCACCCTGGAGGTCCTGTTTCTCGGGGTCACGGTCACAGCCGAGCTCAATCAGTCAATGCGATCACGCCTCCGTATCGTAGGAACGACCGCGGCCCTTGCCCTGCTGCTGCCGGTCGGCGCACTCGTGGCGGCGCCTGTCGCGCTACTCTCCAAACCGGTGATCGTCGGCTTTCTGAGCTTCGGGCTGATGGCACTGCTGTATCTCGTTACCGAGGAGCTGCTCGCCGAGGCCCACGAACAGCCTGACACGCCACTCATTAGCGCATCCTTCTTCGTCGGCTTTCTGGCGCTACTCGTCATCGAGGAGCTCATCTGATGCCGGAGCAACATGACCGGGCGGGCATCAGCCCGACGACCATGATCGCTCTAATAGTCCTGCCGGTGCTGGCCGTCGGGATCGCGCTGGCGATCTTCTTCATGCCGGGCAAGCCATCACGCTCCGGAATACACCATCGCACGGCTGGGTTCACGACGCGCATCGAACCTGGGCAGGCGGCCGACATCAGCGCCTACCTCCACCACGGTGACAAGTTTGAGCTGCGCTGGCGCACGGACGGCCCGCCCCTGACCTTCCAGTATCATGTTCTGGATGGCCATGACGACCCGGATCCGACGAAGGCGCGTCGGGGCATCGAGGGCTTCAATATCATGACGGCGAACCATGGCGGCCTTCACGGTGTCACCCTTCGCAACACGTCCGCAGTCCCCATCCAGGTCACGGCGCAGGCTCGGGGCACCTTCGAATATCTTGGCAGGATGCCGCCGACAGACCGCCCCGCTCCGAGGGTGAGACTGCCCGACAACCCTGATCAATCCTCCTCAGTCGCGAGGCCGAAATGACTGAAATTCGTGATGTGCTGGCTGCCAGGAACCTCATCCTTCAACGCAACGCTGCGCTCAGGGTCGTCGGCCAGGCTGAACCCGAAGGGCGGAACGATAGCGAAGCGTTTGCGGCGAAGCTCGTTAATGCACTGCAAAGCTCGTCCGCCCTGTCCAGCGTCGACACTTCGGCACAGCAGCCAAAGGCGGGGAATGCGATCGGAAGCGTTCTGGCCAAGGTCAATGCGGGCATGGAGCAGGAGGACGTTGCCACCGAGGCGTTCGAGCGAGGTGAGACGACCGATATTGCCTCAGTCGTGCTCATGCAGCAGCGGGCGTCAATCCAGTTCGAGGCGACCCTGCAGATACGCAACAAGCTGCTTTCCGCTTACAAGGACATCATGAACATGCCGCTTGGGTAGGTCTTCACTCCCGTCCCGCAACGGTGACAGGTGTCAGCCGACGAACTGGCCAGCGCATCGGCTCCAGCAGAGGCTTCAGGGGCGAACCAAGGATCAGTTGACCCGCAACGCGACACCCACCGACAAGAAGCGTCGTTGCAATGAACGGCGTTAAGATCAGATAGGCGATCGGAGCCATGACCGCGACGGAGGTGATCGCGGCGCTGTTGGCCACTACGGTCAGCACCGATAGTCCGAAGAGGTGCATGACGTAGATGGGCAGCGTCTGCTTGCCCAGCTTCGAAAGCAGGCGAGCGCCACTGCGGTCGAGGTTGCCCCATCCCAGAAACTGCGTCGCCATGAGGAGGGCGAACGGAGCGAGCGCGAACTGCGCGTATGTATCGACGTTCGAAAGGCGCGCCGCCAGGTAGAGCGATGCGTAGATCAGGAGCGCGTGCAGGAACGTCGACCCGTTCGCGCGCTTGAGCAGCGTCGACCAGGTCGATCGGCCATAGATGCCGAAGTGGAACCACGTGATGTTCGCCACGACTGGACCGAGCGAGGTCTCGCCGAAATGCTCCCAGCCATCCGCATGGCCGGCGACGAAGGGGGTCAGCGCCGATAGGGCCAGCATCGGCCATACTGCGTATGCCGCACGGTCGCCCAGCACCCGTCGGATAACCCAGGACGCAAAATAGTAGGCCGGCAGGGCCCAGATATACCAGAGCGTTCCCGGGAGAACCATGGCTATAGATGTATGGATCATCCAGTGTGACGCATCCCACGGCAGCCCGCCGAGCACGCTGTTGGTGAGCGCTCGAGTGGAGACGAAGGCGAGTTCCCAGACGACATAGATGAGATACAGGCCGCCGGTCTTGCCGAAGCTGGCCGAGAGGGGGCGGTCCATGCTCGAGCTGGCGAGATAGCCGGACACGAACAGGAACAGCGGAATCCGGAGCGGCGAGAATGCGCGAACGAGTTCATCCCAGGGCGTGCTGCCGCCGACCGCTGCGAACATGTTTGAGTGCACGACATGTCCAAAGACGATGAAGGTGATGCAGAATCCCTTGGCGACGTCGATCCAGGCCAACCGTGATTTCGACGCCGATGTCAGATCGCCCACTCAGTGCCCCCATCCGATGTGTCTCGTCCGAAACTTTATCGATTTTCCGCGAGATTCGGGCAAGCATGCATCCTGTGTCCATGCCGGCAACCGGTCCATTTCGGGACGGAATCGCGCCTATTCAGGAGGGATGCATTACCGATGTCAGACGCAGGCTATTTGTCGAGTTTCTTCAGTCGACGGGGCAGGTCGGCAGAGACATTTCGAACCTGGTGGGGCTGCATGCGTCGCCAAGCGCGAACTTCGGGGATGGTTCTCCCACAACCCTTGCACCAGCCGGTCCTGCCATCGAACTTACACAGGTCTATGCAAGGCGACTTCATCGATCTGTGCCGCTCGACAGTGATGTGCTGAAGCTCGTGAACCGGCACCAGTCGCCGACGGATTTCCTCGGCATCGATGGCGGGATCATCGGACGCAACGCCAACGATGGCTGCGTGCGCTTCTGGACCGATGCGCCAGACATGGAGGTCGGTTATCCGGCTGTCACCAGGACCTTCAAGGACTTCTCGCACCTCGTCGGCGACATGGCGATCCGTTCGGTCCAGCAGGACACAAGCTGTATCCTTCATCAGTCCCCAGGACCAGCGGGCTATGACGATGCCTCCCACGATCCCCATGACCGGATCCAGCCAGACCCAACCTAGGTATCGCCCAGCCAGAAGAGCCGCAATCGCTAGCACCGACGTGAGCGCGTCGGCGAGGACGTGCATGTAAGCTGACCGAAGATTGTTGTCGCCATGGCCGTGGCCGTGATGATCGTCGTGGTGGTGCCCGTGGTCATGGTGGTGACCATGCGAATGACCATGATGATGGTCGCCCGACAGGAGAAATGCGCTGATGATGTTCACGGCTAGACCGATGACAGCGATGATGGTCGCCTCTCCGAAGGCGACAGCCATTGGTTCGAATAGGCGCAGGCAGGATTCCACACCGATGCCGAGCGCAATGATCGCAAGGACCAGTGCGGACGCGAAACCGGCGAGATCGCCGACCTTGCCAGTCCCAAAGCTGAAGTCGGGATTGTGCGAATGCCTCCTCGCGAACGCGTAAGCGACTGCCGCAACACTCAGCGCACCAGCATGCGTCGCCATGTGAAAGCCATCGGCAAGGAGCGCCATTGATCCGGTCAGATATCCGGCAATGATCTCTCCCACCATCATGACGGCGGTCAGGGCGACGACCCACAGAGTTCGGCGGGCGTTCTCGTCGTGTGACGAACCGAGAAAGACATGCTCGTGGGAAAGGTGGTCGATTTTTGTGAGCGTGGCCATGCCGCCCTCCTTCACTTCGCGTAGCGGCGGATGGCCGCGATGAGGGCTTCAGCGCCTTCCGCACGCTCTTCTTGGCTCAGCTCTTCGGCAGCGACGTGCTGGCGGACATGATCCTCGATCAGTTCGTCGATCAAACCTCCAAGTGCGCCCCTGGCTGCGGCGGCAAGGTGAAGAGTCTTTGAACAGTCCTCCCCCGCTACGAGCCCGCGCTCGACAGCTTGCAGTTGGCCGACAAGGCGACGGACGCGCATCACTAGAGCGTCATTGTTTGTTGATAAGTGCGACATACCATACCCCCCTATGGTAATTGTGCCGCACGCGCAAGCCAAGGTTCCAGGGCCACCTCAACTGATATTCAGTCTTCGAGACGACATCTTGCCTGCATGTGGCCCCCACCCCCGTCCTATGAACTACCTATTGCATACCCACCTGGGCAAGGTTCCAGAGTTCGCTGAACAGTGCGAGGTTGACCACGGTGGCATCGGCTACCCGGACTCGCTCAAGTATTTGTCGAAGGTCTCTCGTGTCGAGTGCCAGATGGTCGCGATCGGCGAGAACACTGATGAGTTTCAGCACCGCTCTGGGATGCTTGTCTGGATGCTGTGACCTAGCCAGCATGTGCAGCTCGTAGTGGGCATTTAACGGCACAATGAAATGCGAAAGGGCATCGACCGCATTGGGGAAGTTTTCATTGAGGACGATAGCGATCTGAGCGAACTGCTCGGACGTGGCTGCCGACCGCAAGGCCTCCTCGGGGGGCCAGACTGAAGGGAGCCAGTGGGAGACCCTGTCTTTCCAGATCGTATCCGCCGTTTTCGTAGGGGGCTTTCCAGCAGCTTCGTCTTCAGGCTCGTCAGGCTGTGCGAGAAAGGAGACTACCCACGACAATGCGGAGGAGCGGAGCTCGTCGGTCATTGCTCGGATGGCGTCGCGGACAGCGTCTGGTGGCAGTTCGTCGCGTGCGAAGTCGATCCCGACAAGCATTAGGAGCTGCGCCAGCGAAGTGGCCATCTCGCCGACACGGAGCAACCGTTCAGGCGTGAAAGTCGCGACGAAGTAGGGACGCAGCGCTGGCCAAAGCTTCTCGTCGATCCTCGGTTGCCATGCGTATCCCTGCCACACGGCAGAGGCCTCCACCTCATCCTGCTCCCAATCGAAGCTCGGGATGAGATTTGTAAGGGTCCAATCCGGATCGACGGCGAACAGATATGAAAGCCGTGCCGCCGCGATGACGCGGGCGGGCCGGTGTGATGGCACGCCGACGCCCAGTAGCGCATCCGCTCGAGATCTGAGGTCGGACGGTATCTTGGACCAAACCTTCAGGGAGCGCGCAAACAGCAGGGCGAAGAAGGCCTGCGCCAAGTTTCCTAGGGCGTTGTTGATGGCGTGAGTGACAGCGTCGTGCGCTCCGTCAGCCTGAATGTTCCCTTCGTCACCGGACAGCACCGTTAGGGTCCGGTCGAAAAGCCGCCAGACAGCCGCGTGTTCCGTTGGAGACGGCCGGCTGCCCGCCGCCGCCTCCAGCAAGTCCGCACTGGCCCTTGCGATACTCGGCAGTCCCATCAGTGCATCAGGGATACGCTCCATCACATCGAATATCCGGTCCCGACGGCCGGGATTCTTCGCGCTCTCCCGCAGACCCCAGAGCCCGCGCTCCCAGACGTCGTCCGGCCCCCCGTCCCCTGTCGCAACCATGTCAGCCAGTATCGCTATCGCGGCATCGGGGTCGGTTTCAGTAAATTGCTTCCAGGAATCCAGAAGTCCCTCTCTCAGACTGGTTTCATCACGAAGGGTCGAGATAAGTTCGTCAGTAGAGAGCGCTGCGAGGTCATCGACACCGAAATTGGTGTCAGGACCGAGCCGGAATTCGGACCAGGTAGAAAATGTCGCGCGCTCACCCTCGGGTGCGGCCCAGTGCGGGTAGCCCCCCTCTATGCGATCGAGTTCGGCGCGCAATCTCCCGTCGAGTGGAGGGTCTCCAACGCCCTCGAGCACCTTTAGCCTGTCGAAGATCCTGCGGTCCCGTGACAATTGGCGCTCGTCTTCGTTGACGCGGGTAAGAAGCTCATCGGGCGGACCGGCGAGCAGAGACTGAACGAGGCGTTCCCGCGATTCTGCTGACCCATTTGCCCAGATCGCCGTGAGCAGTGTGGTGGCCTCCCGTAGCGCGCCCGAAGCCCAGATCAATGGTGTCTTATCCATTGAGCAGAACCTCCAGCTTTTCCTCCTCGCGATAGTGGGAACTGTGCGAGACAGCCGCAGCGGCAAGTCTCCGGAACGACAGGAATGGCAGCGTTCGCCATCGCCCCACGATTGCTCGGCTCGCGTCCTCGTCGGAACCGTCTATGTGTGACCACCCTCGCCAGATCAGATCGAAAAGCAGCGTCCACTGCCGGTGACGATAGTTCTGGTCGTGCGGTGAGACCGATGGCCGCTGGAGCGCGCTCGGATCGTTCTGGACGCTGGCTTTTCCTACCGAAGCGAACAGGTGCAGCGCGTCTGACAACAGGCTTGTCAGGTCGTCGACGATGGATGCCCAGAACTCATCCGATCCGGGTCGCCCGTTGATCGCTTCGATCAGACCTGCAACGTGGATGCGGTCTGCAAGTTCGACGTCAGGCTCGGCGATCTCGGAGAGGCGGTCACCGATCGGATCACCTGACCGATCCGGATCCAGCGCGTCGCGATATCCACGGTAGCTGGATGTCTTAAACTCCAGCAGTGGTCTAAGTCCCGCAAGTATCTCCTGCCGAAGCCACTCGTTGTCTGCGCCCGCCGTGATCGCCGTCTGGGCACTCCATAGAGGTCCAGGCTCAATAGATGGACCGCCTCGAATCCAGCCACCCTCTGCGGAGACAATCCACCAGAATTGCCGGAAACCCGCCTTCAAGTTCGGCTGCTGGGAGACATTGCGGCGGATCTCCTGGCGCAGCCGCGGATGGATTGTCCTGCCCTGACCCAACTTTTCGATCACGTGATCCACAAATCCTTCCGTGCCGAGGTGACGGCAGAACCACGGAAGCAAGGAGGACGCAGGCAAGGTCAACGCAGGTCTGGTGTTTCCCGATCGTGAAGGGAACAGGGCGTCGAAGTTCAGTTCCGGCAGCGCGGGCCTAGCCCGTCCCGCTTTTTCTGCTTCCATGCACGCTGCCCTATGCTCCTGCAATCGCGATGCATCGTCGGCTTCGAAAAGAGGGAGCCATTCTATAGGCGGTAAATCGTCGACCTCCGCGAAAGTTCTCGCGCCGAACCCTCGGTCGTCGGCTCGACCTGCCACGGCCCATACAAGGTTTGCTGTATCGGTGGGGTCGATCGCATCCGGGCGGCGCGGAGCAATCTCGCCTATGAGACGTCCTACGCTCGAAAGGTAATCGTCCCGCCAGTCCGCCCACCGGACGATGGTGTCGCGGAGTGCCTGATGATCTGACGCCGCCGAGTAGAAGATCGGCTCCAGATTCCGGTCGCGGAATGGCTGGCCATCAGGCACCTCGCCATCATATGAGGTGAAGATATATGCGGGTCCCCGGAGCTGAGCGGATCTGGTCCGCAGGTTCTCTGCGGCGAACGCATCGGTCATGTAACGCAGGACCGGGTCGTTCAGACTGTAGCCAAGGAAGAGCACGGTGAAATCGGCGAACAGGCGCACGATGAAGCGCGCTGCCCAGCCCTCAGTGAGATAGGCATGGCCGAAATCGGCGCTGGTCAGAACGAGGCTTTCGTTGCTGCCGCCGAGACGCCCATGCAGATACACCAGGCTTCTCCAGCTGGCGGAGCGGTCATCTCGCGGGATAGGTAGGATGGGCCCGGCGTGAACCTGAAAGTTCCGGCCAAAGTCGAGTCCGCTGCGCGCCTTTTCAAAGAAGGTATCGAAGTTCGTCGTGACCAGTCGCATTCCATCCCGGCGTCTCAGGCGCGACAGCCGGAGGATGGCACGATGGAGAGCCAGACTCTTCGGCCGCTTGTTCAGTCTTGCAGAAACAATTCTGCGGACACCCTCGGACGTGTAGCGAGTTTCGAGGGACCCAAGCATTCGGTCCGGCCAGAGCCATTCCTTGCCGTCGGTCGGTGCCGGATGGGAGAGCTTCTCATAGCAATGTTCTACGAGTTCACCATAGGTGGGTAGCCCGGCACCCTTCGACACTCCGGCGCCGCAGAATATTACGACGCGGTCGTCCTCCAGCTCTTGAACAAGCTTGTCGGGAATGACCGGTCCATCACGGACGAACTGCGGCATGGCCCCTCTGTATCACTGAATGATTTGTATCAGGCCTTACTCGCGCGTTGGCACTCGCGATCATCGCGTCTGAGAGTTCCAATCCGAAATTGTGGACGACGGCGGTGGTTTGGGCGGCCACTGCTGCAAACACGGCATCCCGATCGGGCTCGGTCCCGACGAGAATCACCGCCTTACATGACGTTATGCCGTTCGCGTCGATGAGCCGAATGACATTGCGTGCCACCGCCGCTATGTCGATCACGGACGTGTCCGATCGGCGCGAGATAACCGAACTTTGACGGTTGCCGCCAGGCCGCAGAGATTGTCCTTCTTGCGCTCGACAACAGCTAGGAGGCGTGCTCCAAGATCTTCCGGGCACTGATTAGCTGCGGGCAGCCAATAGCGCACGGCGCGATCCGATACTCCGAGATCGCTGGCCAAGAGCGATTGCCAGCGCTCGCCATAGAACGATTCTCCGACAAACCGGAGTAGTTCGAGATTGCAATCATGCCCCATGCTTCCGTGGTTTTATGAAGGAGACCGGATCTCACCAACCTGTTTTTCGATTTTCTAGTTTTTCGTATCGCTTCTGGAGGTCAACATTCACGACCTGGATGGCGACTTGCGAGCAGCGAAATGAGTGCGACCTGCTTCTGCTCAAGGCAGAATTGACTGATCAATGAGGCACCGTGCCCAGTTCAAATCCAGTCTTATCGTGCATCGCAAATCGATCGACGAGGTCAGCGCTGGCACGATTGTAGCCGACGACGCTCACCTCCGAACCATCGCGCCGCAACCGGGCAACGATCTTATCAAGCGCGCTGACGCCCGAAATATCCCAGAAGTGCGCCGCTGACACGTCAATCGTGACAGACCTTCCGCCTTCTACCGAGAACGCCCGTGTGAACCTGTCCACCGATGCGAAGAATATCTCACCGCTCACGCGGTAGAGCACGTCGTCGCCATTGCCGATCCCACGCTCCACGACGAACATGCGTTGGACCTTGGCGGCAAAGAAGATGCCAGAGAGCAGAACACCGGCGAGAACGCCCTGGGCAAGGTCGTGCGTCACGACGACGACCACGACCGTCACCAGCATGACGACCGAAGACGTTGGCGGATGGCGGCGGAGGTTCGGTATCGAGTTCCAGCTGAATGTCCCGATCGATACCATGATCATCACCGCGACCAGCGCTGGCATGGGGATGCGGCCGACAACCGGTCCAAGGACGGCAAGGAGGAAAAGGAGGAATGCGCCCGCAACGAAGGTCGACAGACGCTTTCTTCCACCCGATGTGACGTTGATCACGGACTGCCCGATCATCGCGCACCCACCCATGCCTCCGACAAGGGCGGCTGCAATGTTCGCGCCGCCCTGGCCCATGCATTCGCGCCGCTTGTCGCTATCGGTATCGGTCATGTCATCGACGATCTGCGCAGTAAGTAGGGACTCGAGCAGGCCGACTGCCGCCATCGTCAGCGAGTAGGGAAGTATTATGCGCAGGGTGTCGAGCGTGAGGGGCACGTCTGGAAGCACGAGGCTCGGCAGACCTTCAGGAAGCTTTCCCATGTCCCCGACTGTTCGCACCGGAAGGTCGAAGGCCATGCTGATCGCCGCTAGGACGACTATCGCGACGAGCGGAGACGGTATCGATCTGTTGAGACGGGGGAACAGGTAGATGACGGCGAGCCCTGCCGCCACCATCGCATGGGTCTCCCAGGTGACGCCGACCAGCTGCGGAAGCTGCGCCACGAAGATAAGGATCGCGAGCGCGTTGACGAAGCCAGTGATCACGGACCGCGATACGAACTGCATCACGAGGTCGAGACGCAACAGGCCGGCCCCGATCTGGATGACACCCATCAGGATCGTCGCCGCGAGGAGATACTCGACTCCATGCTGCTTGACCAAGGGAGTGACAAGCACTGCCACGGCGGCCGTCGCGGCGGAGATCATCGCCGGCCTTCCGCCGAGCAGGGACACGACGATGGCGATAGCGACCGACGCGTAGAGACCGACACGCGGATCGACGCCTGCAATCACTGAAAAACCGATCGCCTCCGGTATCAGCGCGAGTGAGACGACGATGCCCGCGAGAACATCGCGCCTGAGTTCGTTCGCATCTGCGAACCATTGAGATGAGAATTTGGAGGTCGTGGTCATTTGCCTACAGGTGGACGACACACGACAGGGCAGCAGTCTGCTGACTCGGAAAATCGTGCGTAAGTTGCCCGGCGGATAGGCGGCCGGGATAGCCACCCGTCAAATGCGGGTCCCTGCGTGCGGCAGCCCTTAGCCAACGATCTCAGTGCATTGCAAGTGAACCTTCGAGCGCCAGGCGGTTTTCCGCCCGATGTTCCGATCGGGGACAGCTTCTTCGCAGATGCACAAAGCGCTTGTGCTTTTCCATCTGTGCGATAACGTCGAATTGAAATCTGGACCCGCGTCTGACGGGTGGCTTATCCCGGCGCCTATCCCCGGGCAACCTGTGCGATCCGGCCTTCGGCTGGACCCATCGGCGTTGCCCCAGGTGCGGATTGCAAGTTTCATCCGGATTCCCAAGAATGCTATTGTCCAAGGTTGCAGGGCCAGCTTCGCGCCCTGGCGCCGGCACACGCTCGATCGCAGTGCTTCAACTCGGCCGCGCCCTGGCGGCGATCGCGGTGGTGTTCAGCCATACGGTCGTCCCTACGAACACTGTAGTCGAGCAGATGCCGGTGCTGGTCGAGGCCCTGCTTGATTACGGCTATCTCGGCGTCGACTTCTTCTTCGTCCTCTCGGGATTCATCATCTACTATACCAACGTCAACCGCTACACGGAACCAGGCTGGGCCTGGCAGTTCACTCGGAGTCGTCTGTCCCGTATTTATCTGCCTTATTTACCCATAGCTGTAGGTTTGGCCCTGCTTCATACTGCGTCACCCGGGCACCGCATGGGCGGTGATCCCTGGAATTGGTTTGCGACGCTAACTCTGATTCCGGTCGGCGCAAAATCGGTGATGGGTATTGCTTGGACGCTGACTTACGAGCTCGCATTTTATGCGCTTGCCCTGTTTTTCTTTCGATCGCGCGAGCCCATTGCGTGGGCGTGCGTATGGGCCGTCAGCATCGTCCTGGGTCAGATGGTGTTCGGCTCGTTTGGATCCCCGCCACCGCTGAGCATCGCCTCGATCTTCTTCAATCCGATCAATCTCGAGTTCGTTTTCGGCATTTTGGCGGCTTGGGCCGTGATCAACGGACAGCCGAAGAGCAACCTCGTCTTCCTCTTGGGAGGACTGATGTGCTTTGCAGCCTTTGTGGCGGACGGCGGACAGCGCGATCATAGCTGGATGCTGGGACTTGGCCTCGCCATTCTCCTCGTGCCGGTCGTGCGCGCTGAACAGGCGGGCCGGATCAGGGTCAGCATGTTTTCGGTTCTACTGGGCAACGCGTCCTACGCCATCTACCTCATCCATCCGCCGCTTGTGTCTGCGGTGGCGCGCGTGGTTGGGCGCATAGGGCCGATTGATAGCTGGAAGGTCAGCGTTCTGGCGAGCGTGTTCACCGCTGTTACAGCGGGACTGGCCTACCATCTGATTTTCGAGAAGCCGATCCTGCGACTTGTGTCGGGTAAGCCGGGCAAATCGTCAGAACTCCGATCAGCTCCAATAGAGGCGTGACGTGCCTATGCGCTATTGGAGACCCTAGACAAAATGTCCGCCATTGCGGGATCGGAACGTCGACGAGGGCGTGCATGGTGATCAAACCCCTTTGTGGTGCGCTTCCGTCTCCTGGACAGACGCGCTCGGACCGGATGCGCGGAGACGATTTCTGGATGACATCCTGCCCTCTCTCGACTAGCTAAAACTTGGCTTCACTGCCACAAACGGTGCTACAAAGCACTGAGTTTGCGATCAATTAAGTTACTGATTTAATTGTATCAATCTGCTGACCGGCCCCTCACGCCGGGGTCGCCACATTATAGAAACCGGCCGTATCGGGTGCCGGCAGCGCCCGTCAGTCATACCCCAGGAACGTCACCTGCTCGGTCAGCGGCACGCGCTCGCGTTCAAACAGGTTCACGGCCGTCTCGGCCTCCCGCCAGCCGATGGCCAGCCCGCAGAACAGCATGATGTCGTCCGTAAGGCCAAGCTGGTCCTTAATGGTGCGCCCGTAGACGCCCATATATTCCTGCGGACAGCTGTCGAGGCCTTCGCCGCGCAACAGGAGCATGATGGTCTGCAACCACATGCCGACGTCGGACCATTGCGGCTCCTTCATCAGCTTGGGAAAATGGCACAGGAGCAGCACCGGCGCGCCGAAACTCACCATGTTCATGCGCGTGAAGGCCGTGCGCATATCGGTCTGCTCCCGACCGATCCCCATCGCGCCATACATTTGCCCGCCCAGCGTACGCAGCCGCGACTGATATTTTTCCAGCTGGCCCGGTGCCGAAAAATCATATTCGGCCGGATCGTCGGGCTGGGCGGCAAGCAGGCGCTCCTGCAACGCCTGCAACGGCGCGCCCGTCAGGACCGTCGCTTCCCACGGCTGAAAATTGCAGCCGGAAGGCGCCATCCGCGCCTGATCCATCACGCGCTGGATCGTATCGAACGGCACAGGCCGATCCTGAAAGGCGCGGATGGAACGGCGGCTGGCAACGGCTTCGGCTACATGCATTCCACTCTCTCCACCCAATGAGCCCGGATTTGCGAAGGTGCGTCAGCCCTTCAGCGCCACCCACACCGGCGCGTGATCGCTGGCCTTCTCGCGCCCGCGAAAATCCCTGTCGACCTGCGCCTCGATCAGCCGGTCGGCCGCGGCCGGGCTCAGCAGCAGATGATCGATGCGAAAGCCCGCGTCGCGCGGCCAAGCGTTCATCTGATAATCCCAATAGGTCCACACCCCGCCCTGCGGATGCCGCGCGGCCAGCGCATCGGTCCATCCATCGCCCAGCAAACGACGATAGGCGGCGCGGCTTTCCGGCTGCATCAGCGCGTCGCTCGCCATCGCTTTCACGGAATAGACGTCGCGGTCATGGGGAATGACATTATAGTCGCCGGCCAGAACGGCAGGCACTTCTTCCGCCCAGATTTCCGCCGCGCGATCCCGCAGCCTTTTCATCCAGCGCAGCTTGTAATCGAATTTCGGCCCGGGCTGCGGATTGCCGTTGGGCAGATAGATGCTGGCGACGCGTACGCCCTTCACATCGGCTTCGATGTACCGGCTATGCTCGTCCTCGGGCTCGCCCTCCAGCCCGCGCCGCACTTCCACCGGCGTTTCCCCGCGCGCCAGAATCGCAACCCCGTTGAAGCCCTTCTGTCCATGCCAGATGGCGCCGTACCCGGCGTCCTCGATATCCTTGATCGGAAAGGTGTCGTCGGACGTCTTGATTTCCTGAAGGCAGGCGATGTCGGGCTGCGTCTCGCTCAGCCATTCGATCAGGCGCGGCAGGCGCGCCTTGATGCCATTGATATTGAATGTGGCGATGCGCATGCGTCGGGCAGCGATCAGATCGAGAAGCTGGAGCCGCAACCGCATCCGGCGGTCGCGTTCGGGTTGGCGACCTTGAATGCCGCGCCCCCCAGGTCCTCGACAAAATCCACGGCCGCGCCGCGCACCAGATCCAGGCTCATCGAATCGACCACCAGCGTAACGCCATCACGCTCCACCGCCAGATCATCCGCTTCCACCCCGTCAGCCAGACCGAAACGATACTGAAAGCCGGAACAACCGCCGCCCTCGACCGCCAGACGAAGGATGGCGGGCTTGCCCTGCTTGCCGGCAATGGCGGCCACGCGCGCAGCGGCCGAAGGCGTAAGATCGATATCAGTCATGTGCGGAAGATAGGGGCAAGCAAAAGGCCCGGCAAGCAGTGCTGCCGGACCTTTGAAAAGCTATCAGCGAATATCGTACGAAAAAGGATCGCGGATCAGCGCGCCTCTTTCTCTTCCTTGCTGGTCGGACCACCCATGGCGACCGGCGGCTTGGTGTTCATCGCGATCATGTAGTCGGCGCCGGCCACGAAAGGCAGCGGGTTGATCGCGGCGCCATCGACACGCACTTCATAGTGCAGGTGGCTGCCGGTGGAACGACCAGTCGAACCCATCAGCGCGATCAACTGGCCGCGCCGCACATGCGTGTTCGGCGCGACGAGCAGCTTGGAAAGGTGGCCGTAGCGCGTTTCCATGCCGTTGCCGTGCGAAATCTGGACCAGGTTGCCGTAACCGCTCGCCCATTCGGCGCGGCTGACGATGCCATCGGCGGTTGCGTAGATCGGGGTGCCGAGCGGGCCGGGGATGTCGATGCCCTTGTGCATGCGGGCGCGGCCGTTGAACGGATCGGAGCGCACGCCGAAGCTGGAGGTCAGGCTCAGCTTCTCGACCGGACGACCCGACGGGATATAGACGGCCGACTGCGCCGGACCGTCCAGGCGCTTCCAGCTGGAAAACAGCGACGAAAAGCTCGCATCGCCCTGACCCAGAGCGCTGACGTCAGCTTCGGTGATTTCGGAATAGGGGCCGTCTTCATCGTCGGCGGCGTTGGCCGGTGCGGCAGCGCACAGTAGGCCCATGGCAACGACAGAGAGCAGCGACTTGATCGAGTTAGGAAGCGACCGGAACAAAAGATTGCGGCTTTTGTTATAGTTATGGTTTTGCGACATGCGAACCCCGAACTTCATCGCGCGGCTTTTGCCTGCCCGATGTGAGTGACCCCGTATATTAGCAGCTTGGCTGCCCCCGAATGACGCCAAGTCTGCACGGTCAGGTTAACGAAGCAAGCGCAGCATAATATTCGCGCGTTAAACCGGCTTGTCCGCGCGCCGAGTCGTTGAACGGAGGCTTAAGCGCCCCACGGAAATGCCGCCGCACCAACGTCTTGTACGTTTCGGTTGCGTCGAGCCGGGCTTCATCTGCGGCGAAATTGAACCATTTGGTCCCGGCGGCGACGTGCCGAATCTCGTCAACCATAATTCTGCCCAGAATCCGGGCAGTTTGCATATCTCCGACGGCCGAGAATCGCTCTATCGTGGACGGCGTGATGTCCAATGCGCGCGCTTCCAGTACCATCGGCACCACTGCCAGGCGCGCCATCACGTCGTGCCGGGTCTCTGTCGCGGCCTCCCACAGTCCGTCATGCGCGGGCAGCGCGCCATAATATGCGCCCAGTTGCCGCAGCCGCCGGTCGAGCACGGCGAAGTGCATCGCCTCGTCCGACCCGACACGCATCCAGTCGTCGACAAAGCCCCTGCCAAACGCCGCGCCGAACCGTCCCGCCATATCGAATGCCAGGTCGATGGCGACGAACTCGATATGGGCCAGTGCGTGCAGCATCGCGATCCGCGCCCGCTCCGATCCACCCTTTCCGCGCTTGGGCATTCTGGTCGGCGGCAACAGTTCGGGTTCCGCCGGTCGCGCGGGCCGGTCCGGCATGACCTCGGCAAAGCCGTGATCGATCCGCCCCAGCCGC
>Ga0209066_10002658_pt1 | contig 21380 bp, 19 predicted proteins | sample All_14_2_FD_187198 | JGI IMG/M metagenome (GOLD analysis project Ga0209066, IMG submission 187198) | Freshwater microbial communities in response to fracking from Pennsylvania, USA - Allegheny Zone_MetaG_DW_15 (SPAdes) (version 2) ... | reverse complement strand
GGCCGAACTGTTCGCCGCTATCCGCGAGCATTACGCCATCCCGCGCAACGACAGCGTTTCGCTCAAGGACTATCCGACCATACGCCACTGCATCCGGTTCGTGATGGAAGGCGCGGCCCCTGCCGCAGCCCCGGCCCCCGCCGCTCCCGCGGCTGCCCCCGCGGCCCCTGCCGCCAAGCCGCAGCAGCCCGAGCTGCTGGACCTGGCCGCCCCGGCCGAGGAGAAACCCGCGCCCAAGGCCGCCCCGAAACAGGAGCATCCCAAGCGCCACATCCGCCACGTGCCGGTAGTAGTGCCGGCCCCCGTGGAGCAGGAGATCATTAAAAAGCTGGCGCCCCGGCCCGTGGCGATATTCGCCGAGGACCTGGACCTGGCCAAGGCGTTCCGCGCCGAGCTGAACAAGCACCGCACCAACTCCTATATCTTCACCCCGGCCAGGACCAAGGTGAAGGACGCCATCACGGTGGACTTCAAGGACATCCCGGCGCTGGAGAAGGCGCTGACCGACTTCGCCGCGGCCCACCCCGACACCCAGGGCATAGTGTACCTGCCCGGCTGCATGGTGAAGTCGCTGTCCAAGGACACGGCGGCCTTTGAAGACCACAAGCGCTACGCGCTGCCGCTGTTCCTGGCGGCCAAGCACCTGGCCGGCGGCCTCACCAAGCAGTCCCCCGGCTGCACCACGTTCATGGCCGTGGTGACCACCCTCGACGGCGGCTTCGGCTACCGCACGAAGGACGCCTACGACCCGGTGTACGGCGCCATCCACGGCCCGGCGCTGTGCATCCGCAAGGAGTTCCCCGACAGCGCCATGAAGCTGCTGGACTTCGAACCCAGCTCCTCGAACCAGGTCATCGTGCAGAAGACCTTCTACGAGATCCTCTACTCCGACAAGCGCCTCGCCATCGGCTACGCCGACGGCAAGCGCTGGACGCTGGTGGGCAAGCCGCAAGCGCTGGACAAGTCCCGCGCCACCACGGAGCTCGCCGGCAAGAACGTCCTGGTCACCGGCGCGGGCCGCGGCCTGGGCGCCATGTTCTCGCGCATGCTCGCCGAGCAGCACAAGGCCAATATCCTGATCATCGACATGATGGAGATCAGCGACAAGGCCAAGCGCCTGACCGGCATGAGCGAGGCGGAGCTGAAGGCCTACAAGATGGGCGAGCTGTGGAACGAGCTGAAAGCCGCCAACGACAAGCCCACCCCGGCCCTGCTCGAGAAGGAGTTCACGCGCCTCAAGGACGCCGCCGACATGCACCGCAACATGGAGGTCATCCGCGCCCTCGGCGTCAAGGTGACCTATTACCGCTGCAACCTGCTCGACCCGGAGGCGTTCAAGGACACGATGAACGCCATCAAGACGGACTTCGGCCACATCGACGGCGTGGTGCACTTCGCCGGCATGGAGCGCTCCAAGCTGGTGGTGGACAAGACCGTGGAGGAGTTCAACCTGATCTTCACCGTGAAGGCCGACACCGCGATCAACATCTGGAAGGCCGGCATCGTCAAGGAGAAGGGCTTCTGGGCCATGGCCTCGTCCATCGCCGGCAAGTTCGGCAACCTGGGCCAGAGCGACTACGCCGCCGCCAACGACTACGTGGCCAAGTTCTGCGTCAGCCAGCAGAACCGCGGCGTGCGCGCGGTCAGCATAGACATGACCGGCTACGCGCAGATCGGCATGGGCGCCCGCCCGGGCGTCGAGGCTTTCCTCAAGTCGCAGGAGATGGAATTCCTCTACCCCGAGGAAGGCATGCAGGCCTTCGTCGACGAGATCGCCTACGGCAAGGTGCCGGAGATCATCCTGTCGGGCAGCCTCGGCAAGCTGGACTGGGACAAGCAGCTGCAGTACGAGCCCGGCTTCTCGGCCTCCGCCTCCACCGGCTTCCACTTCGCGCCCAAGGTCGAGGACCTGATGAAGGGCCAGACCCTGGCCGCGGCCAAAGAGTTCTCGCTGCAGTCCGACCCGTACCTGGCCGACCACGCCATCAACGGCACGCCTTACGTGCCGGGCGTGATGGGCCTGGAGACCTTCGCCGAGGCCTCGGCGGTGGTGACCGGCAAGCCGCCCAAAGCGCTGACGCAGGTGCGCTTCGCGGTGCCGATCAAGCTGCTCCGCAACAAGCCCGCCGACGTCAAGATCAAGGCGGAGGCCGCCGGCGACGGCGCGGCGATGCGCATCGAATCCGACTTCGTCAGCCCGAAGGGGCTGCGCCTGGGCCAGACGCGCACGCATTTCAAGGCCGTCTCCGCCGCCGACTTCCCGTCGGCGTGGACGCCCGACGCGCGGCCGCAGCTGCCCAAGAACCGCAAGTACAAGACCGAAGCGCCCGTGATCTACCAGACTTATTTCCACGGCCCCAGCTTCCAGGTGCTCGACGGCATCCTCTCGGTGGACAAGTCCTCCGTGCTGGCGGTCTTCAAGCGCCCCGCGGCGCCGCTGTGGAAGAACGGCTCGCAGAAGCTGGTCTTCCACCCGCTGGTGTTCGAGGCGCTGTTCCAGGCCTGCGGCTGGCGCGACATCCAGTTCGACCGGACGATGGCCCTGCCCGACGCGGTCGGCGCGGCCATAGTCTACGACCACGAGCCCGTGGACCCCGACACGCTGTTCCTCTACGGCGTGTTCAAGGGCCGCACCGAGGACAACCGCAGCCTCTACGACGCCTGGGCTTTCGACGAGGACTACGGCCTGGTGGCGGAGATCCGCGATTACGCGATGATCCCGACGCCCATCTAGCAGCAATGACGGACGCCGCCATAGAGCTCTGGCCCGCCACCGGCACCAGCGTAGCGCTGCTCCGGGTGGACGGGCTCGCGCCGGGCCAGGCGCTCTCCGGGCGGGAGGCGCTTCAGTACGCCGCCTTCCGCATAGAGAAGCGCCGCAAGGAATGGCTGGCCGGCCGGCTGGCCGCCAAGGCGCTGCTCACGGCGGGCGGGGGGGATCCGGCGGACTTCGAGATCAGCATGGACAAGCTGGGCCGCCCCTCCTGCGGCGGCGCGCTGGTCTCCATCACCCACTCCAACGGCTGGGCCGCGGCCGCGGCGAAGCCCGGCTCCTCTTTCCTGGGCTTGGACCTGGAGCTGATCGAGGAGCGCCACCGCGCCTGGTACTCCGATTATTTCCACCCGCAGGAACTGCCGCTCCACGACCCGTCGGAGGCCACGCGCCTCTGGACCATAAAAGAGGCGCTGCTCAAGGCGCTGGGGCTGGGACTGATGGCCGACCCGCTGGCGATACGCACCGACGAGAAGATCCGCTTCACCGGCAAGGCGCTCGAGCGCTACCGCGAGCTGGGCTCGCCGGAATTCACCGTGGAGACCAGGCCCGCGCCCGGGGGGTTCTGGATGGCGGTGGCCGCATGATACTCTGGAACAAGCCCGCTCCCGCCGCGCCCAAAAAGACCGCCGCCCAGTATATACTCGGCGTCTCCGTCTCCGGCGAGGGCGCCGCGGCCGCCATGGTGCGCGACGGCAGGGTGATCTTCAGCGCCTACGAACCGCCGCCGGCCGGGGGCGCCGCAGCCTCGTTCCCGTCGGCGGTGGTCAGCGCCGCCCTCGAGAAGGCCTCCGAGGCGGAGAACGTGATACTGGGCGTCAAGGATATGGCCGCCGTGGCCTTCTGCGGCAAGCCGCTGGCCGAGTACGCCCGGCTGCGGAGCGAGTGGCTGTCCCTGGCGCCGGCCGGCTTCGGGCGCTTCCTGTGCACCGCCCCCGGCGCCTTCGGCAAAAAAAAGCTCGGCGAAGGACTGCTGGCCCGTGAGCTGGCCTCGGTCTCGTGGGGCGAAGCCCCCGGGCTTACGCTTTACCCGGAGCATCAGCTGGCCTGCGCGGCCTCCGCTTTCTATCCCTCGCCTTTCGAAGATTCCGCCATCCTCAGCCTCGACGGCCCCGGCGAAGGCCCGGCGGCCGCCGTCTGCCTGGGCTCCGGAGAGAAGATAAAGGTGCTGCGCGAGCTGCGGCACCCGGATTCGCCCCAGCTGTTCTCCGGGGCGCTGGCCGCCTACGCCGGCTTCGGCGGCGAGGCCGCCTGGGAGCTCTTTACCGCCCCCGAGGCCGCCGACCGGGACAGGGCGCAGGAGTTCTACGAGCGCATGACCGGCAGCCTGATCACCCTGCGGGAGGACGGCTCGTTGCGCCTGAACCGGCGCTACTTCCGCGAGGCCGACGGCCTGCGGCCGGACCTGCCGCAATGGCGCAAACTGTTCGGCATCGGCCCCGGCGCCGGCGGGGAACTGGAAGGGGAGCGCCTGGATTTCGCCGCCGCCGCCCGGGCCGCCCTCGAAGAGCTGGTCTACCGGCTGGGCGCCCAGGCCAAGCGGCTCTCGGGCTCCAACAACCTCTGCCTGTGCGCGCCGCCCGAACTGAAGCTGGCCGCCGAAGGCAAGCTGAAGACCGCGGGGCTGTTCGTGAACATCTGGTCCCAGCCCTATTCCGCCCCGGAAGGCAAGGCGGCGGGCGCCGCCCTGGCGGCCAGGCACGTCTATTTCGGCATCAAGCGGCCCGCCCTCTACCCGCGCAACTGGGGGGAACCGGTGAAGCAGGAGCTGCCCGAGGAGTCGGCGCCGCCTTTCGGCGTGAATCCCCCGCGGCCGCTTTCCGCCGCCGCCCGGCTCGGCCACGCCGCCTACTTCTGGCTGTACCTGGCCCCGGCCGGCGCGGCCGCGCGGCTCTCCGCCCCGAAAGAGCAGGGGCCGGCCGCCGGCGCCTCTTCTTTCTACGAGGCCCGGGCCAGGATCTACGCCCGGGAGGACCTGGAGGGCGCCGCCTAGGCGGCCGCCAGGCGCGTTAAGCCGGCCAAAGAGCCGGCTAAAAAGGTAAAATATAGTCCTGGCCGTACCAGGCGAGCACAACTCCCTGCACGGCGCGGGCATAGCCCAGGAGGCAACAATGGCTGATTTAATGGAAGACCCGATAGCCGGCGCCAACGCCGCGCAGCAGGCCGGCAAAAAATCCCACCCCAAGAAGGTACGGGAAGTCCCCGAATCCCTCAAGAAGTTCCGCGAGATCCACGCCGCGGCCGAAGCCGGCGGCCCCCCGGACAAGATAGCGGCCCAGAAGGCCAAGGGCAAGCTGACCGCCCGCGAGAGGATAGCCTACCTCGTGGACGAGGGCTCTTTCCAGGAGCTCGGCCTGCTGATGGAGACCCGCTGCACGGATTTCGGCGTTAAGGATAAGCATATAAAGGGCGACGGCGTGATCACCGGCTTCGGCACCATCAACGGGCGCCTGGCGGCCATCTTCTCCGAGGACTTCACCCAGCTGGGCGGCTCGCTCGGCCGCACGCACGCCGACAAGATCACCCGCCTGATGGACATGGCCGCGGACGCGAAGGTGCCGGTGATCGGCATCCTGGACTCGGGCGGCGCCCGCATCCAGGAAGGCGTCGACAGCCTCGACGGCTACGGCGAGATCTTCCTGCGCAACACCAGGTACTCGGGCGTCGTGCCCCAGATCTCCATCATCGTCGGCCCCTGCGCCGGCGGCGCGGTGTATTCCCCGGCGCTGACCGACTTCGTCTTCATGGTCAAGGGCATGAGCAACATGTTCGTGACCGGCCCCGAGGTGGTGAAGGCGGCCACCGGCGAGACGGTGGACTTCGAGACGCTCGGCGGCGCCATGACGCACGCCAGCAAGTCCGGCGTCTGCCATTTCGTGGCCAACTCCGAGCAGGACTGCTACCGCCAGGTCAAGGAGCTGCTCAGCTTCCTGCCGCAGAACCGCTTCGAGGGAGCGCCGGCCCTGGAGACCAAGGACTCTCCCGACCGCAAGATCACCCTGCTGGAAAAGCTCTGCGAGCTCGACCCGCGCAAGTCCTACCGCGTGCACCACATCATCTGGTGGCTCTCGGACGACCACAAGTTCCTAGAGGTGCACCACAACTACGCCAAGAACATCGTGGTGGGCTTCATCCGCCTGGGCGGCCAGGTAGTGGGCGTCATCGCCAATAACCCGGCGCACATGGCCGGCGCGCTGGACATCAACGCTTCCGACAAGGCGGCGCGCTTCATCCGCTTCCTCAACGCCTTCAACATCCCCATCCTGACGCTCGTGGACGTGCCCGGCTACTGGCCCGGCGTGGCCCAGGAGCACGGCGGCATCATCCGCCACGGCGCCAAGCTGCTGTACGCCTACTCCGAGGCCAGCGTGCCCAAGATCACCCTGGTGCTGCGCAAGGCCTACGGCGGCGCCTACATCGCGATGAGCTCCAAGCTTATGGGGGGAGACATCAACTTCTCCCTGCCTTCGGCCGAGATCGCGGTCATGGGCCCGCGCGGCGCGGTGGAGATCCTCTACTCCCGCCAGATCAAGGAGGCCAAGGAGGAGGAGCGGGAAGCCCTGCGGGCGAAACTCGCCAAGGAATATTCCGACAAGTTCGCCTCCCCGTACCAGACCGCGGCCATGGGCTCGGTCGACGAGGTCATCGAGCCGGCCAACGCCAGGGCGCGGCTCATCGGCGCGTTCCGCCTGCTGGCCGGCAAGCGCCGCCCCGGCGTGAACGAGCGCACCGGCAACATCCCGCTCTGACCGGGAAGCGCCGCGGCGCGCAAGGGCCGGCCCTGGGGGCCGGCCCTTGTTTTTTTCCGGCCCCGGCCGCGGCCGCTTTATCCCGCCGGTTTAAGGAGAAAATATATATTTTGTATAATAGAGCCATGGACTTCCCGATAAAAATGCTAACGACAGCGGTAACCCTCCCGATCTTCGGCGCTTTCCTGATCCCCGCCGCGGCCCGGGTCTCGACCGCCACCCGGAACGCTTTCGCGCTACTCCTGGGGCTGTTCACCTTCCTGGCCGCGGCCTCCCTGCTGACCACCGTGATCGGCGGCCAGACGGCCTCCTACGCGCTGAGCTTCCCGCGCGGCTTCGACCTGATCCTGCAGGCTGACCTGCTCTCCGTCTTCATGGCCTCCGTTTCGGCCTTCGTCAGCGCCATCATCCTGCTCTACTCGCTGGACTATATCTCCCATTACGAGAACCAGACCGAATACTACACCATGGTCGTCCTCTTCCTGGGCTCCATGATGGGCCTGGTTTTCTCCGCTAACCTCCTGTGGATGTACATCTTCTGGGAAATGACCGGCTTCTGCAGCTGGAGGCTGGTCGGCTTCTTCCGCTCCGACCGGGACGTGGCCAAGGCCAACAAGACCATTTTGGTCACCCTCTTCGGCGCGCTGTGCATGCTCGTGGGCATCATCATGGTCTACTTCGACCACGGCACCCTGGACCTGCGCGCGCTGCACGGCGCCGGCATCTCCTACGCGGCCGCGGCCTTCATCCTGGCCGGCATCCTCGCCAAGTCGGCCACGCTGCCCTTCTCCACCTGGCTGCCCGACGCCGGCGTGGCGCCCTCCACCGTCACCTCGCTGCTGCACGCGGCCGTGCTGGTCAAGATCGGCGTGTACGCCTACGCCCGCATCTTCGGCGTCACCTTCGCCGCCCCCGACGCCTTCTCCACCCTGGTGCTCTACCTGGCCGGCGCCAGCGCGCTGGTCTCGGCCGGCGCCGCGCTGATCGAGACCGACATCAAGCGCATCATCGCCTACTCCACCATCAGCCAGCTCGCCTTCATCTTCCTGGGCCTGGCCAGCGGCAACAAGACCGCCTTCGCCGGAGCGCTGCTCTACATCCTGATGCACAGCGTCGCCAAGGGCGGCCTGTTCCTCTGCGCCGGCATCATAGAACAGAACACCCACACCAAGGACATCAACAAGATGGGCGGCCTGTTCTCCAGCATGCCGTGGACCGGCGTGGCCTTCGCCCTCTGCTCGCTGTCCGTCATGGGCATCCCGCCCTTCGGCGGCTTCTTCAGCAAGTTCCAGGTCTTCTCGGGCGCCACCCAGAACGGCAACCTGGCCGTGCTGCTGATGTTCTTCGCGGGCGCCGTGATGACGCTGCTGTACCTGGTGCGCCTGTTCTACAAGATCTTCCTCGGCGAGCCCGCGGGCCACAACAGCCCGAAGGAGGGGTCCCCCACGATGGTCGCCAGCGTGGTGGCGCTGGGCCTGATCGGCCTGGCCCTCGGCGTGCTGATCTACTACCCTTCGGCCTACGTCCGCCTCCTTACCGCTAATTTAGGAGTGAACCTTCAATGAACCTGATCCTCATCCCGATCGTACTGCCCCTGGCCGCGGCGCTGGCGCTGCTGTTCATCCGCGAAGAGACCAAATACCTGAAGGAACTGCTGGCCTCCGCCGCCGCGCTGGTCTCGCTCGCGGCCGCCGCCAACATCTTCCTGCTGCCGCCGCAGGACTTCACCCTCCCGTGGCTCTCGGAAGGCGTCAGCTTCACGCTGCGCGCCGACAACCTCAGCGCCTTCCTGCTGCTGGCCGTCTCGCTGTTCTCGGCCGCCGTCTCGGTCTACTCCTTCAGCCTGCCCAACAAGGGCCCTGCCAAGTGGTTCTTCTTCAACCTGCTGATGACGCAGGCCTTCGCGGCCGGCGCGGCGCTGGCCGACAACATGGTGGCCATGCTGTTCTTCTGGGAAGGCCTGCTGGTCTTCCTCTACACCTTCATCGCCCTCTCGCAGCCCAACAAGGCCGCCAAGCGCACCGCGATGAAAGCCTTCCTTATTAACGGCGTCACCGACCTGTGCCTGCTCGTGGGCATCACGATCACCGGCTACATCGCCGGCACCATGAGCATGAGCGAGATCGCCCGCAACAAGCTGACGCTGGACTACGGCTGGGCCGTGTTCGGCTACGTGCTGCTGATGATCGGCGCGGTCTCCAAGGCCGGCGCGTTCCCGTTCCACACCTGGCTGCCGGACGCCGCCACCGATTCCTCGGCGCCCTTCATGGCCTACGTCCCGTCGGCCATAGACAAGCTGCTCGGCGTCTATTTCCTGGCCCGCGCCAGCGTGTACCTCTTCCAGCTCGACCACGCCATGTCCGTCGCCCTGATGACGTTCGGCGCGGTCTCCATCGTGGTCGCCGCGATGATGGCCCTGGTGCAGAAGGACTTCCGCCGCATGCTGGCTTACTCCAGCGTCAGCCAGACCGGCTACATGATCCTGGGCATCGGCACGCTCAACCCGATCGGCATCGCCGGCGGCCTGTTCCACATGATCAACCACGCCACCTACAAGTCCTGCCTGTTCATGACGGCGGGCTCCGTGGAGCGCCAGGCGGGCACCAGCGACCTCTCCAAGCTGGGCGGCCTGTTCCGCGCCATGCCGCTGACCGGCGTCTTCTTCGTGATCACGGCGGCGGCCATCTCCGGCCTCGCCCCGCTAAACGGCTTCTTCTCCAAGGAGCTCATCTTCAAGGGCTCGCTGGAGACCGGCTACACCGCCTTCTTCTGGGCCGCCGAGATCGGCGCCTTCCTGACCCTGGCCGCTTTCCTGAAACTGGGCCACGCCGTCTTCTTCGGCCGGCGCCCCGAGGCCCTGAAGGACGTCAAGGAAGCCCCGGTCTCGATGCTGCTGCCCATGGCCGTCCTCGCCGCCGTCACCGTGGCGTTCGGCTTCGGCGGCGAACTGCCGCTGGCCAACTTCATCTCGCCCGCGCTGGACTCGCTGGGCATCCAGCACGGCCAGCTGGCCGGCTTCCACGCCGACAAGCTGTTCTTCATCTCGGTGATAGTGATCCTCGCCGCCGTGGCCAGCCACATGCTGGGCCTGGCCGCGGGCGGGGGGAAGGCCGACAGGGCCGCCGACTACGTCCGCAACGCCCCGGCGCTGAAGGAAACCTACGACCTGGCCGACCGCCAGGCCTTCGATATCTACGAGCTCGGCATGGACAGGGTCGTGCCCTTCTTCTCGCGGCTGCTCTTCAGGGTGGACCGCGCCTTCGACTGGCTGATAGACACGCTGCCCAGCGGCGCTGCCGGTTTCCTGGGCGGCGCCGCCAGCCGCTTCCACAACGGTTCTTACCCGCTTTACATGGCGCTGACGCTGGCCGGCGCGGCGGTATACATCCTGCTGGCCGCCGCCAACGGAGGACTTAAATAATGGATACGGGACTTCTCGCTTACCTCATCATCCCGCTCTTCGCGGCGGTAGTCATACCGTTCGCGGCGCGCAACCGGCCCCGGCTGGCCGACGTGCTGGCCAACGTGACGCTCCTGGCGGGCCTGGCCAACCTGGCCTGGCTGGCCCTGCGCCCGTCCATGATAGCCGGCGGCTTCGCCGACATTCCCGGCGACGCCCTGTCGCTGCTGCTGGTGGCGGCCATCTACCTGGTCGCCCTCTGCGTCACGTTCTTCTCCGCCTGGTTCCTCGAGGAAGGGCTGCCCAACCGGCAGGCTTACTACTCGCTGATCCTCGTCAGCGTGGCGGCGATGACCGGCGTGGTCACCACCTCGGACTTCTTCACGCTCTACGTGTTCGTGGAAGTCCTGGCGGTCACCTCGTTCGCCCTGATCACCACCGACGACTCCGCCGGCGGCATAGAGGGCGCGCTGAAGTACTTCTTCCTGACCTTCCCGGCCTCCGCGATGATCATCGTGGGCCTCTCTATCCTGATGATGACGCTCGGCAGCCTCTCCTACGAGAACCTGCGCATCTTCATGGCCTCCGACATCCCGGCCGGCCCGGTCACGTTCGCGGCGGCGCTGCTGCTGCTGGGCTTCGTGATCAAGTCCGGCGTGGTGCCGTTCCACGCGTGGACGCCCGACGCTTACCAGGGGGCCTACGCCCCGGTCTCGGCGCACCTCGCCGGCATCGTCACCAAGATCTCCGGCGTCTACGCCATCGTCAAGCTCGCCACGCTGCTGCGCTTTTTCGACGGGCGCGCCGCCGCGCTCTCCGAGATGCTGATGTTCCTGGGCCTGCTGTCCATCGCGGTGGGCGCGCTGGCCGCGCTCAGGCAGACCAGCTTCAAGCGCATGCTGGCGTTCTCCAGCATCAGCCAGATCGGCTACATCGTGCTCGCGGCCGGCCTCGGCACGCCGCTGGCCATCATGGGCGCCGTGTTCCACCTCTTCAACCACGCCACCTTCAAGACCGTGCTGTTCCTTAACAGCGCGAGCCTCGAGAAAGCGGCCGGCACCACCGACATGGACAAGCTCGGCGGCATGGAGCACCCGATGCCCTGGACCTCCTGGACCTCGGTCATCGCCCTGCTGTCCACCGCCGGCGTGCCCCCGCTGTCCGGCTTCTGGAGCAAGCTGCTCATAATACTCGCCCTCTGGGAGTCCGGCCTGAGGACCTACGCCGTGCTGGCGCTGCTCTTCAGCGTCGTGACGCTGGCCTACTTCCTGATCATGCAGCGCAAGGTCTTCTTCGGCAGGAAGTCCGCCGCTGCCGAAAGCGCCTCGGAGGTCTCCGCCCCGCTGCTGACCCCGGTAGTGCTGATGAGCGCCGTGATCGTGGCCGCCGGCCTGCTGTTCCCCTACTTCTACACCTACATCCGGGTGGTTGCCGAGAGGATAATACTATGAACGACTACCGCCTGATCCTGTTCCTGCTGGCGGCCCTGTTCTCCGTCTGGGCCGTCATGGCCCGCCGGCTGCTCACGTCGGCGATCATGCTGGCGCTCGTCAGCGTGACCGTGTCGCTGATCTTCTTCGACTACGGCGCCCCGTGGGCCGGCGTCTTCGAGCTGTCGGTCTGCTCGGGCCTGATCACCGTGCTCTTCATCAGCGCGGTCACCCTCATCCGCGAGGCGGACGAGAAGAACCCCGAGAACCGCGCCCGCTTCCACGCGCTGCCGCTGGCGCTGGCGGCCTTCGCGATAGCCTCCTGGTTCTACCTGCCCGCCTTCTTCGCCGAGCTGGCCGCCTGGGCCCGCCCCGGCAACGGCGGCGGCACCATCGGCCTGGCCCTCTGGGACATGCGCCGCCCCGACCTGCTCGGGCAGATCCTGATGCTGGCGGCCGGCGTCTTCGTCATAAAGTCGGTCTTCCCCAGGAGGAACGAGAAATGAACTCCTTCGCGATGGAATGGTACCTGATAGCCCTGATCATGTTCACCGGCTTCTACTGCATGCTGGTCTCGCGCAGCATCGTGCGCCAGCTCGTGGGCCTGGAGATCGTCTCCAAGGCGTCCATGCTCGCCCTGATCTCCGCCGGCGCGCTGGCCAATAACCTGGTCTACGCGCAGGCGCTGCTGATCACGATGATCGTGATCGAGGTGGTGGTGGTGGCGGCCGGCCTGGCGCTGCTCGTCAAGAACTTCCGCCTGCACGGCGCCGCCGACATCTGGAAGCTCGACGGCCTGAAAGGATAATCCCATGGACATACTTCTCTTCCCTCCGGTTACCTTCGCGGTCTCCCTGCTGTTCGTGGCGGGGCTCTCGCTGGCGCTGTCGCCGCTCTCCGCCAAGCCGGCGCGCGTGCCCGGCCCGGCCAAGCACAAGCCCTACGGCTGCGGCGAGGACGTGCCCGCGGACCAGGCCAAGGCCATCCCCGACTACCAGACCTTCTTCCCGTTCGCCATCTTCTTCACCCTGCTGCACGTGGCGGGCCTGATGCTGGCGACGTGGAGCTTCAACCCCATCTCCGCCGGCGTGGAGCTGGTGGCCGCCTACGCGGCCGCCGTGATAGTCATCCTGGCCATACTCTTCGTGGGATAACGACATGAAAATCATAGACAAACTGATAACCTGGTCGCTGCTGAAATCGCCCTGGATCCTGCATTTCAACTCCGGCGCGTGCAACGGCTGCGACATCGAGATCGTGGACGCGCTGACGCCCCGCTACGACGTGGAGCGCTTCGGCATAGTGCAGAAGGCCGTGCCCCGTCACGCCGACATCCTGGTGGTGAGCGGCCCCGTCACCCTCCAGCAGGCCAAGCGGCTCAGGACGATCTACGACCAGATGCCCGAGCCCAAGTTCGTGATGGCGGTGGGCGCCTGCGGCTGCTCCGGCGGCGTGTTCAACGGCTGCTACGGCGTCATTCCCGGCGTGCACCAGACGCTGCCGGTCTCCGTCTACGTCCCGGGCTGCCCGGTGCGCCCCGAGGCCATCATAGACGCCGTCGTTAAACTGATACAGAGCGTGGAAGGCAAGAAGTAAGGAGGCCGCATGAGCGAATTTGAAAACGAAGAAAAGATAAAGTCCGCCCTGGAAGCCAAGTTCAAGGGCGCGGTGACCAACGCCGTGGTGCAGCGCAAGAACCGCGTCTGGGCCGAGCTGGAGGCCGCGCGGCTGCCCGAAGCGGCGGCCTGGCTGAAAGCCGAAGGCTACGATTACCTGGCCACCATCACCGGCTTCGACGAGGGGGAGAACCTCGGCGCCTGGTACCACTTTACCGACACCCACCAGATCGTGAACCTCAAGGTGAAGACGCCCCGCGCCAACCCGACCCTGCCCAGCGTGCTGGCCGTCTATCCCGGCGCCCTGTCCTACGAGCGCGAGCTCGAAGACATGTTCGGCATCAAGGTGCCCGGCCTGCCGCCCGGCCGCCGCTACCCGCTGCCCGACGATTTCCCGACCGACCAGTACCCGCTGCGCAAGGACTGGAAGTTCGTCCAGCCCGAAGACAAGGAGGCCAAATAATGTCCAAGATCACCATCCCCTTCGGCCCCCAGCACGTAGCCCTCAAGGAACCGGAGAATTTCATGCTCGTCCTCGAAGGCGAGCAGATCCAGGGCGCCACAGTGAACCTGGGCTACAACCACCGCGGCATGGAGAAGGCCGCCGAGGAACGCACCTACCTGCAGGACCTGTACCTGATAGAGCGCGTCTGCGGCATCTGCTCCCATTCCCATACCACCTGCTATATCACCAACGTGGAAGAGCTGGCCAAGTGCGAGACCCCCAAGCGGGCGCTGGCCATCCGCACCCTGTTCGCCGAGCTCGAGCGCGTGCACAGCCACCTGCTGTGGCTGGGCGTGGCCGGCTACGAGATGGGCTTCGAGACGCTGTTCATGTACACCTGGCGCGACCGCGAGCAGGTGCTGGACTGCCTGGAGCTCCTCTCCGGCAACCGCGTGCACTACTCCATCAACACCATCGGCGGCGTGCGCCGCGACGTCTCGGCCGAGCAGAAGGCCGAGGTCCTCAAGCGCATCGACTACCTGGTGGAGCGCACTAACTATTACATCAAGCTCGCCACCGAGGAGCCCACGATCTTCGCCCGCACCAGCAAGGTGGGCATGCTGCCGCCCGAAGAGGCGCTGCGCCGCAACGCCGTGGGCCCCACCGCCCGCGCGGCCGGCATAGCCCGCGACGTGCGCAAGGACGACCCCTACCTGATCTATAACGAGCTGGACTTCAAGGTCATCACGCACAACACCAACGACGTCTACGGCCGCCTGGTGGTCCGCGCCCTCGAGCTCGTCGAGTCCTATAAAATGATCAAGCAGGTCCTCAACGGTCTGCCCGAGGGCCCCATAGCGGTGAAGGTGCCCATGCGCATCGCCCCCGGCGAGGCCGTGAACCACTACGAGGCGCCCCGCGGCGAGGACATCCACTATCTCAAGTCCAACGGCACGGACAAGCCCGAGCGTCTGAAAGTGCGCGCGCCCACCCTGGCCAACCTGCAGAGCGTGCAGTACATGCTCGAGGGCGGCTGGATGGCCGACGTGCCGCTGGTGATAGCGGCCATAGACCCCTGCATGTCCTGCACGGACCGCGCCGTGGTCTGGGACCCCAAGCTGGGCAAGAAGCAGACCTACGGCTGGGCGGAGCTGCGCAAGATGGCCATTGAGCGGTACAAGCGCCGCGGCGTGGACTTCTCCAGGCTGGGATAAGGATTGATAATGGACTCCATAATACCTCTCGCACAGATATTGATCTTCCCGGGTTTCCTGTTCCTGGCCTGCTACGGCATGCTGCTGCAGTGGGTGGACCGGAAACTCTGCGCCGTGATGCAGAACCGCATGGGCCCGCCCTGGTTCCAGCCGGTCGCCGACTTCATCAAGCTGCTCGCCAAGGAAGTGATAGTGCCCGAAGAGGCCGACAACTTCCTGTTCCGCGCGCTGCCCTACTTCGCGCTGGCCGCCGTGATGACCGCGATGGTCCTGATCCCCGTCGGGGAGGCCGCCCTGTTCTCCTTCCAGGGCGACCTGATCGCCGTGATCTACCTGCTGACGATCCCGACCGTGACCTTCTTCCTGGCCGGCTGGAGCTCCAAGAGCCCGTACTCCACGGTGGGCTCCATGCGCGTGCTGACGCAGCTCTTCGCCTACGAAGTGCCGCTGATGCTGTCGCTCATCGGCCCGGCGATACTCGCCGGCACCTGGAGCATCGCCGGGATCTCCGCCTTCTTCGCGGCGCACCCGGCCCTGATCCCCGCGCAGCTGCTGGGCTTCCTGGCGGCCATCATAGCGCTGCAGGGCAAGCTGGAGCGCCTGCCCTTCGACATCCCGCACGCCAAGAACGAGATCGCCGGCGGCCAGTTCACGGAATATTCCGGCCGCCTGCTGGACTTCTTCCTGCTCGCCGTGGACATGGAGCTGGTGGTGGGCGCGGCCCTGCTCAACGCCGTGTTCCTCGGCGGCGCGCTCGGCCTGACCGGGATAGCCGCCATAGCGCTGTTCCTGGCCAAGACGCTGGCCATCACCTTCCTGCTGGCGCTGCTGAAGGTGCTGATGGCCCGCATCCGCATAGAGCAGATGATCAACTTCTGCTGGAAGTACCTGGCCCCGGTGGCCATGGCCCAGGTGCTCTTCGACATCTTCCTCAAGTACAAATTAGGATAAACCATGAAAAAGCCCGCAAGGATATTCAGCGAAGTTATCAAGCACCTCTTCAAGAAAGCGGCCACCACCGGCTATCCCTTCACCCCGGCCACGCCGGCGAAGAACTTCCGCGGCCGCATCGACTTCGACTCGGCCAAGTGCATCGGCTGCCAGATCTGCGTGCGGGTCTGCCCGGCCAAGGCCATAGAGATCAAACTCTCCGAGGTGCAGCCGCCGGCGCCCGCGCCCGTGGAGGGCCAGCCCGCCGTGGCGGCCAAGAAGAAGTTCGACTGCTTCATGAAGCTGGGCAGCTGCGTGTACTGCTGGCAGTGCGCCGAGAGCTGCCCCAAGCAGGCCCTCATCACCACCCAGGACTTCGAGCTCGCCCATACCGACCGCAAGAAGCTCCTGCGCCACTACAAATAAGCGCCAACCCGCACAGCAAAGAAGCCGGCCCCGCGCCGGCTTCTTTATTGATTACGACATAAAAAAGCCAGGTGGAGGGCTTGCCACTCGCTCATAGAGCGGGCGCGGCCGAAGAGGGGCGGCGGTGGTATTTGCCCTGGCCACGCATAAACCGCATAGCGGTTTTGTGCGGCCCCGCCTCGGCGATTTTCGCTGAAAAATCGCCTCCGGCCTTGCGACCCGGACGCACGGCATAATTATGCCGTGCTCTTTGCCGGGCCTCACCCTAAAATCGCTCGCAGCAAGCCCTCCACCTGGCGGGTTTCCATCGTAGCGGCAAATCTTTTATAATTAAGGTATGAACTTCAATTTTTCCGGCAACTGGTGGGAAACCGAACTCATACTGGGCAACACCGCCGTGGGCTACGCCTACGCGCTGGCCGCCTTCCTGGCCGCCCTGGCCCTGCTCTACGTGGTCAAGAACGTCGTCATAGCGCGCCTCAGGGCGATGGCGGCCCAGACTGAAACGGACCTCGACGACCTGGTGATGGCCCTGCTCTCCAAGTTCCAGTGGTTCGAGTACCAGCTGGTGGCCTTCTTTATCGCCAGCCGCTACCTGGCCCTCAGCGACGGCTTCGACCGCGGCCTGAAAATCGTGATCCTGCTGGTTTTCACCTACCGCGCCATTACGATAGCTCAGGCGCTGCTCGCCTACTGGATCGACAAGGTCACCACCAAGCGCGAGCTCGACGGGCAGGCCAAGATCTCGGTGGTCAAGAGCACACAGGTCATCATGCGCGTCCTGGTCTGGGTGGCGGCCGTGCTGTTCGTACTCGATAACCTGGGCGTCAACATTTCCGCTGTGCTCGCCGGCCTGGGCATCGGCGGCGTGGCGGTAGCCCTGGCCTCTCAGGCCATCCTGGGCGACCTGTTCAACTTCTTCGTCATCCTGCTCGACAAGCCTTTCAAGATCGGGGATTTCATAGTAGCTGAACCCATCGTGGGCACCGTCGAGCACATAGGCCTGAAATCCATCCGCATACGCAGCCTCTCCGGCGAGCTGATGATAGTCTCCAACACCAAGCTGCTCGGCATGGAAGTAAAGAACTACAAGCACATGACGCGCCGCCGCGTGGTCACCAAGACCGGCGTCGTCTACCAGACCCCGCTGGACAAGCTCAAGAAGGTCCCCGAACTGGTGACGCAGGCCCTGGCCGAAGTGGAGAACACCACCTTCGACCGCTGCAACCTCTCCGGCCTGGGGGATTACTCCATGGACTTCGAGACCGTCTATTTCCTGGAGTCTCCGGATTACAACCAGCACATGGCCGCGCAGGAGAAGTTCCTGCAGGGCCTCGTCGCCCGGTTCCAAGCGGAAGGCATAGAGTTCGCCTACCCCACTCAGACGCTTTTGGTAAAGAAGTAAGGAGGGAAAATGAAAAAGACCATATTAGCCGCCGCGCTGGCGCTGTTGGCGTCCGGCCTGCAGGCGGCCGAAAAGAACGTGGCCGTGATCAACGGCAAGCCCGTGGCCGCGGCCGAACTCACCAAGAAGCTCTGGTGGCAGCACGCCGCGCAGGGCCTGTCCGAACTGATAGACGAGCGGCTGCTGCTCGAGGAAGCCGCCCGTCTGGGCGTGAAGGCCGACCCGAAGGAAGTGGAGACCCGCTACGCCGCCCTGGCCGCCGGCTCGCCTTCCAAGGCGGCTTTCGAGGCCAACCTCAAATCGGTAGGCTGGACCGCCAAAGACCTCAAGGACCTGCTGGGCCGCCAGCTGGCCATCCGCGGCGCCGTGATAGCCTCGCGCAAGCTTGCCGTCACCGACGCTGACGCCAAGGCCTTCTTCGACCAGAACAAGGACCGCCTGGGCGTGCCCGAAGCCGTGCGGCTGAGCCAGATCTTCGTGGCCTCCAAGGCTGAAGCCGACGACGCTTACGACCTGCTCACCTCGGTAGGGGCCGACTTCTCCAAGCTCTCCGCGCTCAAGTCCTCCGACGCCGCGCTGCGCAGCAACAGCGGCAGCCTGGGCTATATCGCCCGCGGCATGCTGCTGCCCGAGATAGAGAAGGAGATCTTCGCGCTCAAGGCCGGCCAGTACACCAAGCCCATGGCCACCGGCGCGGGCTTCAGCCTGTTCAAGGCCGAAGAGCTCAGGGCGCCCCAGCCGGCGGCCTTCGACGCGGTCCGGGAGAACATCAAGACCGCGCTGCTCAACCAGGCCATAACCCGCGAGCTGCCGCTGCTGGCGGCCGAGCTGCGGCAGAAAGCCAAGATAGAGATAGCGAAGTAAGTCCCGGAACGGGAAATAAAAAAGGCGGGCCGGTTATCCGGCCCGCCTTTTTTGCGTCTAAGCCGCGGCTTAGTGGGCTTCCTCGACCTGGTCTTTCTTGCCCAGGAATGAATGGATCAGGAAGTAGGCGGCCATCGCCACGAGGATGAGCTGCGTGGCGTAGAAGTTGGAAGCGGCCGACGAGGTGTACAGGTCGTCGAAGCGCCCGTAGAGCAGCGAGAAGCGGGCCATCACGGTGTTGCCGAAGGCCGCCCCGAAGTAGATCATCAGGAAGTAGATGCCGATGTTCGAGATCTTCTTCACGGAGCCTTTATGCTCGACCGAGAAGAAGAAGTAGAACAGCACGCAGATGGTGCCGGCGGCCACTATCAGGGCGTTGAGGATGTCGAAGCCGGACATCGAGGCCATCAGGCTGAACGGCTTGATGGTGCCGGCGATCTGGCTCATGAAGTCGGTGGACAGGCGGGCCGGGATTTCCAGGCCGGCGCCGTAGCCCATCATGAACGTGAAGCCGTAGCGCGAGATCCAGGAGATCTTGGGGATGAACTGCGTTACGAGCGACAGGCCCAGCAGGGCCGGGATCAGCACGAAGTAATCCCCGCCGGCCAGCGGCTCGAACACCTTGGGCTTCCAGATGTTGTAGAGATAGACCTGGAACCACCAGCCCATGCCGGCGCCGAGGTACAGGTGCTCGGCGATCTTGAAGAACGGGTTGTCCTTATAGAGAAAGCTGAAGAGAAAGATAGTGAGGCCCGCAGAGATCCAGGCGCCCGCGATAAGCCATGTTGTTTCGGTCATAATCACCTCTTAAAGATACCTGACTACCAGCAGAATGATATTGGACGTCAATATCAGGAGCAGCACCATGATGTGGGCGAGGTTCAGCGCGTCGATGCCGGAAGTGCCTTTGCCGGGCTCTTTCACCAGCGACTCGAACTCGGCCGCGCCCTTCATGCCGCCGATGAGGCCTTTCAGCTGGCCGGTCTGCAGGTAAGGGCCGTAGCCGGGCTGGCTGATGGCGGTCACGCCGCCCACCACGGGCACGTTGAACTTGTCGCCGGCGTAGGCCACCCAGTAATCCAGGATGCTGGTGCCGGTGATGCTGAGGATGAGGGGGATATCCTTGTAATTGCGCACGCCCTTCATCACGGGCAGCGAGCGGGCGTCCCGGCCGTCGATGTCCTTGTCGTAGATGCCGTAGAAGTCGGAGGCCATCTGCGTCATGGCGGCCAGCGCGTTGGCCATGTACGGGTACACCACGTAGTCGGTGCCGTTGATCTTGCCGGTTTCGGCGGGGACCTTTTCGATGATCTGCTGTATCAGGCCCGTGGAGCCGGCGATGTAGGTGACGATGCCCACGCGCAGGTTCTTCTTGAACGCGTAGCGCAGCGCGGCCTCGGCCTGCGGGTGCAGCTCCGGGCGGGTGGACGGGTCGTAGTCCAGCGAGAAGAGCACGAAAGAGCCGGCCGGCACCTTGTCCAGGTAGTTGAAGGCGTTCTGCACGTCCTTGGAGATGGTCTTGTTCGGCAGGCCTATCGGCTTTATGATAGGCGTGAAGAGTATCAGGGCCAGCGCCAGGAAGATCCAGCGCCGGTCGATCTTGAGAAATTTAAGGAGGGTTTCCTTCATAGTTTAATCCTTACCCATGTACTGGCGTTCGATGCCGAAGATGATCTTGAGCGAGGTCACGATGGCGCCGATGGCGATGCCGATCATGATGCCGCGCTTGCCGGCCACCGCGGGCACGCTCATGATCCACTCTATCACGCTGTCGATGCCGTAGCCGGTCCAGTGCATGACCGAGTCCCAGGCCATCTGGCCGAGCGGCACCTTGCCGAGGATCAGGATGAAGGCCGCGAGGAACAGCACGAAGGCCTGCGCGGACTTGATGCGGAACGAGCGGTAGGCGGTGGAGACGATGTAGAACGCCAGCACCGCGAACATCGTGGCGCTGAGGGCGTTATAGACGTAGCGGAAAGACCAGCCGAGGCCGGTCACCTGGCCGTCGATCATCTGCTTGCCGCCGCTCATCAGCGCCGGGATCACCATGATGAAGAAACCGACGAAGACGAAGATGCTGTAGCCCCAGCCGTCGTGCCGGCGCCGGATCTTGCCGTAATGCGACACGAACAGGCTCAGCAGGCCCAGCAGGAAGGCGAAGGCGAACACGATGTTCTCCCACTTGTTCATCTGCTCGACATAGTCGACCGAGTACTTGTGGGGCACATAGTAGGAGGCCAGCATCAGCACGCCCATCACCATGACCATCGCGAGGGGAAGATAGTTCTTAATGATTTTCATATCAGTATGCCTTGAACAGCGTCATTATGACCTGCACCAGTTCGTTCCAGTTCATCTTGGCGCCGATGGCCACCAGCAGACCGCCCAGGGCGACGGAGACCATCACCACCAGCTTGCCCAGGTCCTGCACCTTCAGCGCGCTGACCAGCATCGGCTCCTTGGAGAGGTAGGCGCCGGCCGCGTAGAGCTCCTCGCCGATAAGCGTATAGTCGCAGGCGGTGAAGAAGAACGGCAGCTGATGCTCCACGTCGGTGCCGGCGATCTGGATGGCGCCCGTGGTGGAGCCGACTTCGGCCAGCAGCAGGGATTCGGCCATGAAGTAGCCCATGAAGAAGATCGCGGCGGGCTTTTCGCGCGAGATCATGCCGTCCACCGAGGCGGCGTAGGAGAACTGGTCGTGGCTGACGAAGAAGTTCAGGTCCTCGCGGTAGGAGTCCGGGCGGCCGGCCTCCAGGTAGGACTGCTTCACGACTTCCTTGCAGACCGTCATCACTACGGGGTCGTAATGCGGGATCTTGATCTGGCTGTCGTAGGACGCCACTTTCTTGGAGACCTCGCCCAGGATGAAAGTGGAGGCGATGGTGGAGATGGTGCTCATCTGGCCGATGCCGGGCACGTAATAGATCGGCTTGCCCATCTCGGTGGAGCGGCCGATGGCCTCGTCGATGGCGTCCAGGCCGGCGATGCGGCGGATGAACAGGCCCTTGCGCTTGGCGTGCGAGACGGCCCAGAAGAAGGCGATCACGACGACGATCAGCAGGATCAGGTTGTTGAGGCGGTCCAGGCGGAACCAGTTGCCGCGGATCTGCGCGGTCACGCCCAGCGAC
>Ga0209066_10002657_pt1 | contig 21382 bp, 13 predicted proteins | sample All_14_2_FD_187198 | JGI IMG/M metagenome (GOLD analysis project Ga0209066, IMG submission 187198) | Freshwater microbial communities in response to fracking from Pennsylvania, USA - Allegheny Zone_MetaG_DW_15 (SPAdes) (version 2) ... | reverse complement strand
GCAGCTAAAAAAAAGTATCAAATTGTTTTTGTTCAAATTTAAAATTAAATTAATATTGTGACGACAATTTATTTTTTAATCAAATCCTTAATTTCAAATGGATGAGTTCTTTTACCCTCCTCCCGACAGCCAATTTCCGGATTGGCTGAAAAACTTTGTAACGAAGGTTACACCACATGTTGACACCATCGGAATTACCACCGATGAACAAAGTAAACTGACGACTATCAAAGATGCACTTGTTTTTACAGGTGAACGCATTGCTACCTACGAAGGCGCCCGCTTGGAATTTGTACGCACCCGTCAATTCATCCTGTATGGCGACGAAACGAACGAACTGTTACAGAAAGTAGTTTACGAGGAACAACCTGCCGTTAAGACCGAACCTGCGCAAGCACCAGCAAAGTGCAAACCGTTTATCCACAACCTCGTGCTGCGGGTGCGCAACTGCCCTGGCTTGAACGAGAATCAGAAAAAGGAAATGGGGGCGATGCCCAAGCCTAGATCAGAATCCGAAGCTCAAGCAGTGGTGAAAGGCAGTGTCGTGAATGGATTGCCCGTACTGGAGTGCAAGCTCTATGGCCTGAACGGATTTGAGATATGGCGCAGGCCGACGGGGACGCCCACTTTTGCCTATTTCGATAGGAGTGCCAGCAATACCTACACCGACGATTCGGAACTGCCCGAAGGGCTTAACGCAGTACAGTATGACTACCAGATACGGCTAATTGACAGCGATAATGAGCCTGCTACCAGATTTTCAAACACTGTAACTTTGACGAAAACAGCATAGTTTATGCTATAAAAGGTATATCGTGTAGGGGGGGATTGATAAGTGCGAATTAGAGATTTACCATAATAGCATATAATCACAAAGGGCAATGATGGAATATTCCATATTGCCCTTTATCTTTTTACATTCTACATTGTTCATTCTACATTGTTCATTTGTTCCTATTGTGGCAATAAATTTCGGATGTCTTCAAGCCTTCCGAAATCTGGCAAATCAACCCTTATCAACCCACCAAACCCTTACCTTTGCCCCCCGGCAACAAAGCCGCAACCAAGCTATGGGCAGCAAACAGCAAATCCGGTTCATCATCAACCCCCGCTCCGGCGTCAGCCGAAAGCGGAACCTGCCCGAACTGATACACCAGCATATTGACCACTCGAAATACGAGGTAGAAATCAGCCTGACGCAACACGCAGGCCATGCCATCGAATTGGCCAAGGAAGCCGCCGATGCGGGCCATGCGATGGTGGTAGCCTGTGGCGGCGACGGCTCCGTGAACGAGATTTCCAGCCAGCTCATCGGCACGCAGACGGTGCTGGGCGTGGTGCCCAGTGGCTCCGGCAACGGCTTTGCGGGGCACCTCGGCATCGGGCGTGACCTGGTGCGGGCCATCCGCTCGCTGAACAACGGGGCCGTCATCGAGGTGGACACCTGCCGGATGAACGGGCGGCCCTTCGTCAACCTGGCAGGCATCGGCTTCGACGGCGTGGTGTCCAAGCGCCTGCACGACAGCCCGGTGCGGGGCTTCTGGGCCTACCTGCGCTACACGCTGGAGGAAGCTTGGGCCTATCGGATGCAGGATTTGGTGATAGAAATGGATGGCAAAAAACTGGACCGCCGCTGCCTACTGGTGGAGGTGGCCAATGCGCCCGTGTACGGCTACGGGTTCAGCATCGTGCCGCACGCCAATTTCAAGGACGGCCTGCTGGAGGTGCTCATCGTCAACGCCGCCCCCAAATGGCGCTACCTGCTGGAATCCTGGCGTTTCCTGAACCGCTCGTTTCACAAAAGCCGTATGTCCGAGTGCCACACCTGCCGGGAAGTGACCATCCGCCCCAAAGGCAACACCTGCTACCACCTCGACGGCGAAGGCTACGAACTGGCCGGGGAGGCGCATTTCACCATTTCCCCCAACAGCCTGCGGGTCATGGTGCCGAAGGCGTATGCGGAGGTATTGGGGGGGGTGGGGGTTTGATGGGTTTGAGTTGTTTGATGGGTTTGATGGGATAGGGTACACGCCGCCTTGTCATCCCGCAGGGAACCGTCCAAGCCATGTGGGGAGTCACGGGGTACACGCCGCTTTGTCATCCCGCAGGGAACTGTCCAAGCCTTGTGGGGAGTCACGTTTGCCCTTACGACGTGGACGGCTCCCTACGGGATGACAAGGCGGCTCATACAACTCAAACAAATCAAACCCATCAAACCCATCAAACCCATCAAACCCATCAAACCCATCAAACAAATCCCCCCCAAACCAACACAAACAACTATTTTTGGCGCTGCCGCAACCCAATGACGGGGCGAGGTGTTTGTCTTTTTCATTTCAATACAGTATGCGCCAAACGAAATATTCCCCCCTGCTGATAATTTTCACATTCCTTTTGTTTTCCTGCAAATCGGAGAAAAAAGACGCCCCAGCTGCCGGTGCCGGAGGGCCAAAGCCCGATATGCCCGTGCAGGTAGAGGGCTTCATCGTCGTGAACAAAAACCTAGCAGAAAACCTGGAAGTGCCCGGCTCGTTGCAGCCCTTCGAGGAGACGGAAATCCGCCCGGAAATCTCCGGCAGGCTGGTTTCGATGAACATTCAGGAGGGTGGGGCCGTGTCGCAGGGAGCCGTGCTCGCCAAGCTCTTCGACGGGGATTTGCAGGCGCAACTGAAAAAGCTGCAAGTGCAGCTCGACATCGCCAAGAAAACACTGGAACGCCAGCAGGAACTCCTCAAAATACAGGGCATCAGCCAGCAGGAGGTGGACCTGAGCGAGTTGCAGGTGAACAATATCAAAGCCGACATCGAACTGGTGCGGGTCAGCATCTCGAAGACCGAAATCCGGGCACCCTACGCTGGGCGATTGGGCTTGCGCAACGTGAGTCTCGGGGCCTACGTCACGCCCGCCAACCTGCTCACCACGCTGCGGCAGGTGAACCGCCTCAAGCTCGACTTCACCGTGCCGGAGAAGTACGGCAACCTTTTTTCGAAGGGAAAAAACGTGAAGTTCACGGTGGCAGGCTCCCGCCGCAACTATTCCGCCTCGGTCATCGCCACCGAAGCCGCCGTTGCCGCCGAGACCCGATCCCTGAAAGTCCGTGCATCCGTCGTTGATGCCGATGCAGCCCTACTGCCGGGCACATTTGCCAAGGTGCTGCTCAACACAAGCGGCACTGGCGAGGCGCTGGTAGTGCCCACCCAAGCGGTCATCCCACAGGCTAGGGGTAAAAAACTGGTTGTTTACAAAAATGGCACCCCCGACTTCCGGGACGTGGAAACGGGCGTCCGGGACCAGGACTTCGTGCAGATTCTGGAAGGCGTCAGCCTCGGCGATACCATCGTCACCACCGGTCTGCTGTCCATCCGGCCCAAGAGCAAGCTGGTGTTGAAAAAGGTGGAGTGAGGGGAGTTGGCAGTGTGCAGTCCAACAGTCCAACAGTCTTCAGTCCAACAGTCCCTCAAAACATATTCCCAAAAAAATACTTCGTAGGAACAGCCAGCGAATTTTAACTTCGTCCGATAAACAACCAAACAGGCCCCTATGAGAAAACGCTGGACCCTCTTGCCCGCCGACGAAAATGTGGTGGCGCAGCTCCACCAAGTCCTCCGAATCAATCCGGTTTTTTGCCGTTTGCTGGCGCAATTGGGCATCCGCAGCTTCGAGGAGGCACGGGCTTTCTTCCGTCCTGATTGGTCGCTGCTCCACGACCCCTTCCTGATGAAAGGCATGGACGCCGCCGTTGCCCGTTTGGAACAGGCGCTCCGCAACCACGAACCCATCCTGCTCTACGGCGACTACGATGTGGACGGCACGACCTCCGTCGCCCTCATGCACGAGTTCCTGACGGCGCAGGGCGCCAATCTCAGTTACTACATCCCCGACCGCTACCGGGAGGGCTACGGCGTCAGCATGGCGGGCATCCACCACGCCGTTGCCGAAGGTAAAAAACTCGTGCTGGCGATGGACTGCGGCGTGAACGCCCGCCAGCAAGTGGCCAAGGCCAAGGCGCACGGCGTGGACTTCATCATCTGCGACCACCACCTGCCCGATGGGCCGCTGCCGGAGGCCGTCGCTGTGCTGGACCCCATGCGGCCCGATTGCACGTACCCTTTCAAGGGGCTGAGCGGCTGCGGCGTGGCCTTCAAGTTGGCGCAGGCTTTTTTGCAAAAAAACAAACTGCCCGACGAGGGTCTTCGCCAATCGCTGGACCTGCTGGCCCTCAGCATCGCCGCCGACATTGTGCCGATGGTTGGGGAAAACCGGGTGCAGGCCCATTTCGGCCTTGCCGAAATCAACCGCAGCCAACGGCCCGGCCTGCTGGCCTTGCTCGAACTCAGTGGCCGCCAGCAGCCGCTTTCCATCAGCGACGTGGTCTTTGGCCTAGCCCCGCTCATCAATGCCGCTGGCCGCCTCGCCGATGCCGATCAGGCGGTGAAACTGTTGCTTTCAAAGGACAAAGCCGAGGCAACGGCCAATGCCCAAGTGCTGCTGCGCCGAAACCAACTGCGCAAGGAGCACGACCAGCAGATTCAGGACGAGGCCATCCGGCTTTTCGAGGCGACGCCCGAATGGGAGGCCCTGCGCAGCGTGGTGCTGTTCCAATCTGGATGGCACAAGGGCGTCATCGGCATCGCTGCGGCGAGGATGGTGGAGCGCTTCCACCGCCCAACCATCCTGCTCACCGAATCGAATGGGCTGGCGGTAGGGTCGGCCCGCACCGTGCCGGGCTTCAATATTTACCAAGCCATCAAGACCTGCGAGGATTTGCTCATGAACTTCGGCGGCCACGACCACGCCGCTGGCCTCACGATGCCGCTGGAGGCCGTGCCCGTTTTTCAGCAGCGCTTCGAAATGGCGGTGCGGGAACGCATCACGCAGGAGCAGCAAGTGCCGGAAGTGGAGGTGAACGCCGTGCTGGGTTTGCACGAAATCACGCCGCAGTTTTGGAACATCCTGCGGCAGTTCGCACCGCATGGCCCCGGCAATCACAGCCCCGTTTTCGTCTCCAAAAACGTGGTGGACACGGGCCATTCCAAGTTGCTGAAGGGCAACCACCTCCGGCTGTCAATCCGGCAGGATGGCACGATGCCCGTGCAGGGCATAGCCTTCGGCATGGGCGAGCATTTTGCCCGCATCGCCTCCAAACGGCCATTTCATGTGGCGTATAAAATCGAGGAGGACCGCTGGCAGGGCAGGTCGTACCTGCGGCTGATGGTGAAGGATTTTTGGTTTTGAGGTAAACGTCGGGGAGGTTTCAGAACCTCCCCGACGTTGGTTAGAACTATAGTTGTTTGCTTAGCTGATTGAGTTTTATTAAACACATGAGGTACATTAGTTCATATAAGGATTCAATTCGCCTTTGGCGAATTTTCTATGTGAACTTATGTGCCTCATGTGTTTCAAAAATGAATGCTGGGATTTTTTGCTCAATTTTTTATTCAAACAACTATAGATGATTGATAGAAATTCTGGTTGCCAATCACCGCTTTTTCACTCCGTGACAATCCACTTTAGCACCGCAGTCCCTTCCCCGTTTTTCAGGACGACGATATAGCTGCCCGGGGCAAGCCCCTGCGGCAGGGGCTGCCTTTCCTTGGCCATTTTCTGCTCCGCAACGACGACCCTGCCCAATGCATCCAGCACAGCAAAACGCATGTCAGCGCTGCGTTTTTCAATCACCAAAACTGCCCCGGCACTGCCGCTGGGGTTCGGAACGATGGCCGCTCCCAATTGCTTAGCCTGCTCGCCAGCCGCCGAACCGAAGTCCACGAAGAAGTTGAACTCACCCGTACAGCCCTGCGAGTCTGTCACGGTGACGGTATAGTCGCCCGTGGGCACGCCCATGAGGTTTTGTGCCGTGCTGCCATTGCTCCAAAGGAAGGCATAGCCGCTGCCAGTGCCGCCTGATATATTGGTCAGCACGATGCTTCCGTCCAGCGCCGTGGGGCCGCTGGCGTCTGTGACGGTGTCCATGACGGCGATTTCGTCCAGCGCCGCAATGCTGGCCGTGGCCGTGGCGGTGCAGCCGTTGGCGTCCGTGACCGTAACGGTGTAGGTGCCTGCGGCAAGGTTAGCCAGCGTGCCGCCCCAAGTGTATGGCCCAGTGCCGCCGCCAGCGTTGACGGCGATGCTGCCGTCCGAACTGCCATCGCAGAGGGCCGCTGGCTGTGGGGTGACATTGGCTTCGAGCAGCGGCGGCTCGTCCAGGCTAATGGTATCAATGGCGGTGCAGCCATGCGCATCCGTCACAGTGACAGTGTGCGGCCCGGCTGGGAGCATGACCGAGGCGGTGTTGGCACCATTGTCCCAATCAAACTCATAGCCGGGCGAGCCGCCGGAGGCGGTGGCAGATGCCGAGCCAAGGCCGCCGTTGCAGTCTGGCTCGACCGTGATGAAGTTGATGTCAATCGCAGTAGGCGGGTTGATGGTGAAGTCGAGGTCGCCCGTGCAGCCGAGCGCATCGGTGACGGTGACGGCGTAGCTGCCGCCGGAGAGGCCGTCAATCGTTGGTGTTGTCTGCCCGCCCTGCCAGAGCCAGGCAAAAGGAATGGTGCCGCCGATGGGCTGCACGGTGGCCGTGCCGTCCGAGTCGCCGGGGCAGGTGACGGGGTGGATGTTGATGCCGAGCGTCAGGCTGCCTTGGGGCAGTACTTCTACCGCATCCACAGCCGTGCAGCCGAGGGCGTCGGTGACGGTCACGGTATAGTTACCCTCGGCAAGTCCATTGATGGAGGCCGTGCTTCCGGCATTGGTCCCATCGGGATTGGCCCATGCAAAACTGAAAGTGCCCGTGCCGCCGATGGCCTCCACGCTGGCCGTGCCCCCCGTGCTGTTGGCGCAGTTGACGGGGAAGGCGACGGCATTGGCAGTAATGGCCGGGCTGGACGTGATGGTAACGCTCACGGTGTCGGACTCCATGCGCCCGTCGGTGACGGTGATGCTGTGCGTACCTACGGGCAGTGCAATTGAAAAATTCGAGGTATCGGAAACGGTGTTACCTGTGCCCCAGTCGAGGAAGAAAGGCGGGCAGCCGTTCTCCAGCGTGATGGCGGCTGTGCCCGTGCCCCCGTTCCCACTTGCCCCTGTGGGGCAGGCGGGCGAGGTGGCAATAGCGCTTGCCGCTTGGAATGCGGGCGATTCATAAGCGCCCATGTCCACGGTGCCGCCCTGTATGCGGGGGCTGCCTTCTATGTCGGTCAGGATGCCCAATGAGTCCACGATGGCGTTGCTGCCCGCGTTGCGAGCGGGGGAGCAGGGGGAGAGGCGGAAGTCGCCGTTATCGGGGTCAAGGAAGAGGGGGTCGAGGTTGAAGAGGTTGCCGGGGCCGACTGTAATTGGGCTTACGATTAAATAGGAATCATCTGGCACGTCGAATAAACAGTTGTAGATATTGGCATAGAACGGATTTGGGCCACCTGATTGAAATACTTTGCCGTAGAGATTTAGCGTATTTCCCTTAAATAGGGAATTTGTTATAGAATAACTTATATCGTCCGAAATGCTCAAAACTCCTAAAGCAACATCATTTTCATAAAAAGTGCTGTTGGTAATTCTAAATGTGTCAAGCGAAACCCCAGAAGCTATTATCAATAAATTACCGTCATCGTCATTAACAACACATTTGTTGAATACACAATTGTAAATATTTACAGGGGATTCCTGAATTACCATACATGCATATCCAATTTCTCCGGTAAACTCTGATGAAATTATATTAAACTTATCATGAAGGCCTTGAATGGAAGCAGCTTCAAAGCCAAAATTGTCGCTAAACCTCGAATTTTGAATTATTACGTGTGAACCATCTACAAAACTAATGCTTGCTACCGCTCCGCCGCTTAAAGCACTATTATAGGAGAATTTGCAGTTGTTAATCAAAAGACTAGTGGTTACGGGATTTGTCACCTCCTGAAAGTATGCCCCACCACTATCATCAGCGAAGTTTACATCGAATAGACAGCTATCCAGTACTAATTGGTGAGTACCATACAAATTGTAATAATGCATAGCCCCTCCATTATACCCAAAATTCGAATTGAAATCGCAACCCAAAAAAATAAGGTCGTCGCCGTCATTTCCGCCATATATGTTCACAGCGCCGCCCAATTTGCTGCTATTGGCGCTGAACGTACAAGCCTCAAAAAAGGGGTTGACTATAAAGTTTTGCTTGTTGAAAATATACAAGGCCCCGCCATTCCACACGGCATTGTTCGCAATGAACGCACAGTTTTTTACCCTGGGCGCTGTGATAAAGCCCAGTACATTGGAAGTAATATAAACGCCTCCACCCGATTTGCTCCTTGCTGTGACGGGTTCGTTAGCAGAGTTAGCGTTAGCGTTGCCGTCCATAATCTTGAAGCCGTCGAAAACTGTGCTGGAATCTACATCAGCCATGTAAACGACTGTGTAAACGTTGTCAAAAGCATCCCCCAACACCCCAATATCCCCACTCAGCACCGTCTCATTTGCCACCCAGTCCCGCTGGCCGAGCTGCGTTTCTGTGCCAGCGAAGCCGCCGTAGAGCTTCACGCCGTTTTTCAGTTCAAATGAGATATTGCGGTCTGTAGTCGTGGTGGGGTAGTAGGTGCCTTTGGCAACCCAGATTTCATCGCCATACTGCGAAGCGGCCAGTGCATCCTGCAAATCAAGGTAGGCATTGGCCCAGGAAGTACCGTCGTTGTTCCCGCCCTGCACATTGACATTGACGTACTTGACGCCGGGGCTGTTGTTGCTGCCGGAATCGCTTTCATAGGCGCCCATGTCCACCGTGCCGCCCTGTATGCGGGGATTGCCGTCGAAGTCGGTGAGGATGCCGAGGGAGTTCACGATGGCGTTGTCCCCAGCGTTGATGGCGGGAGAGGTGGGCAGCAGATGGAAGTCTCCGTTGTCGGGGTCAACGAACTTTGGGTCGAGGTTGTATATCATGCCGGGGCCGCAGGTGATGGGGAGTGAATTGCAATCGGGTATTGAAATTAAAGAATGGCTGAAATTAACAACAGGATTCGGGACTTGCGAAATTTGCAAATCAATAAAATTGCTTGAATTCAAGCCTTGTTTTTGGATGATGACATTGGTGAACTGGGCATTGGCAATATTGAACATGTAATTCGTGTTGCCAATATTGCTGGCTTCATAAAAAGTAGAATTGAGCACTTGTAAATTTTCAGTGCTGAACACCGCATGACCAAAGTTGGAGTACTGGTTGTTTGAAAATATGGAATTGGCAATAATGGCATGTCTCCCATCAACGCAACTTGCATAGCCTATGATTTCATTGTTTTTAAACAAGCAATTGGAAACTTTCAAAAGCAAACTATAAGAACTTGACAGAACGATACCATCTGTTATGTTCTGATTGCTTTTGAAAACCGAATTCTTAATGATGGCAGATCCATCAAGTGCAAAAATGTTTAAAATATTTTGGCTACTATTTTCAAAAATGCAACTATCAATTTCGATTCCTTCATCCTCCAAAGCGTTTAAATCAAACCCCAACGAGCCATTTATATTTCCATAGAATGAGCTGTTTATGAACTTGATTTTTTTAGTCTTGAACACACTGTTAGCTGCATGGAAACAACTGCTAAAAGAAGCGGTATTCCCGTTGAAACTACAATCTGAAATTAGTATGCCTTCGCTTGAATCGTTGAAACTCCTGTGATATATAGCACCAATGTGGCTAGCGTTTTCTGTGAAAATCGAACTTGTTATTTTGAACTGAAATTTGCCAAAACCGTCATAAATAAAAATCGAACCGCCTAAGTATGCATCGTTTTTTATGAAGCTACAATCAACAATGCCATTTACAATATCTGATTGATTGACTCCGCCTGTATAATAAATTCCACCTCCATTTACCAAGCTCCTGTTTTGAAGGAAAATACAATCCTTGATGACAGGATTGAGCGATTTGTTGGTATTTGCTTTTAAGAAAATGCCGCCGCCGCCGTAGGAGGCAGTATTGGCACTAAAGCTACAGTTGATTATTTGGAGTTCTAGTGGCACAGTACCACTTAATAAATGAAATCCACCGCCACATTTTTTCCTGCTAAAAGTAGGCTCAGAAGTTACCTGATTGTCGGCGTTACCTTTAACCACATGGAAACCGTTCACCATTGTCGTCGAGTCTAGGTCAATGCCATATACCACATTATAAGAATTATCCAAACTATCCCCCAACACTCCAATATCCCCGCTCAGCACCGTCTCATGCGCTACCCAGTCCCGCTGGCTGAGCTGCGTTTCCGTCCCGACGAAGCCGCCGTAGAGCTTCACGCCGTTTTTCAGTTCAAAAGAGATATTGCGGTCTGTAGTCGTGGTGGGGTAGTAAGTGCCTTTGGCAACCCAGATTTCATCGCCGTATTGCGAAGCGGCCAGTGCATCCTGCAAATCAAGGTAGGCATTGGCCCAAGAAGTACCGTCGTTGTTGCCGCCCTGCACGTTGGTGTTGACGTACTTGACGCCGCTGTTGTTGCTGTCGGAATCGCTTTCATAGGCGCCCATGTCCACCGTGCCGCCTTGTATGCGGGGATTGCCGTCGAAGTCGGTGAGGATGCCGAGTTCAATTACAATATCGTTATCGCCAGCGCCTGTGCCAGGGGATGTGGGCAGCAAGTGAAAATCCCCAGCGGCAGTGTCAGCGAAGACGGGTTCAAGTCCGAAGATATTGCCGGGGCCGCAAATGACGAAAGCAGGCAGGGCGCTGCAATCGGGGGATAAAATCAGGGAATTTTCAAGGGTTACATTTGCTGCTTCGAATGGGAATGAAGTTCCTTCGATTTCCTGGTGGAAAATGCAGTTTGTTATCAAGGCACTGCCATCGAGTTGGGAGGAAGCCGTATCGACGAGGCTGAGGTTGTGGTAGAAGGTGCAGTTGGAGATGGTGTCCATGGCATCAGCACTGTTTTCTCCAAAAAGAATTCCTTTATTGTTTGTGAAAATGCTGTTTGTGACAACAGTTTTATCCATCAGGTATGCATTTAAAATGTGCCTGTCTTCTTGTGTCCCGTTTCCTTCGAAAATACAATTGTATATATGACTGGAATTAAATTCCCTTAAGTGTATTCCATCTGAATTTTTTTCAAACAAGTTGTCCCTAAAGGATAGTTTGGTAAAAACGTCAGCATCACTTCCATTACCATATAATGATATAATCGGTTGGTGGTAGTTAGAGCTATTGTCCTTAAATATGCACTGTGATACATCCAATTCAAATGAATCAATACCGACGGGGAATGAACTATTGTAGGAAATGACAATTGTTGAGCCATTTCCATTTGAAGTGCTTGGGTTTGAGTTTCCAATAAAAGTTGAATTGATAATTGATACTGATGAGGGATGTGCACTTATTGAAAGACCTGCACCCATGGTTCTTTGGTTGCCTGTGAAATTGCAATCCCTTATTTCGATTTTCCCCTCATTTATGTTTCCGCTTTGCTCAGATATTCTTATACCCCCACCTATGTTGGAAATGAAATTGCACCCTACGACCTCAAATATGTCATTTTTGGGATTGTACGACCCATAATATATTGCATCCCCTCGGTTATTTTCGAACGTGCAATTCAGAAAATCATCCTTGATTTCAAGCGAACTGTGACCATTTCTAAAAATGGCACCCCCTTGTGTTTCAGCACTATTGTATCGAAATAAGCAATTTTGAAAATGAGGGCCAGCTGAACCGTATATATTATCACCCATAATTGCAACAGCACCGCCAGCTGAAGCAGAATTATGCTCAAATTTACAATTATGGATTTTCGGGTAGGCTGCAATGAATTGATCAGCAAAAATCTGTATAGCTGCACCTTGTCTTTGGTTGGGGGTACTTCCATTGGGAGGGCCATCAGCATTCCCATCCAGAAAAACAAATCCATCCACAATGGTAGTGGTATCGGATTTGCCAATAAATAGAATGTTGTAAGTGTTATCCGTCGAATCTCCCAACACCCCAATATCCCCGCTCAGTACGGTTTCATTTACCGTCCAGTCCCGCTCGCTCAACTGTGATTCGACGCCAGCGAAACCACCATACAGTTTTACTCCGTTCTTCAAGCTGAAATAGATATCTCGGTCGATAGTAAGTGTAGGATAATAGGTGCCGTGTGCCACCCAAATCTCGTTGCCATACTGGGCAGCAATGAGGGCTTCCTGTAGGTCAACGTAAGCATTGGCCCAAGAACTGCCATCGCCCGGCCCAATTGCAGCGACGTTGACATAGATGCGGGTTTGCCCGATAAGAAAATTGGAAACAAGGGAAAGGATTGCCAATGGCAACAGCCGTGTAATCGTAGTCATGGGTATTCAGTTTTAGCGTTTTAAATAAAGATGTGTGATTCCCGTAGCAATTGTCTTTGATGTGCGCAAGGTAAGGACTTTAGGTTTAATTTTAAAACCTATTGCAAATTTTTTCAGTGGAGGCATGTCCCGCCCCCTGGTGGAATGACCTTGGCCACTTTAGTGGGCAAGGTTTGGGCGAACCTGGATGACCCTGCATAGCGATGGCCAAGGGTCACGGCGGCTTGGGGTGACGCACCAGCAACCACTGTTGTGGTGGAAAAGGCTTACTTCGAACACACTTCGGCTTACAGTGCCCATTCCTAGGAGCTAGGTAAGCAGGAGGCATTTTATAGTGACCCAACATTGATTTTTATTGACCCGGAGCCAAGGGGCTGCGACCTAACCCAGGTTCTTTGTGACCCCGAAGCAATTCTAGGTTGACTTAACAGGTGAACTACTTTTTACGGAGTGTGTATGTATGTCTAAATTTATTAAATGTAATGTATTGATTGTAAAATGTTTTTGATAATATGTTTTTCTCCATGTGTTTTTTTTTGAACTTAACGCTATTTCATTGTTTTTGTGGCATCTATTTTGGTGTTGTTCGTTAATATAATATCCGGTAATGGATTGCGGGCATTAGCGCCGTATTTTTCTTTCTGAAAACAAAACATGAGCAATGCTTTCGATTCATTGCCATTTAACTATATTTCTTATGCCAGACTTTATCATTACCAATCTTGGAAAAGAAAATCCGAACGACCTGCACACCAGCGGCACTAACATCGTAACAGAAATGACGGCAAATGTTGACGATTTCCCGGCGCCTCCGGTTAAACTTACGGATGTAACGGCCAAGCTTAACCAGTTGAAGCCATTTCTGAAAGAAAAGGATGCACTGAGCACCAATGACCGCAAGTCTCGTGATGCAATCATAGCAGATATTGTGAAAATGCTTCAACGGAATGGGCGGTATGTCATTATGCTCTTCCCAGAGGATGAACTGAAGCAAATATTGAGCGGATATCTATCGGCTAAGGCTCGCAAGCGTATGACGGGGCCACCTGATGCGCCCTATAATGTGCGGGTAAGGCGTGGTTTATTGAGCGGGCAATTGATTGCCAATTGCCGCAAGCACCGTGGCACTGAGTCCCTTAATATAAAGGTATATAACGATAAAACTAGGGAATCCTTTATCTTTAGCAGCCCCTCTGGGGTAGGCATTAAGATTGACGGGCTTGTGCCCGCCGATACTTATACTATCAGCATTCAGGCCGTCGGCTCAAAAGGCACGAGCAATTTCGTGAGCACCGACTCGATTATATGTGGGTGAAATAATTGGTCATTATACTGCACACTAATAGGTTTTGTGCAAACACCGAGCGTGGTTGATAAAGTTGATAATGGTTGATTAGGTTGATTTGCACAAAACCTATTAGTACATGCTATAATCATTGGTCATAACTAATGACTAATGACAAAATGACCACTGCCCCATCAATCCAACTTATGCCGAATCTTGCTCCCCTTCCTTAACGAGCGCAATAACAGCAGCAGGAAAAACGCCGCCACACCGAAGCCCCAGCGTTCGCCCACCAGTTCGTTTTTTTCATAAAACAAATAGCCGAAATAGGCTGCTGCGATGGCCATGATGGCCAAGAGGAACTGCTGCCCCGATTGGTAGAGCAGCTTGGCGGCTTCCCGGATGTCGGGGGTGCGGGTTTCCAGCTTGCCTTTTTCGATTTTCAGGAGCACCCGGTGCAGTTCGTCGGGGAGGCCGAGCGAGGTGGTGAGGGTGTGCTTGACCATATTGCTGATGATGGCGACGAGGCCCTCTTTTTCCCCCATCACAAAATCACGGGCGTAGGGGCGCACCACGTCGAGCGGGTTCAGCGAGGAGTCGAGGGTGGTGCAGATGCCGAGCAGGAGGGTCATCATGCGGTTGAGCAGCACCCAGTCCTTGGGCACCTGCACCGTGCCCATGATGCCACTCAGGCCGATTTCGCTGATGAGGTCGGTGAGGCTATTGTTCAGCGGATTCGCCTTTATTTCCTTGAAGTTGAGTCCGTCCAGTTGGATTTCGTTTTGGAGGAAATTGCGCATGGCGTCAATCATCTTTTCGGCCATTTCGCTGGCCTCCTGGCCCTTGGCGATGAAGCCGAGCGAGCGGGCGGCGTCCACCATAGCATCCGTGTCGTTCTTCACCGCTGCCTCGATGAGGTTGAGGATTCCCTTGCGGAATTCGGGCGTCAGTTCGGCCACCGCCCCGAAATCGAGGAGCACGAGCGAGCCGTCCTGTTTCACCAAAATATTGCCGGGGTGCGGGTCGGCGTGATAGACACCATCCTTGAAGAGCATCTGCGAGTAGGCTTGCAGCAGGCGGGTGGCGATGTCCCGGCGGTCGAGGCCCCAGGCGTCGAGCTGCGGCAGGTTGGAGATTTTCACGCCATCGTGCCAAGTGGTGGTCAGTACCCTTCCGGTGGAAAACTGGGCGTGTACCTTCGGGATTTCGAAACGCTCCACTTCCGCCAAATTGGCGGCGATGCGCTGCATGGAGGCGGATTCCTTCGCAAAATCGAGTTCCTCTTCAATCATCTGCCGAATCTGCGAATACACGTAGTCGAAGCCTTTTATATCATAAAACCAGTTGTGGATTTTCACGAGTTGGCGCATGATTTCAAGGTCCACGTGGGCCATTTCCTCGACGTTTGCGTGCTGCACCTTTACCACCACTTCCGTCCCGTCGTGCAGCCTCGCCCGGTGCGCTTGCCCAATGCTGGCGGAGGCCAAGGGCAGTTCGTCGAAGCGGGCAAACAGTTCCTCCGGCCCCTTGCCAAACTCCTTCAGTAACCGCTCCCGCACTTCTTCCATCGGCCTTGGCGGTATCTTGTCCTGTAGGCTTTCCAGTGGTTTCTGGAATTCTTCGGGCAGGTAGTTCCCCAGCACCGACAGCAGTTGCCCGATTTTGATGAACAGGCCCTTGAGTTCCAGGATGGCCGTTTTCACTCGCTCCGCATTCTTGATGTGCAGGGCAAGCAAGCGTTTTTCGTGTTTTTTCTTCGAAACAAAATGCTTGACGAAACTCAGCCAGAGGTAGCTGAAAATGACGGTGAAGGCGGTGGTGTAGGCCCGGCGGAAACGCCAACTTGGTTTATGGTTTATGGTTTTTGGTTTCTGGGAGAGTGCTGCTGAATTGGTCATTTTATGCTTTAAATCTTATTTGGTTTATGGTTTATGGTTTTTGGTTTATGGTTCATGGTTCATGGTTTTTGGGAGGTGGCTGCTGTATTGGTCATTATTTATTTAAGCCTTAATTTGGTTTCTTTCTTTGGTAAATAGCAGTCTTTCCCCGAAACCAAAAACCATGAACCAAAAACCTGAAACGTCATTTCCACTTGATGCCCTTTAACTCGCAGTTCTTCAAATAGTTCATCAGGCCGTAATCGGCTTTGCTTACTCTTTCGGCAAGGGTATATATTTCTTTAAATTCAGCTTCAGTGATATAGCCAAAATCTAAAGCTCTATAAGATTGAGAACGAACTTCTGCTGCGGATGCTCGTGAAATGCTCAAGAAATTGATGAACTCTTTTGTCCCATCTCTTTCATAACCTTCTGCAATATTATCCATCGAAGAACCAGAAGAGCGTTTTATCTGGTCTTTTAAAGTAAAATCCTTTGCAAATTCACTCTTTGAAGTAACCTTAAAAACCAATTTACATAAATCTCTCGCAAGCTGCCAAGCCTCTATATCTTCAAATCGTTTAAAAGTAGCCATTTCTCATTACGTTTTAAGGTTTAAGGTTTTTGGTTTAAGGTTTTTGGTTTCGGGGAGTGCCTACCAAAAACCAAGAACCAAAAGTAGTTCAAAAAGCGGCAAGATTTATCGGTTATCGCAGGCTCCCCCAGAAACCCGAAACCAAAAACCTTAAACCAAAAGTAGTTCAAAAAATAGCAGGATTTATCGGTTATCGCAGGCTCCCCCAGAAACCCGAAACCAAAAACCAAGAACCAAAAGTAGTTCAAAAAGCGGCAGGATTTATCGGTTATCGCAGACTCCGCCAGAAACCCGAAACCAAAAACCATCACACCCTCGCCGCAATCCCCACCCGGCATTTCACCCAATCATTGGCCTCCAATTCATGCATCATAAAATGGGCAAGGTCGCCAGCGTTCACCCACATTGGGCCTTCGGCGGGATAGTCGAGGTTGAGGTTGTATTCACCCGTGGGCGGTGCGTCCTTGATTTCGGGCGGGCAGAGCATCGTCCAGTCGAGGGAGGAGTCGGCCATGAACTGCCAAGCATCCCGGTGCTCCACGGCAATGGGCTTGAATGTCTGCGGGTAGGTGGGTTTTTCGTAGCGCAGGGTCGTCTCATCGGCTTGTAGGATGCCCGTGCTGCCAATGGCGATGATGCGATTTGGCCCTCGTTTTTCCATTGCCTTCACGATGGTTTTTATGCCGAGCGAACGGGTGCGGTCGGTGGCGTCCAAGCTGCCGCCGAGGCAAGAAAGCACGGCATCGGCACCTTTGACGGCGTCCTCTACCTCGCTGCTGCTGAGCACACCGCCCTTGACGAGTTCGAGGCGCTCCCGCTCGGTACTGAGTTTTTCAAAAACATTGCGTCCGAATGCCCGCACGGTGTGGCCGTGTGCCAGGGCTTCGTCAATGGCCCATTTTCCGGTCGTGCCGGTTGCGCCGAAGATGGTGATTAGCATTTTTTTGTTGATAAGGGTTGATATAGTTGATAAGGGTTGATGAAGTTGATAAGGGTTGATTATCAACCTTTTATCAACCCTTATCAACTTCATCAACGATGCAGAAGATTTGGCGACTTGCAGTATAGTTGATAAGACTTGATAGGGGCGTATCAACTTCATAAACCCTTATCAACCTTTATCAACTTGATTTAGGTATGAAACTGTACAATCTCCACGGGCGTCCCCCACATGAAAATGGACATGTCGTCCACTTCCCGGATGGTGACGGTGACAGCTTTGCCGCTGTGTTTCAATTGTTCCGGCATGTTGATGGCCCGCCATTCCCGGCCTTGGTCGTCAATGATGCCCCAGAAGCCTGTGCCGAGGCTCTGGTAAGTGACTACGCCGCTGATTTGATGTGTTTTCATGATTTAGTGATTGGTGATTGGTGACTTGTGATTGGTGACTTGTGATTGGTGATTAGTTGGGGAGTGAATCATTTTCTCCACTTTTGGATTCACTTAAGTAACGGATGTAGCCGTTTAGAAGTTTTAAAACCTCGCTACCCTTGGTTGTAAATCATTGCTCAAAACTTATATCTGACCAGCAAATCACCAATTAACCCATCACTTGGCTGCCAGTTTTTCGATGGTTTGATACAAATTCTCTATCAACTTGCTTTGCTGGTGAATGACTTTGGTCAGTTCTGACATTTCGTTGCGCATCAGGTTCTGTAGGCTGGCGGGGGCGGGCAGGAACGGGCTGATTTTCGCCCGCACATACCAGATTTCCCGCACATCGCCGATGGGCACGTTGAAGGGCTGGTAAAACTCGTTGTCGGAATGCAGTTCTAGGCAGCGGCCCGTGCGGATTTGATTGAAGACCCGCTTCACCACCACATCGCCACGGGTCACGATGACATAGACGTAATTGTCTTTTAGGCTCGTTTCCCAGTAGCTGGGTTCAAGGAAGCTGCATACCACCTTGTCGCCCTCAAAAAGTGTGGGTTCCATGCTGTCGCCGCTGACGTCGAAGGAGCGATGCGTGCCGGTTTTGTATTTGTAGTCGGGTAGGGTATAGGTGGGCAGTTCTTCCATGAAAATGGGGTCGAGTTGCTCCCCGGCATAGCCCGCCTGCGCTGGCACGGGCACGTGGACGATTCGCTCGTCATCGTCCCGGTCGGTGACGACAGTGAGGATGCGGAAACTCTTGTTTTCATCGCCGGTGATGAACATCGTGCCTTCGCCCGTGAACAGGTAAATGGGGTTGAAATTGTACTCCTCCACCGCTTTGCGCAGCAGTTCAATGGTCACGTCCCGGCGGCCCTTGAGGATTTCGCTGAGGCTCTGCGGCAAATAGTCAAGCGTGAGTGCAAACATGCGGCTGGAGCGGATTTTTCCATCCTCCCGGAGTTTGTTGTGGCAGTTGATGAAGCGGTCGGTGATGATGCTGTTCATGAAGCGGTTTTTTGGTTTTTGGTTTTTGGTTCATGGAAAAGGCAGCTCTGACCCAGCAACCATAAACTTTAAACCAGAAACCCTAAGTTCGGGGCGAATTTAAGGGGATTGGTGATAAAGTGAAGGTGATTGTTTGCAAAAAGGTGAAAGACTTAAGGTCTAATTTTTTTCATTCAAAAAAGCCGTGAGGAAGCGAACTTCCCCACGGCTTATCATTCAGGGATAGTGACATCCCGATTCGATTGAATCTATTTCACAACGGCCACCCGTTTCACCAAGGTTTCGCCAGCTTGGGTCTTGAAGTGTACGAAGTACAAGCCAGAAGGCAAGCTCGAAATATCAAGGCTGAACTGGTTTTCGCCTTTAACAAAGCTGTGGTTTTTGTCCGTCTGAACAATTTTCCCTTTGGAGTCCAGTAGGAAAATATCGGCTGTGCCTTCGTTGCTGAGTTCCAATTCTACCATGATGTTGTTACTCGCAGGTTGCGGATATACATTCGAGATATTTGGGTTCAGCTTGCCGTCATTCGGCGTTCCAATCAATTTATTACCGCTGCCACCACCACTGAAATTCGAGGAAATGGTCACAACCGCTTCGTCGTCCTCGTTTGGTGTCGGAGGTGTACCGTTATTAGGTGCAGAGTCAGCATCGGTCTGGTCTTGCGCAACTACCTGTACATAGTTCGTTACGTTCGTATTGTCCACCAGCGGGAACAGTACTAGGGTCAATGTTGCACTTTCGCCGCCATTCAGTACAGGGATGTTCCAGCGCTGGAAGAAGAGATTGTAATTGCCTTTCGTGACGCTGTTCGAGGTATGCACAAAACCAGCAGGCAAGCCAGCGGCAATGGAAATGCCAGTCGCTGGTTGGTCGCCCTGATTCCATACCGTAATTGTGAAAGTCACATTCTGGTAAACGTCATACGTGTTGCTACTGGAAGTGATGCCGATCTGGAGGTCAACGCCATCAGGGCCATTGCCCGTGTCGCCATCCATCACTGCTTTTCCACCGCAATAGCCATCGCCGTTCCAGGGCGTCTGGAGGTAAGGGAAAGTGGCATTGAACGTTGTATCGTTCGTGTTCACACCCGTGCGATAGCCAAGTACGTTCAGCAAATCCTGTGTGACAGGGCTTGTGCTTTGTCCAGGAATATAGTCGTCATACCAAAGTCCAATGGCTGCCAGTGCAACACCTGACACAGCTTGCAATTCAATCAAGGTCACGTCATCCTCCAAGCGGCGACCGTTCGGGAATCCGTCCATGTTCGGAATGAATTCCAAGGTGGTATCGGTATTGTAAGCTGGGTCGGTCAGGCCAAGTACAGCGGCCTGTACGATGCCCAACGGGCTGAAGTTCGGGTCGTTGCGAGGCGTCACAGGTACAGCCATGTTCAATCGAAGCATGTCGCCTCCATTAGGGAGGAAGTTGTTGATAAAAGGCTTGCCTGCGGCCAATGGGTCACCGTTCTTGCCCGTCGCCAACTGGTAGGGGCGCATGTTCGGTACGCCTGTGTGGAATATCGGCCAAAGGTCAACCGAGCGAGGCTTTCCAGGGCCAGGCAGTAGCAAGGTGCCGAAAACGGCATCATCCAAGGCCGTGCCCGCCAAGGCTGGGTTTCCTTTCAATGGATAAAGCCCGTCGTGCGTATTGCCGAAGTCGAACATACCCAATGAATTGCGCTGGATTCTTAGTGGTGCAAATGCTGGGACTGCCCCGCCAAACTTGTCGTCGTCCATGTAAAGTGCCAATTCTGGATTGTAGAAATTGGCGTCCAAAGTCGTTTCCGTGATTTCGTCGTAAGGTGTGATGGAGTTCCAATAGTCCTTCATGCCAATCGGAATCACTACTTCATTGGTCAAAGGCATTCCCAAACGGGAAACCTGCACCCAACTGCCAGTATGGGATTGCGTACCGCCAGTGTTCAAAGTACGCATGGCTGGACGGCTAGCAGAAGCCCAAACGCCAATGACGTAATCAGAATCGAGAATGTTGGTTGGGGTGGTTGGCGCACCCGCTTTCAAAAGGCTGGCGATTGGTACTTGAATTACCAAGGCGTGAACGTTCTTGCAACCAAGGCCGTCACGTGCCGCCATGCTTGGTGTTCCCGGCTGACGTGGCAGATTGCCAAGGTCAAAAACGCCGCCAAGGTCCACGAAGAACGGGTCGTCTGTTGGGCCTGCAAAAACTTTCTCACCTGTTGAAGCCGTAGTGATGGAGCTTGACATCAAGTTGGCGTAGGTCGTATTCAGACCCACAGGCGACGTGATGGAACGCAAGCCGATATTGTTAGGAGGCACTACGCCGTTGTTGATGATAGTCGTGAAACTTGCACCCCCGTTTGTGCTTTTCTCCAATTTGTAGGTCACTTTTTGGTTCTGTTGGCCCAAGCGGATATTGAAGAAAGTGGTAGGGTCTTGGTTCACGATTGTGAACGTGAAACGGTAGGTGATTTCATCGCCAGGCACGGTGGCATCATTGTCAACATGGATTTCGTAGCGGATGTTTTCGCCGAAATTGTAGTAGTTCGGGCCACCATGTGGTTCTTCCAATGGAATATAAGTGGCGATCAATGTAACAGTGTTCGGATTATCCGGGCTGCGGAATGCGTAAACATCCACATTGTCAGCCAGCGGATCGTAAGCGATGAGTGGTGCCTCCCTGTGGCTGGAAGCGAAGCTTAGTGTGCAAAACATCAACAGGAGCAAGGACAAAAGGCCCTTCGTCAGCCTGTTGGAGGCGGCGGTTAATAAATTTGGATTCATAAAAAACTAATTAATTGGTTAACAAAAAATGATAAGAATGTCAAAAGATATACCTGGCCAATCCCTTGTGGAAGCTTAGCAATTAGGCATGAAATCCCCGTTTATTAAGTTGCAGAAGTAACTTAACAGATAGGCATACAGCCATCATCCGAACCCGATATAACTCAGGTTTGGCCATGATAGATTT
>Ga0209066_10002656_pt1 | contig 21395 bp, 38 predicted proteins | sample All_14_2_FD_187198 | JGI IMG/M metagenome (GOLD analysis project Ga0209066, IMG submission 187198) | Freshwater microbial communities in response to fracking from Pennsylvania, USA - Allegheny Zone_MetaG_DW_15 (SPAdes) (version 2) ... | reverse complement strand
GCGCAGCCGCGGTTTCGCCGCGTTCGTCGTGAGTAGCGAGATCGGCGAGGTGCGCCGGCTCTCACAGCGCCTCGCCGTGCTCCACCGCGGTGTCATCGTCGGTATGGGCCCGATCGACACCGTGCTTGCCGACTCGGCCCACCCTTACGTTCGTGCTCTCGCCGAGCTCGCGGGAACGCGTGCGTGAGCGCAGCATCCGTCGCACTGATGACGGCCTGCAGACCCTGAGAGCCGATCGAGTAGAGAGACAGCAGCCATGACGCCGCCCCGCACCCTCGAACCCCGTTCGCCCTCCGCATCGCACGACCAGCACCGCGATCCGTTGAGCGGCCACGGCGTCGCGCCTGCCGTGCGCCCCGAACCGGGCCCTATTGCGGTGCTGCCGAATCCCAGCGAGCTCTTCGGCGCGGCTGTCGTCGAGGGGGGCGGTGAGGTCGCGCCTCTCTCACCCGAGACACGTGGTCTCGTCTGGCTCAGTGAGCGCCGCGCCGACGAGCTTGCCGTCGTGCTGCGCGAGAATCCTGGCATCGGCTGGGTGCAGTTGCCGTGGGCTGGGGTCGACGGGTTCTCTGAGGTTCTCGCCGGTTTCGCCGACGGTTCCGGCCCGCTCATCACGAGCGCGAAGGGCGCCTACTCCGAGCCCGTTGCCGAGCACGCGCTCGTGCTCGCGCAGGCCGCACTGCGTGAGTTGGGCGTCAAGGCGCGCGACGCACGCTGGCAGCCTGAGCGCTCAGGACTCTCGCTGTACGGCCGCAGCGTCGTCATCGTCGGTGCCGGGGGCATTGCTGCGGAGATCATCCGCCTCCTCGAGCCCTACCGCACACGCATCACCGTCGTCCGCCGATCTCCGGGTGAGGTCGCGGGAGCGGACACCACCGTGACTGTGGATGCCCTCGCCGAGGTGTTGCCGAACGCCGAGGTGCTCATCCTCGCCGCCGCATCGACGTCGCAGAGCCGACACCTCATCGGGGCCGCCGAGCTCGCGCTACTGCCGCGCGGCGCGGCCGTCGTGAACATCGCGCGGGGGGCTCTCATTGACCATGACGCGCTCCTCGCGGCCCTGCGCGCAGACGCGCTCATCGGCGTGGGCCTTGACGTCACAGAACCCGAGCCACTGCCTGACGATCACGGGCTCTGGCTCGAACCGCGGTGCATCATCACCTCCCACTCCGCAGATACGCCCGAGATGACGGCGCCCCTTCTTGCCCGCCGCATTGCTGAGAACGTGCGCGGGTTCCTCGGCGACGGTCGCTTTGTCGGCATCGTTGATCCGGCGGCGGGGTACTGACCACCGCACGGCCCGGCACGCACACGAGAGGCCGCGTGATCCTGCTAAGCTAGCCAGGCTGTTTCAGCGATCCTCGATAGCTCAATTGGCAGAGCAGCCGGCTGTTAACCGGCAGGTTGGTGGTTCGAGTCCACCTCGGGGAGCTTCACACCCTCATCGACACTTGCCGCGAGGTACTCGCGGTAGAACGACACGGGGTCGCGGCGTAGGACGCTGGCGATCCGTTCGATGTCTTCTGCCGTGAACGGCACCTTGCCCTTGAGCCGGTCGCCGAGCGAGGTGTGGTTCACGCCGATTTTCCCGGCGACGTATCGAACTGAGCGGTCCTGCTTCTCGATCTCGAGCTTGATGAAGTCAGCTCGTGCTCGTCGCGTGGGGTCGGCGAACTTGAGTTGGGTCACATTCGTCATGCCGTGAGTGTATGACATTCCGGTCAATATGACCAGCAGTCTGTTACTTCTGGCCGGAAAACTTGCAACACGCCCAAATCGTTGCTTGCAAGTGGCAGGAAATCCGTACAGACTGTCCGGCATGGCAACCACTACGCACAGCATCGCTAACCGCGTGCGCGGGATTGCGGCCGAACATGGCTTCACGCAGCAGCAGATCGCGAGCATCCTCGGCATCTCACGCACAAGCGTGGTCGAGCGCATGAACGGTCGCATCGACTTCTCCGCACGAGAGATCTCGGTGCTGGCGAACGCGATGCAGGTGCCGGTGGCTCGCTTCTACCCGGAAGCTGACGCGGCATGAACCGCTGGGCTCGACTCGGCGATCTTCTCGTCGCGTCCTCGCGTATCTCCATTGAGGTCGCCCGCACTCGGCAGGCAGAGACTGCGCGTCTGGCGATCGCCGACCTCGTGCGTGGCCTCGCCGCCGAAAAGCGGCAGACGCAGGCTCAGGTCGCCGCTGTGCTCGGCCTGTCACGCCAGGCCATCAACGCTCGGTTCACCGGGCGTGTGCCGTGGCTTGCGCACGAGCTTTACTTCCTGGCCCGTCACTGGGGCGTGGGCGTGGAGCAGTTCTTCCCGAAGCCAAAGCGCCTTGATCTGGCGGTGGCGTCGTGATTCCCGACTTGATGCAGTCCGAGCCGTTCGTGCTCCTCGTCATCGGCGTGCTCTCGTGCGCGGCTATGGCGTGGACGTATCGGCGGCGCTGAGTAAGGCCGGGGCCGATCTTCACCCGAAGTTGATCGGCCCCTTCGCACCCCTGAGAGAGAAGAGAAGAGCAATGGATTCGACCACGACTCCCACGGAGCCGATCGCGTTGCCGATGCCTGACCCGGTGACCGATTGGCCGGTTGATGTGATGCAGCACGTGCTGTGGCACTTTGGCGATCGGATGCACGGCCTCGAGCCGGGGCAGTTCCGCGTCCGCCTCATGCTGGCCGTAGCCATCGCTGACCAGGAGAACCGGGCGAAGCTGCGCCAGGTGTTCCCCGAGATTGTCGGCGCGATGGACGAGGTGCAGTACGAGGTCGGTGGGCTCGAGCGGCTGCGGGCGGTCGTGAGCAAGGCGGTCGGATCGTGAGCGCGGCGGACGCTATTGCTGACCGCATCGCTGATGGGTGGCTGTTGGTCATCGTCGTCGCTCTGATGGGTATCGCGTCGGCGGTGACGGCGCTCGTGGTTGATCGTCGACGGAAGTGGCCGCACGGGAAGCACCGTGTGTGCGGGCTTCTCGGGTGTGAGTGTGAGCGGTCGCTGGCGGCGATGCTCAAGCGTCGGGGGCAGCTGTGAGGGCGCGGCTGCGGGATGGGCTGCTGGTGGTTGCGGTCGCGGTGTTGGCGTCGTGTGGTTTGCAGCCGTTGCCGGAGCCGGTGCCGTCTGTGACTGATGTGCAGTTGCCGACTCTGGAGGTGCAGCGGTGAGCGCGGTGGAGCGGTTGCAGGCCGCCATCGACAAACTCGAACGGCTTCGCGCGGAGGCTACCCCCAACCCGTGGCATGCAAGCGGTCGTTACATCGGGCACCGAGAGGCGGACGGAAAGTCGATTCGGTACCACCTTCGGGCCGGTGAATCAGACGCCGACTTGATCGTGACGCTACATCGCACGATCAACGCGCAACTCGCGATCCTGCGAGCCGGTATCAAGAACGAGTCAGTTCGTCGCTCGTCAACTCTCTGGAGCGGCCTGCTCGACGAAAGCGCATGCGCTCTGGCTGACGCGATTCTCGGGAGCGACTCGTGACCGCCGTCGACGTCGACGTCGAGTCGATCGAGCACCTCGACTTCACCCAGGCGTGTGAGATTCGCATTGTCCGGCAGGTCGTGTTCCTCGGCATCGTCGTACCCGTCGGCATTGACGACGAATGCCAGCAGCCGGCGGTCGGCATCTTCCAGTGCAAGGGCTGCGCTGATGCAGCGCTGACGTGTGAGGAGCACCGGCAGGCGGTGCTCGCGCGTCCTCACGTGTGGTGCAGTGCGTGTGGCCGCCACGGTGCACCGGGTTACGTGTATGCGTTCGAGCCTTTGCGGGTGACGTCGTGAGCGGGGTGCTCGGCATCGACCAGTCGCTGCGCGGCACTGGGCTCGCACTGCATGACGGCGGCGAGACGACGACTGCGCTCGTGCGCGCCGAGATCGGCGAAGGTGCTGTAGGTATCCGTGAGGCGGTGCGGTACATCGTCGGCCGCGTGGTGACGTTCTGTCCGAATGCGGACCTCTACCTGCTTGAGCTGCCGTACATCCCTCGCCACAACTCCGGGCTGGTGCTCGAGCGGGCGTGGCTGTTCGGGATGCTCTTCGACCAGCTGTACCTGCGCGGTCCGGTGGCGCTCGTGGCGACGAAGACGCGTGCGATGTACGCGACCGGGAACGGGAACGCGGGGAAGCCCGAGGTGGTCGCGGCGATGCAGGCCGCGCACCCGCATTTGAAGGTGCGGGACGACAACGTCGCTGACGCTCTGGCTCTGATGGGCATGGGGTGTCGGTGGCTCGGCTCGCCGGTGGACGGCGAGATCTCTAGCAAGCAAGCGAAGGCAATGCGCGCTGCGCGTTGGCCGTGAACAGAAGGGCAACCCACATGGCACTCACAGAAGAGCGAGAGGCGAGTCTGGTGAGGACTCGGATCGAGAGTTACGGAGTAAGCCACGGAGCGACTCTCGCAGTACCGACTACACGGGAAATCGCGCGTGTCTGCGCGTGGCCGGGCGAGATCGAGGTCGTGATCTTGGCAGACGACAACGTTCTGGATGTCGAGCAGGCGCAGCAGCTCGTCGACTTGCTCAAGGCAGCGATCGATCAAGCGCCGCGGCTATCGACAGATGAGGACGGCGTGCTTCAGGAGGTGAACCTCTGATGACGGTGCAGATTCAGCCCGCTCGTCCGAAGGACCAGCACAACGGGCTCGAGGCGCTCGAGCAGGGCCTCATCAAAGACCACTCGCAGACTGTGACGGCTGTCGTCACCTATGGGGTGGCGAAGGTCGTCGACGACATCAAGAAGGACGAGCAGTACCCCGTGCTGTACGCGATGCACATCGAGCCGATTCTGGGCGATGCGCGTGAGCAGGCTCAGGCGTTGCAGGTGGCGGCGTATCAGAAGCGGACGGGCGAGAGCCAGCTCGACCTCGACTTCGAGGGTGACGCTGAGGACGGCGACGAGTGAGCGCCTGGCAGCGGTTCCTGGACGTACTGTTTCCGTTCGGCCGCAACTTCAAGACGGGCCCTCAGACGCGCGCTGAGCGGCGCGAGTCGTTGTCGCCTGCGCAGCACAAGGCGCTCGCGCGTCGTCGCGCGCGGAACAAGGTTGCTCGGCGTTCACGTCGAGTGAACCGAGTTCGGAGCGGTAAGTGAGCGCGGCTGTGCTGGAGGCTCTCGAGGGTCGCTTCGGCGCCTCGGACGCTGACCGTGAGCAGTGGCTTGCCGAACGACGCGGAGGCTTGACTGCCACCGAGATCAAAGAACTTTGGATGGCTTCACCCGGCCAGCGGGTGCTCGCGATGCGTGAGCTCGTCGAGAAGAAGCTCGGCCGCAAGACTGACTCGTTCTCGGGCAACAAGTACACGGCATGGGGCAAAGAGCGGGAGCCGATCATCGCCGAGCTTGTGCGGGCTCGGTACGGCATCGAGCCGGAATCGCGCCTCGTGCGCGCCGCGCAGAACCCCCGCCACCTCGCGTCGCCTGACGGCATCGGTGTCGGGTTCGGCGGCGAGCTGATGATCGCGGAGATCAAGACCTCAGGAAAGAACATCGCGCCGGGGTCGCCCGAGTTTGAGGCGACCGGCTATTTGGTGCAGATGGTGTGGCAGATGTACGTCGTGGGCGCGGAGAAGTGCCTGTTCGCGTACGAGCGTCGCCTCGGCACTGGTGTGGACGCTGACCCGTTCTATCCGGGCGAGACGGGCTTCGAGTGGTTCGACCGTCTCGACCACGTCGGGCTGCTGCAGGAGTTGCTCGCGATCGCGGATGAGTTCCTGGCACTGCTTGATGCGGCGGCTGACGAGCCGTTCGCTGAGGCGGCGATCGATGAGGAGCTCGACACGCTCGCGGTGAACGTGCTCCGTGGCCGCGAGCTTGAGGCGCAAGCGAAGGCGCTGAAGGAGCCGGCCTGGAAGGAACTGCAGCACCTGCTGGATAAGCGTGGAGTGCCGTTCTCGCAGGAGTCGATGTTGGCGCGCATCACGTACACGCCTGGAGTGCCCGAGACGTTCACCGTCGTCGACGAGGACGCCGCGGCTGAGGCTGACCCTGCCCTGTGGGACGAGGTGCTGCAGGCCGCGCAGGAGTCCGAGCGGATCGCCGGCGTGATGGCTCGGTGGGCCGAGCACAAGAAGGCGTTCACGCGTCAGGAGCAGGGCTCCGAGAAGGGCCGGAGCAAGTTGACGGTCACGGCGGTCAAGAAGCCGAGGCCGAACCACAAACCAGCTGGTTAAGAGCCGGGTGCGGTCACGGGCAGGGGTGGTCGTGACCGCACCCTCCACAAGCAAGTAGCAGATGTAAGTCCCGAGAGAAGAGAGAAGACCATGACGAGCACGAGTGTCGCGCTGAAGGAAGGGCTGGATGCCCTCCCGGTGTCAGCGAACCCGACGACGTGGAGCCCTGAGCAACGCGTCCTGATGGAGTCCCTGGGGCTCCGTGGCACACGACGTCGCAACCTCGGCGGGCAGTGGGTCGAGGAGGAGTATGAGGCTCCGCCCTCGATTGTGCAGGCGTTCCTGCACCAGTGCCGCACCCGCCGTCTCGATCCGTTCGCACGGCAGATCTACTGCATCGAGCGTGGCGGCAAGTGGGGTATCGAAGCGTCGATCGACGGGTTCCGCCTCCAGGCCGAGCGAACCGAGGAGTACCTCGGGCCGACAGAAGGCCAGTGGACCGACGGCACGATGGAAGACGTGCCGCGCACGCACAACGGTGAGCTGATTTTGGTCGACGGCAAGCCACTCATGGTGCGTGACTACGTCTGGCAGAACGTCTGGCTGTCGTCAGCGCCGCCCGCGGCCGCTCGCATCGGTGTGATGCGGGAGGGGTTCTCTGAGCCCGTTTGGGCGGTCGCAAGCTACGAGGGGTATTGCCCGCGCGACCGTGACGGCAATCTGAAGCCGACTGGCCAGTGGCAGTACAACGCGTCGAATCAGTTGCTGAAGTGCGCTGAGATGCTCGCGCTCCGGAAGGCGTTCCCGACTGAGCTGTCTGGCCTGTATGGGGCGGAAGAGATGGCGCAGGCGGGCGGTGTGATGCCGACCCGGGACTCGAACTCGCAACCTCGCGCGCAGAAGCCTGCTCAGGTGGCTTCGGTGCCGTCGGCTCCGAGTGCTCCTGCTCGTGACTGGGCGGCTGCGATCGCCGGGGTGGTCGACGTCGAGGGTCTGACGGGCCTGTATCGGGAGGCGCAGCAAGAGGGCGTGTTCTCGGACGTCATCACGTTTGAGGGTGCTGAGCAGACGGTGGAGGCGGCGCTGTGGGCTCGGAAGAAGGAGCTCGAAGATGTCACCCCTCCGCTCGTGGCTGATCCGGTGGCGAAGCCGAAGGCGCGTGACTGGGTGCGGGAGGGTCGCGCGTTGGATGCGAAGAGTCTGCGTGCGCTGATCTTGGAGGCGTCTGCGGCTGGTGTGAAGGCGGAGGTGGTGGAGCAGCTCGAGGAGTTGTATTCGTCTCTGCCGGTTGAGGTGCCGGACGAGGGATCGGGGGAGTGGGCGCCGGATGCGGGTGACGACCGGTGGCAGGGGTCTCCTGCGGTGCTTGCTGATGATGCGGCGCCGGCGGTCGAGGAAGACGAGGCGTTCTGATGGGCTTCCGTTTGAAGCGCGGACCCCGGTCGCAGGAGCAGAGCAACGCTGTGAGGGCTCTCAAAGCTCGCAAGTTCAGTCCAGAAGGCCTCATCTACGAGCGCTCGGCATTGGAGCAGGAAGGGCTTGCACTGCTTGCCGAGAGCGTCATGCGCGACCTGAGCAGGGCGGGCATCGACGTGCAGAGCACTCATCGGTTCGCTCGTGAGCGCCGCAACCTTGCAGCAGAGTTCCGTGGCCTGAAAGCCGCCCACGAAGCGGAGCCCACGTCGTGAGCGCCGACGATCTCACTCCTGAGGAGCAGGTGGCGGCTCAGGTGCATCACTTCAACGTGCCGCAGGAGGAGGACGACGAGCCGACAGTGCCCGTCGTCGACGAAGAGGAAGCTGCGGCCGCGCTCGTGGTCGTCGCGCCGACCGTCGTCTACGACATGCAACGAGTGTTCATCGACGGGCGCCCGGTGACCGACGTCGCTGACCGTCCGGTGAATGACCCGCATGTGATGGAGGACCGGGCTGATGCGATTCGTGCACGGTTGGCTCCGGCTCCGCAGCCGGGGCAGATCAAGACGCCGGATCAGGTGATTGATGACTTGGAGTGGGCGAAGCACGGGGTGGCTGAGGGTGCTCGGTTGATTCGTGAGGCTGAGCGGACGTGGAAGGCGTTGAAGCATGAGCATGAGCGTCGGCGTGCGTTGGCTCGTCAGCAGTCGCTCGGCAGGTCTGCGGATCAGCGTGACGCGGACGTGTATCTCCGCACAGAGTCGACGGCTCGTGCTGTGGATGATGCGGAGACGGTTCTGAACTACGTGCGTGCGGTGTCGCGGGCGTCGGAGACGACGACGTCGGCGGCGCAGACGCAGGCGCGGATGGTGGAGGCGACGTTCCGTCTCGCCGGAACGGGGCGTGAATCGTGAGCGCGATCGAAGGCTTCGTCACGGCGATTGTCGTCGCCGTGGTTCTGGTCGGTGGGGCGGTCGGGTTGACGATGGTTGTTTGGGCTGCCCTCGACGGTGACATTGACGGCAGCAACGACGGTTCTGCCGACCGAGAGCGGGCGAACGACAAGTACACCGGGTTCCGGCAATGGGTGTACGAGGTCGCCTATCAGCGGTCGGCTCGTGCTGAGCGCATCGCGCGAGCTCGCCGCCAGTTGCGTGAGGAGCGGCGCAAGGAAGGCGGCGAATCGTGAGCCGCCCGGAGCATGTCGGGATTGTTGTCACGAGCTCGATCGACATCGTCTGGTCGGAGCTTGGCGAGCACCTCGCCGAGGACTGTACGAGCTTCGATCAGTGCGACTTCGTGGGCGGCTTCGCAGAGGTGATCGTCCGCTATCCGATGCAGGTGGCGGTTCTCGCCGAGCGGATTCTTCTGCAGGAGAAGGACGACCCGGAGGCGCGGGTGACGCGTGAGGCGGTGCAGCGGTTCTGTCGTGAGCTGCTCGCGCATCTGGATGAAGGGAGCAAGTGATGGGTGTGAGAGAGCGTGTGGACGGCGATGAGGTCGTCGTGAAGGCGGGCGCATTGTCGAGTGAGCATCTGCGGAAGCGGGTGCAGTTCGGGAACCGGTCGCATCCGATCAAGGGGTTCCTGGTGTCGGTGCATCACACGGCGACTCGGTTCGGGCCTGGAGGGATGGTGCGGCTTGAGTATTCGGAGTATCGGGGTGGGCCGACGAAGCGGTCGTTGTTGGAGCCGTCTGCTGCGGTGACGGTGGTGACCCGATGATGCCGCTGAGCGCGAGTGACCTCCGCGCGATCGCCGGAGCGCTCGAGCCGATCGAGACGTGGGGCGAGATAGTCGAGAACCCTGTCATCGGCAACATTGAGGTGATTCGCCCCGATGGTGGCGATGACGTCGTCGGGTTCTTCGTGCGCGAGGGTGAGCCGAACGGCTCGGGCGAGGCGTGGTTCGGATTCGTACCGGCGGTGGAGTCGTGATGCGGGTGTTGGCGGTGCGTCAGCCGTGGGCTCACGCGATCATCCACCTCGGCAAAGACGTGGAGAACCGCACACGCAACGTCGCCGGCGAGTATCGCGGGCTGGTGGCGATTCATGCGGGGCGTGCACCGTTTGAGAAGCACAACATGGCGAGTCGGGCGTTGAAGGCTGCGCACGGCACGTCTGTGCCGCACCAGGTGGTGTTCGGGGCGATCATCGGCGTCGTCAACCTGGTCGACTCGCACCTTGACACGGATCACGAGCACGACGCGGGCATGCCGAGCGTTTGCCGGTGCACTAGTCGGTGGGCTGAGACGGGCGCGCACCACTTGGTGCTCGAGAACCCTCGCCCGCTCGTCGAGCCGATCCCGTTCAAGGGCGGTCTGGGCTTGCGCACGCTCGACGAGGCGATCGAGCGTCAGGTGCTTGCGGGAGTGCGCTCGTGACGCCGGCGGAGAAGCACGAGGCGAAGTTGCGTGACCTCGTCGAGACGGCCGGGTTCGAGCTCGCGGTGTCGGTGGATGCTCCGGGTCGGTTTCGGGTGGTGACGAAGGACGACTGGTCGCTCGTGGGGTGGGCGTCGACGTCGTCGAAGGGGTTTGAGGTGACGTTCCCGAAAGCACGGGTGACGGTGACAACGCCGACCGGGTTGGTCGACGAACTGGAGAAGTGGAAGGAGCAGTCATGAGTGGCAAGCGCGGGCCGATGGTCTGCTCTGCGGACGGTTGCTCGCGACGCTCGGTCGCGCGACGGCTGTGCCGTGCTCACTACCAGCAGGCGTGGAAGTCAGGAGAGCTCGGCGCTCACGATAAGTTGCCGCCGCACGTGCATGACCCGAAGGTGTGCCCGCCCGAGCACAAGCATGCGGAGAGCGGCACGTGCTACGTGCACCACCAGTGCCGCTGTGCGCCCTGCTCTGAGGCTCGTGGTGCTCGGGACCTTGCCAGGCGCAAGCTGCAGGCGTACGGCCGGTACGAGAGCGGCTTGGTCGACGTCGGGCCGGTTCGGGAGCACCTGGTGATGCTTGCTGAGGCGGGCATGGGCTACAAGAGAGTCGCTGAGGTAGCGGGGCTCGGGACTACGCCCGTGCGGAACATCATCTATGGCCGTCAGGACCCTGGCCCTCGCAAGGGCGAGATGCTGAAGCAGGTCAAGCGCGAGACAGCCGAGGCGATCCTCGGGGTGAAGCCTGACGTCGAGTCGCTCGCGGACGGCGCGAAGGTGTCCGCTCGTGGAACACATCGCCGTATACAGGCCCTGGTCGCGCGCGGCTGGTCGCTGTCGAAGCTTGCTAAGCGCCTCGGCATCGACGTGCGCAACTTGCTGTCGATGATGAAGCGTGAGCAGGTTTTCGCGCGCACTCACCGTCAGGTCGTTGCGTTGTTTGACGAGCTTTGGGACGTTGAGCCGCCGCGTGAGGAGTGGCGCGACAAGATCGCTTACTCGCGAACGATCCGTTATGCGAAGGCTCGTCGGTGGTTGCCGCCGCTGGCGTGGGATGACATCGAAACGGACGAAGAGCCTCCAGCGATCGAGGTCGACGGCGAGCAGGTCGACGAGGTGGCCGTGGATCTGGCATGCGCCGGGGAGCAGGTGCGCTTGAGCGTTTCCGAGCGCCGCGCAGCCGTCTCTCGGCTGACTGAGGCCGGCTTTGCGGATGGCGTGATCGCTGAGCGCTTGCGGTTGAACGTGCGCAGCGTGCTGCGGATTCGGCAGGAGTTGGGTCTTGCGGCCGCGGTTGACGCGGGTGGGAACCGAGTCCTGCCGGCTTCCGGCGCGGCGTGATGAAGCAGCAACCCGAGAGAGAAGAGAGAGCAATGAGCATGCAGGTAAAGGAGGTCGCCCCGGGCGATCTGATCGTGGCGGCGAACGTCCGCCGAGACGTGGCGCTGACGAAGGAGTTCGTGGCGTCGGTGAAGCAGCACGGCGTGAAGGTGCCTGTGCTGGTGCAGGAGGGCCTCGTGGGTCTGGAGGTGGTCGATGGTCAGCGGCGGACGCTCGCCGCGGTGGAGGCTGGTCTGAGCGTCGTCCCGGTGATCGTGCAGGCGCCGGTCGCGGACGAAGGTCAGCGCATCGTCGACCAGCTCGTGGTGAACGAGCACCGGTCTGGTCTGTCGAACGCGGATCAGGTGGTGGCGATCCGCGAATTGGCTCTGTTCGGCATGTCGGCTACGGCGATCGCGAAGAAGGTGGGGGAGAAGAAGGCGACGGTCGATGTCGCGCTCAAGGTGGCGGGGTCACCCGCGGCGGTCGACTTGATGCGTGAGAAGCAGGTGTCTCTCGAGGACGCGGCGATGCTCGCGGAGGTGGCTGAGGTCGACGAGGAGTTCGCGGCTGAGCTGGCTGACAAGCTGTCTCGCGGCTACAGCATCGCCCACAGCGTCACCGAGTGGCGGCTAGATCTGCAAGCGCAGGCGATCGCCAATGAGATGAAGGCGCTCGGGGTCGAGGTCGTTGACTATATCGGCTGGGATGACGACGACCCGCGGAAGATCAGCGAACTGTATCTCGATGATGAGTTCAAGCAGCGTTTGAGTGACGTCGACGAGGCGGAGATGAAGAAGCTCGCCGGCGATGGGCTGGTCGTGTACACCTACCCGACGTGGCGAGGTGATGGCCGTGTGGTGGAGGTTGGCTACGGGGTGCGCGGTTGGCGTGACCGGGGGCTGTTCGGCCGCGACCGGTCGGGCTACTCATCCCAGGCGAAGCCGTCGACGCCGGAAGAGGCGGAGGCGTTGAAGGCTGAACGGCGTGCTGCGCGCGAGCGGACGAAGGCGTGGGCGATCGCGACGGAGACGCGTCTTGCGTTCCTGCAGGAGCTGCTGCAGCGCAAGACGCTCCCGGCGGGTTGGGAGTTGCAGGTCGCGCTGCTGCTGTGCCGATCGAGCGCGAACGTGAGCTGGTCGACGGCGAAGGGGCTCCTGCGGGCATCCGAGCAGGAAGGCGAGTACACCGGCTACCTGACACTGCGTCGGCTGCTGGTGGAGAACCCCGCGCGAGCTCCTCACGTGGCGCTTGCGGTGGTGCTGGCCGAGCGTGAGGGTGGTCGTGACTTCGACCGGAAGGGTTGGCAGGCCGAGGGCGTCGCGGACTACTTGCGGCTGCTCAACGGGTGGGGGTACGAGCTGACTGATGTCGAGCGTGAGGTCGTGGAGGCGAAGTCGGCGTGACTGCCCCGAGCCCTGCAGTGCGGGCGGTGACGTACGAGCGTGACGGTCACCGTTGCGTCTCGTGCGCCACCCTGCACAACCTCCAATTTCAGCATCGTGCTGCGGTCGGCATGGGCGGTTCTGAGCGTCTGCCGAAGTATCCCGAGGGTGTGACGTCGTGTGCGATCTGTAATCCCGCGTACGAGGCGCACAGGCAGACGGAGGCGTTGTTTCGTGGGTGGAAGGTGCGCCGGTGGGTGGCTGAGGCGAACGCTGTCGCACAGGTGCCGGTGTTCTACGTGTTCGACGGGTGGCACATGCTCAACGCCGACGCGACGAGGACGCCGATCGGTGCCGATGTCGCGGCGATTCTGATGCAGCAGGTCTATGGCGGCGAGTGGGCTGAGTGGAGGGCGGCCGCGTGAGTTTCACGGCGATGTACAAGGGCGTCTGCGGTGGTTGTGGTGACGCGATCGCGCCCGGCGATGAGTGCGCGTACGACGAGAGCTCGGTGGTGCATGTCGACTGTGTGGGTGCGCCGCGGGTGAAGGTGCGTGTGAAACAGGCGGAGACGTGCACGACGTGCTGGCTGGAGAAGCCGTGTCCGTGCGATGACGACAGGAGAGCAGCATGAGTGACCTGACACCAGGCTTCGCGGCCATTCCGAATTGGATGATCCGCGACACGACGATCAGTCGCCGCGCGATCGTCGTGTACGGCGCGCTCGCGTCTCGGTCGGGCAAGGGTGGCATTTTTCCGTCGCAGGAGCAGCTCGGCCGAGACTCGCGCTGTGACGAACGCACGGTGCGCAGGGCGCTGGCTGAGCTCGAGGCGCTCGGTGTTGTGGAGCGTGTACGTCGACATGATGCGCAGGGACATCGGAAGGCTGATGGATACGTGCTGCACCCGAACGGGAAGCCCGAAGAGTCCCAACCGGCAGATGTGTCCGGTAGGGATGAAGGCCTACCGGACACCAATGCGGGCCCTACCGGACAAAACGCGCAAGCCACTCCTTATATAGAAGAAGAACCCCTTAAGAAGAACCCCTTAACGCCGAAGCCGTCATTCGACGAGTTCTGGAAGGTCTATCCGAGGCGTGCGGGGAAGCAGGCGGCGGCCGCGAAGTGGGTGCAGCTCGGGAAGAAGGGCATCGACCTTCACGCGGTGCTCGAGGGCGCTCGAAGGTTCGCTGCTGACCCGAATCTGCCCGAGCAGCAGTTCATCCCTCACCCGATCACGTGGCTGAATCAGGGCAGGTGGGAAGACGACCCCCTACCCCCTCGCGACGGTGGCGCGCGCCTCTCGGCAGCGGACCGTGCTCGAGCGACGATCGCGCTCGGTGCTGAGCAGCGGGCGGTGTCAGCATGATCCGTTCCGACATGGCCCGGGTGCTCGCGTTCATCCAGCTGGGCGACAACCGCCACGTCGACACTCTCGTGCTCGACTACTGGATGGAGGTCGTGGGAGATCTCGACTTCGAGGCTGCGATGCAGGCTGTGCGCCGGTTCCGCCGTGAGCGCCCCGGCGTGTATCTCGAACCAGGGCACCTGCTCGAGCTCGCGGGTATTCGCGACGAAGTCGTGTCCGACATTCCTGACGTTACGGCTGAGATTCTGGCCGAGTCGCGGCGCCGGCAGCTTGAGGCGGCTGGTGTGACCGAGGACGAGGTGCGGGCGCACGCCGGCGACGAGAAGTGGTTGGCAGCGCGTTTCCCGCAGCGTGCGGTGGAGATGGTCCCTGCCGAGTGGCCGACACCGTTGGAGGTCGAGGATGAGTGAGACGATCCCGTACACCGACGCTGACGCTCCACCGGAGGATGAGGCTCCGTCGCGGGAAGTGCCCTGGTCGCTGATCGCGGAACAGTCGGCACTCGGCTCCATGCTGCTCTCGCGCGACGCCGTCGACGATGTCATGGCCGTGCTGTCGCCGGATCACTTCTACCTGCCGAAGCATGAGGCGATCGCCCGCGCAATCGGGGCTCTCGTTGCGCGCTCACACCCGGTGGACCCGATCACCGTCTCTGACGAGCTTGCGAAGAGTGGCACGCTCGCGGCTGCTGGCGGCGCCGCATACCTGCATGAGCTCGCCGGCATTCCCACGACGACGTCGAACGCGGGCTATCACGCCGAGCTGGTGAAGGATGCGGCGAGACGGCGCACGCTGATCGAGGTCGGCACTCGACTGGTGAATCGTGGCTACGGCTCTGAGGGGACCGTCGACGAGTTGGAGGATGCAGCGCGACGTGAGCTGGAGACGGCGACGGCTCGCGCTGGTAGGTCGGTGCGGCGCATCGGTGAAGTGTTCGACACGATTGTCGATTCGCTGGACAAGAAGCCGGAGTTCTACCCGACGCCGTGGGAGTCGATCGACAAGTTGATCGGAGGGTTCGCGCCCGGGTCGTTGAACGTCGTCGCCGCGCGTCCCGGTCAGGGCAAGACGATCGCGCTGTTGCAGGCGGCCGCGAAGCTTGCACGGCACGGGATGGTCGCGTTCTGTTCGCTCGAGATGACCGAGCAGGAACTCGGTGTGAGGTTGATTTCGCACTTCGGTGAGGTGCACATGCAGTCGCTGCGGAACCACAAGTTGACGGAGGCGGATTGGCGTCGGGTGGCTGACGCTCGTCGGGCTGCTCGCGATGCGCCGATCTTTGTGAACGATGCGGGTGGGCAGACGTTGTCGTCGATTCGGCAGCATGCGCGCGCTGTGGCCAGGCGGGGCAAGTTGACGGGCATCGCCGTCGACTACTTGCAGCTGGTGCACGGTGAGGGGCGTGACCGGCGCGAGCTCGTCGACGCGACGTCGCGAGGGCTCAAGCAGATCGCGAAGGACTTCAACGTGCCCGTCATTGCGGCGGCTCAGCTGAATCGTCCGCAGCAGGGCAGGGGTGGGCCTGCGGAGCCTACGTTGGCGAGTTTGCGTGAGGCGGGCGGTATCGAGCAGGACGCCGACGTCGTGATGTTGCTGCATCGGGATGCAGAGAAGCACAAGTACGACGTGAAGGTGATCGTCGCGAAGAACCGGCATGGCGAGTTGGGGAAGGTGACTCTGCAGTGGCAGGCGCACTTCGCCCGGTTCCTCGACAAGCAGTGGTCGCCGTTGGACGTGTTGAACGAGTCGGACTGAGGAGAGGAGACGCTGGTGGCGATTGTGCAGGTGGAAGAGGTGACGGTGGTCGATGCCGAGATCGGGGACGACCACCTGGTGCATGTGAGGCAGATGCGGAAGCACGTGGCGTTGACGCCGACGGAGGCGCTGCAGTTGTCGCAGGAGTTGGCTGAGGCGGCTGTGAGCGCTCGGCGACTGTTGGGGGAGCAGGCGGAGCGGGAGCGCGGGCGAATCGCTCAGCAGGGCGCGAGTGGGGTCGACCGCGCGCTGGAGTCTGGGGGTCCGCGGATCTGGGGGCACTTTGGGTTCTTCGAAGAAGGCTCGGTCAAGGGCGGCTTCGATGGATGACGACCTGAGCGAAGCGGAGGTGCTCGCCTGGCGGTGCTCGAAGGCGCTCCGTGAAGCGCCCGAGCTGGTGATGCACATGCGGTCCCTGATCGTGCCTGGTAACGGGCAGGGGGAGCGTGGCGAGGAGGACCCTCGCGAGCGGGCACCGTTGCGGATTACGCCGACGGACGGCGCCGACCACCTGTTCGCGAATCTGCTGCTGTGGGTGGACTACTGGTGCGAGCAGCTCGAGCAGGGTTTGCCGTTGCCTGCGTCGTTCGTGTGGTCGAACTATCGCGAGGTGCAGGGGTTCCGTGCGGGTACGTCGGTGGAGCGTGCGGGTGGTTTGACGTCGACGTTGACTCGGTGGCTGCTCGAGCATGATGTGGCGATCGGTCGGCATCCGCAGGGTGGCATGTATCGGTTCGAGATTGTGCAGCTCGTCGGCCAGTGGCGGGGTCGGTTCCCGATGGATCCGAGGCGGGTGCGGCCGGCTGCGGCTCGGCCGTGTCCGCAGTGTGGCGAGCTCGAGGTGCGGGCGGACTGGTGGGGGGTCGACCAGGGCGACGTCGAGGTGCGGTGTTCGTTGTGTGGGTGGCGTGCGGATGCGGACTATCGGGGGTTGATGGCGTGGATTGCGCCGCCTGTGGGGGAGGAGCGTCGGGAGGAGCCGTTTGATGCGGCGAACCCGTTTCATGCGGGGCTCAGGGTGAGTCCTGTTCTACCAGAAGAAGGGAACACCAATGGCTAGGAAAGATCACTACCCGCAAGACATCATTGACGACGCCGATTCGCGCGAGCCGTGGAAGTCGCCGGAAGTGCGCGAGTGGTACATGGAGGGACGCATGGTCGAGCGCGAGTCGAACCGCGCCCCATCTTCACCGAATAGCGGGGAGGGCGAGTGATGCGCGCATTCGACATGAGCAAGTACCAGCGCATCATCGCCAGCGAGGGTCGCGTGCGGGGCGATTGGAAAGTGTTCGGGGGTGTCGGCCGGAATCCTGAGCACCTGATCATCGTGCCAATCGACGTGGTGATCTACGACCAAGAGCGCCGCTCTGGCCGCTGCTTCTACAGCAACGACTTCACGGCGACTGTGGAAGACGGCACAGTGAAGGTTCGCGGCGACGGCGACAAGTCGAAGATGGCTGAGATCGACGAGGTTCGCGAGGAGTTCGACGCGACTCTCCTGCTGGTTGCTGAGGCATATAGGCAGGGTGCTGGCTCAATCGTGCCCGCCCCTGTTCCGCCCATCTCAGGGGAGGCCGACCGTGGCTAAGCGACTTCGCGTCAAGACGTTCAAGTACGGGCCGGATTCAGCGTGGCGACTCGGCATCCAGGTCGAGCGCGCCTACTGGAGCATGTATCGCACGGGCTGGCTCATCACGCTCGCCTTCGGCCGTCGAATCCTGCGCGCGCACTGGCGGAACCATGAACCCGCGCTGCGACGCTTGATCGCCGCCGAAGGTGACCCATCTTTGCCCGACTCTGGGGCGAGCTCGTGAGCGAACTCGTGTACTCCGACGATCTCGTGCAGTTGTTCCTCGGCGACTACCGAGACGCAGACCTGTCTGAGCTCGACGCAACCGCGGTCATCACAGACCCCCCCTATGGCGAGACAAGTCTCGACTGGGATCGCTGGCCGAGCGGGTGGCTGGACGATGCGTGCGCTCTTGCCCCTGCTTTATGGTGCTTCGGCTCGATGCGCATGTTCCTCGAGCACGGCGACGAGTTCACCGAGGCGGGCTATCGGTTCGCGCAGGACGTGATCTGGGAGAAGCACAACGGGTCAGGGCTGGCATCCGATCGCTTCCGGCGCGTGCACGAGATCGCGACGCACTGGTATCACGGCGAGTGGTCGCAGGTGAAGCACACGACCCCCACGACCCCGGACGCTACGCCTCGCGCGCTCCGAAGGCGAGAGTCGAAAGGCGAGCACCAGGGCTCGCGTGGAGCGAGCAGCTACGTCTCGGAAGATGGTGGGCCGCGCCTGATGCGGTCCGTCATCCAGGTGCGATCTGAGCACGGACGAGCGGTGCACCCGACTCAGAAACCGGTCGGTATCGTCGCGCCGCTCATCGAGTACAGCACCGAGCGTGGCGATCTTGTGGTCGACCTCTTCGGCGGTTCCGGCACGACGGCTCTCGCCGCTCGAGCGCTTGGTCGTCGGTGCGTGATCTTCGAGGCGCGGGAGGACTACGCGACCGCTGCGGCGAAGCGCCTCTCGCAGCAGACGTTCGATCTGGAAGGACTCAGCGCATGATCCCTGTTCGGCAACGATGAACTGGAACGGCGGACGGAACGGCTGGGCCTCATTCATGCTCGGTTTCGGATGGATGCCGGGGTTAGGCGCCCTCGCGACAACCGCAGAGCGCCGTGCGGGAATCCGGCGAGGGCTCTGGGGTCTGCACATCTACCTCGGACTGTGGGTGCTGACGCTCAGTGGCGTCCCAAGTTTGCCCGACTCTGGGGCAATCTCGTGAAGGGCATGCGCTTCGTCTGGCGATGCACCCGGGTCGAGGGTGAACTGATGTTGTTCAAGGAGTTCATCGACGACGGAACCGCGTACGACGACTACCGAGGCGAACCCGACCGCGGCTGGTGGACTGGTGAAGAGCGCTGGGTGCCACGGACGCTCTTTCACTCTGGGGCGAGCTCGTGAGTGAGGGGCCGATCTCGCAGTGGTGGAAGTCGCACGAGCCCGAGAAGGTCTCGACGCCGAACTCGAAGCGCGTCTGCTACAAGAAGATCCACCAGCCGCGCGCGTACTGCGGACGCAAGCCGACCGTCGCGTTCGACGACCAGAGCAAGGTCACCTGCTCCGACTGCCTCGCCGCGATGCGAGCGGACGGCGTCCCTGTTCGGCAGGACTCTGGGGAACCGACATGAGCATCGGCGCAATCTGGATGAGCCCAGACTGCATGAACGGCAAGCATCGCGGATGCAACGGTGAGGCGTGGGACTTGCACGACGACGAGCTCACCGATTGCGACTGTGACTGCCATTGTCAACACGAGTCGTGGACGGGCGACGAAGGCCCGATGAGCGAGCTTGGGCGGTGGCCGCGACGTTGGAAATGCGACGGCTGCGGCGTGATCAAGACCGACTCTGTTCGACACGACTCAGGGAACGAATCGTGATAGATGCACGCGACCAGGTCGGAACACCGATCATCACTGACTGCCCCACCTACGTCACCTTCGAGGGCAAGCGATACGAGATCCCCGCGGCCGCCACATGCATCGACTTCGGCCCGATCAAGTTCGAGGCGGACGGACGCGACAGCCTGCTCGACAAGCTGTATCGGTTCGCGCCCTATCCGCGGGTGTGGAATGACTGATCGCATCCCGCAGAACCTCGACGCACCGTTCTGGACTCACCAGCAGGCGGCCCTCCACTTCGGCTTCACCACCGCGACGATCCGCAAGTACATCCGCAATGGTCTGCCCACCTATGTGGGCGGCACACTGGTGAAGCCCGCCGAGGTCATCGAACACCGACTCGAGGCCAAGAAACGACAAGCCGACACTCTGGCGCGGAATATCGCGTCGGTACGCCGTCCCTGATAGGCTCTTGCCTCAAGCAAGCGCGCACCCTCCCAACGGAGACGGTGCGCGTTCTGCGTTAAGCGACCGCCCGCCGTCCTCTTCTCCGGCTTGCGGTGAGGCCTCATCCACCTGGCCCTCGGGGGGCGGAAACGGATGCACGCGACGCACTGGTCACACGGTCGTCGCACGCCTGTGTCGGCGGCTCTCGATCCGTTCGGGAGCGAGCGAGGGCCGCCGACCAGTGCCCCACAAGCGGGGTGTCGACGCGGCAGTGATGAGCCGCCAAAGGACGCTCATCACGCTGGCCAGTTCCTGTCGGCTAGGCGCACCTGCACCCCACCCACTCGCCTCGCCCACGGAGGTCAGACGTGCCCCACGTCATCATCGACGGCACCACCTACGCACCCATCACCGAGCAACGCCTCCGCATCGGCATCGGTGTCACCACACGTAACCGTGCCGACGTCGCCACCCGCTCCATCGCGGAGATCCGCCGCCACACCCCTGACGCGAAGCTCGTCGTCGTCGACGACGCATCCACCACTCCGTTCCCGGACGCGACCTACCGGTTCGACGAGAACGCCGGCATCGCCCGCGCCAAGAACAAGTGCCTCGAGCTGCTCGCAGACTGCGACCACATCTTCCTCTTCGACGACGACGGCTACCCGCTCGTCGAGGACTGGTGGAAGCCCTACGTGGAGTCACCCGAACCGCATCTGATGTACATCTTCCGCGACCGTTCCGGCGGCCCCGGCGAGCTGTACCGTGACCACCAGCACGTCGCCTACACGGACTCGCGCGGCGTCATGCTGTACGTCGACCGCAAAGTGCTCGACGTCGTCGGCGGCATGGACCCGATCTTCGGAACGTGGGGCCACGAGCACCCATCCTGGTCTGATCGCATCTACAACGCCGGCCTGACCTCGTGGCGGTACGCGGACGTGGTCGGCTCAGCAGACCTGATCTGCTCTCTCGACGAAGACGAGAAGGTCACCCGGTCCGTCCCCGCACGAGACAGGCAAGCGCAGATAGCCCGCAACGAGGCGATCTACTGGCAGTACCGCTACGAGGCGAACTACGTCGAATACCGGACTGCTCGCACGGTCATCACCACCCTGCTGACGGGTGTGGTGGACCCGCAGCGCGGCAAGAAGATGCCGGCAGACCCTGGCCTACTCGCAACGCTGCAGAAGTCGCTCACAGTGCCTCTCGTCGTGTTGCACGACGAGCTCACCGCCGAGTCGACAGCGACCGTCACCTACGAGCGGGTGACCGCGAAACTGAACCCGTACGTGCAACGGTGGGTGTCGATCCAGTCGTACCTGCGCGATCACCCGGAACTGGCATACGTGTGGTGCGTTGACGGCACCGACGTCGAGCAACTGCAAGACCCGTTCACCCTCGACTTCGGTGATCGTCTCGCGCTCGGCAGCGAGCACGAGCTCGTCGGCTGCCAGTGGATGCGCACCAACCATCCGAACGAAACCCTGCAAGCCTTCATCGCAGAGCATGCAGACGAGCAACTGCTCAATGCGGGCCTCGTCGGTGGCAAGCGCGAGACAGTCATGGCGTTCATCCACGACTTGCTCGACGTCTACTACGAGATCCAAACGGACCTGCACGCCGGTCGCGCGAAGGGTGACGTCGGCGTCGGCGACATGGGGTTGCTGAACTACGTGGCGTACACGAAGTGGGCAGACAAGCTCATCACGGGCCCCCGCATCAACACTCGCTTCAAGGCCAACGAGCGCACGCCGTACAGCCTGTGGCGCCACAAGTGACCGGGAGGCGCTCGTGAGGCTCTCGGTGGCG
>Ga0209066_10002655_pt1 | contig 21399 bp, 23 predicted proteins | sample All_14_2_FD_187198 | JGI IMG/M metagenome (GOLD analysis project Ga0209066, IMG submission 187198) | Freshwater microbial communities in response to fracking from Pennsylvania, USA - Allegheny Zone_MetaG_DW_15 (SPAdes) (version 2) ... | reverse complement strand
GTATATATCGGTTTTATAATGCTGAATCCTAATCATAGAACATGGGGAATTGAACGTTCAAGAGCTAAGAAACTCTAAATTCTTCGTTTCAATGGTTTGTCATTTCCTTTACAGAAAGCTCAACAGACACAAAAGCTTTAACGACATCAGGATCGAATTGCAGACCTTCATTTCGAATGATTTCAAAAATTGCTGTCTCATAAGATAAACTTTTTCTATATGGTCTGTCCGAAGTCATGGCATCGTAGGAGTCTGCAACACTAATGATTCTTGATTCAATTGGAATTTCCGCTCCGCTCATCCCATCCGGATAGCCATTACCGTCGTATCTTTCATGATGATGGTGTATAGTCGGAAGTGAATCTTTCAAAAAATCAATTCCTTGGAGTATATTCACCCCTATTAACGGATGTTCTTTTATTTTTTTAAACTCCGTCTCGTCCAATTTTTCCGGCTTGAGCAGAATATTATCTGGCACGCCGATTTTTCCTATGTCGTGAAACAAAGCTGAGATTTCAAGTTTTTCCAGCTTATTTTCATCAAATCCCATTTCTTCTGCTATCTTGCGCGAGATTGCGGCCACTCTTTCAGAATGGCCCGCAGTATAAGGGTCTCTTGCATCCACGGCTCTGGATAGAGTCGTTACTGTATCCATATATGTCTTTTGCAATAGTTCGTAAGAGTGTTCCAGTGCGACATTATGGTCCTGAAGGGATTTATTTTGCAAGACGAGCGTTTTTGATGCAACATAAATAATTCTCAGAAGGAAGATATAGAGGAATAGAAGGCCAGCGAACATGACGGCAACAATTAATTGATTGAGACTCGAAATATGTTGATTGATCTCTGCGCTGGGTATGAACTCTTCTAGAGTGGTTAAAACATGAGAAGAAATTACAACAGCCAAAAAGATCCCCGTTGCAAAAAAGGCGATGATGCTAAAAAAAGCGAATTGCTTCAGTAAAGACCCTTTGAACGTGAACATAATTGCTCCTTTACATGCTCCGGTTGATTAACGTATCTGACAAGGAACCAAATTAAAATACAGAAATCGTGTGCTTCCCACTTTGGGATCCTCTCAAATGGGGTTACTGATCAAGACAGATGACGCTGGAAGGTTGTCCAGAACAATATCATTGTAAAACATCTGGCTTTCATCTTCCAGTATGCTAGCATGCAGATTTGAAGATACGATGAAGATAATATTCTCTGTTTTCCTGGAGATCGATGACTACGTTTGGCTCATCAATGAGTATGCACTTTTTTTATTTGATGTGAATCAATCCATTTTCTTCTTGACAGGGTATAGCGTGGCAACGTATAATCGGGAAAAGCATTTTAAACATATAAAAATACTATGTTAATAGTTGGAAGTGTTCGGCTTTGACGAAAAGGATGGAGGAACGCAATGTATGCAGATATTGTCTCGTATATGCAAAACTACATTTCGGACTACGCGATGTCGGTGCTCGCACATATTCGCATCAGCGCATTGTCTGTCACGCTTGCAATACTGATTGCGGTGCCGCTGGGTTTGTTGGGTTCGCGCAACCAAAGGCTGAATCGGATTTTTAACGAAGGGTTCGGCCTGTTGCGTATCGTGCCAAGCTTGGCCATTCTGGTGGTCTGCATCCCGCTCATCGGAGTCGGCGTACTGCCCGCAGTCGTTGCGCTGACGATTCTCGCCATTCCGCCGATTTTGATCAGCACTGCCGTTGGGTTTTCTTCGGTAAACGAATCGGTGATCGAGAATGCGGTTGGCATGGGGATGCATCCCAGCATGATCCTGATGAGGATAGAACTGCCGCTGGCATTCCCGCTGATCCTCGCCGGCATTCGCACGGCGGCTGTGGAAGTTATTGCCAGCGCAACGCTGGCTGCCTATATCGGCGGAGGCGGGCTGGGAACGATCATCTTCACGGGCTTAGGACTGTACCGCGTGGATTTGCTGGTGATCGGAGGATTTTCTGTCGCTACGCTTTCGCTGCTGGCCGATTTGCTGCTAAATGCATTGGAACGGCTTGCTACGCGCTATCAGCGCATTTGAATCAAGAAAACAATTAAAAACCAATTAGAATAAATATGATAAGAAAGTTGGAATCGGTATGAAAAAGAACTCTATTTTCCGTTTGGTCTCCGTAGTTTTGGCACTGGTGCTCGCTCTGGGCGTGACCGCGTGCTCTGCGAAGCCTGCAGTTTCGGCCGCCGCCGAAGTCCCTGCGGCGAGCGAAGCCCCCGCGACGGATGTCACCGTCAGAATCGGCTCCAAAGATTTTACAGAGAACCTGATTCTCGCCGAGCTGTATGCGTTGGCGCTCGAAGGTAAGGGTTTCCAGGTGGAGCGCAAGTTCAGCATCGCAAGCTCCGTTGTACATACCGCGCTGGTCAATAAAGAAATCGATCTGTATCCAGAATACACCGGCACAGGTCTTCTGGCAGTCCTCAAGCACGAGATTGTAACCGACCCGCAGAAAGTGTACGACATCGTCAAGGAAGAATATCAAAAGCAATTCAACCTCACGTGGCTGGATTATTCCGCAGCGAACGATGGGCAGGGACTGGTCATCAACACCGCAATCGCGAAGGAACTGGGCATTGTGACCATTTCCGACCTTCAGAAGAACGCCGATAAAATTCGCTTTGCCTCACAGGGCGAATTCGATCAGCGCGAAGACGGTCTGCCCGCCTTGGAACAGGTCTACGGTCCGTTCAATTTTAAGTCCAAAGAAGTGTTCGACAACGCACTGAAATATGAAGTGCTCTCCAGCGATAAGGCCGATCTTGCCGTCGCGTACACTACAGAAGGCGCACTGGTAGATCCCAAGTTCACATTGCTGACGGACGATAAGTTCGTATGGCCGCCTTACAACATCGCGCCTGTGGGCAGCAGCGAATTGCTCGACGCGTACCCAGCGATTGCTGAAGTGCTCAATAAACTTTCCGCAAAGATTGACACGGCGACCATCACCAAACTCAACGCCGAGGTGGATGTGAACCAGCGTGAGTACGAGGAAGTCGCTAAGGAGTTCTACGATTCCATCAAGGACTTGCTGTAACACTGTACATATGAGCGAGAAGTTCATACGACGGTTTGAAGTGCCCGAGCAGGCGCTTGGCATCATTGACCACATCGTGACCCCAACGGAACAACTGCTGATCGAAGCTCTCGAACAAGAGAGCTTCTCAGCATCTGAGGCCAAGGAGGCACTTGATCGGGCAACGTGCAACGCGTATTCTGCCGAACAGGTTGACGCGCTTCTGCGCAGCGCTTATCGGCGTGGCGTGCTCCGCATTGAAGATGAAGGTTATGCGCGGTATCGAACAGCAACATTCTACGGCAGGCTGGATGTGTTCGCCGTCACGGAACCGGACGCATACCGCGCCTTGCCGGATTCGGAGCGTAAAGCGCTCGACGAGTGGTATTTCGGTGCGTATTTGAAGCAGCTTGACCCGCAAACGGAAGCGCCTACGCAGGACCGTGTATTGCCGCTCGCAGAAACACTGACGTTTCTCGATGCAGTCGAGGTTCCCATTTGGCTCAATAATTGCGATTGCCGTATACTCGCTGGCAACTGTGACAGTCCAGTCGACACCTGCATTTCGCTACGCAACGGCATCAACACCATGTCGCACCGCGGTTGGTCGAAACGGCTGACCAAAGAACAGGCCAAGGACGTCGTACGCCGCGCCGACGCTGCCGGGTTGGTGCACACCGTTAATCCGAACAGCGTTTGTAATTGCTGTGTTGATTGCTGTTATCTATTCCGCGCACAGCGGACGCGGCAGGGGGACGCCGCGGTATGGCCTGCCGCATCGATGTCGGCGCACTATGAAGCGGATTCATGCATCGGCTGCGGAATCTGTGTCGATCGTTGCCCGTTTGGCGCGTTTACGCAAGGTGACGCGGGCATTACCTTTGGTGCGTCGCGCTGCCGGGGTTGTGCGCTGTGCGTACAGACATGCCCGACGGGCGCTATTCAGATGAAACGGAGGGATGGAACATGAGCGTTGCGGTGGAATTCCGCGCGGTCACCAAACGGTTTGCCAAGGCGAATTACGACGCTATGTCGGACGTTAGCCTACAGGTCGAAGAAGGCGAGATTGTGACCATCCTCGGCACGTCGGGCTGCGGCAAAACAACCTTCATAAAGATGGTCAACCGGTTGATAGAGCCCGATTCGGGAGAAATTTTGTTTTTCGGGCAATCCATCGCAGCGCTCGACCCCGTTTCGCTGCGCCGGAAGATCGGATATGTCATCCAGCAGGCCGGCTTGTTTCCGCACTGGAACATCGCCGAAAACATCTCCACCGTACCACAAATACTCGGCTGGGAAAAAGCACGCATCGCAGCGCGCGTAGATGAATTGCTTGAGTTGGTGGAGCTTGATCCCAGCGAATTCAAAAAACGCTATCCCAGACAGCTTTCGGGCGGCCAGCAGCAGCGTGTGGGTCTCGCACGCGCGCTCGCTGCCGACCCGCAGCTGATGCTGCTGGACGAACCGTTCGGCGCGATCGACGCGATCACGCGCGGCAACCTGCAAAAAGAGCTGCTGCGCATTCACGCAAAGACAAAAAAGACGTTTCTGTTTGTCACGCACGACGTGAATGAGGCGTTTCGTCTGGGCGATCGCGTGCTCGTTATGGACGCCGGGAAAGTGCAGCAATTCGACAAGCCCGACGCCATCCGCAGACACCCGGCAAACGAGTTTGTCGAGCGTCTCATAGACTCGGTGGAGGCGCAGCGCCAGGCATGGGAGGCGGACGAATGCTCGTATATCTGATCAAGTACCCGCAAAAGCTGTACATCCCGCTGCTGGAACATCTGGTTATCACCGCCTTCACGCTCGCGCTTTCGCTTGCGCTCGCGACGCTGATTTCGGCACTCATCATCCGCTCGCGCGTTCTCTCGCAGGTGACGATAGGCGCATTCTCGGTCGTGTATTCGATCCCAAGCCTCGCGTTGTTCGCGCTGCTTATTCCTGTGTTGGGGCTGGGGCGGGATACAGCGATCATCGTTCTCGTGCTGTACAATCAGTTCCTATTGGTGCGAAACATCGTCGCGGGGTTTGCCTCCATCGATTCGCAAGTACTTGAAGCTGCGCGGGGCATGGGTATGGGCGAAACGCAATTGTTCTTTCAAATCCGGCTTCCGCTCGCCGCCCCAATGATTCTTGCGGGCGTGCGCCTCGCGATTGTGTCCACAATCGGCATCGCGACTATAGCCGCAACCATCAACGCGGGTGGGCTGGGAACGATTCTGTTCGACGGGCTGCGCACGCGCAATACCGTCAAGATCCTTTGGGGGACGGTGCTTTCGTCCACCCTTGCAATTTTCGCAAATCAATTGCTGGCCTGGGCCGAAAAACGCCAGGCTCGCAACATCCAATAAAAGGAGTATCCCATGAGCTATCAGGCATTTGACGATAAAGAACTGGGTTTTACCACCAAACAACTGCACGGCGGATACGATCCGTCGCAGCACCACCTCTCCAAAGCAGTGCCGATCTACCAGACAGCGGCATTCGAGCTGGGAGGGTTTGAGCGATGTGAGCGCCTTTTTTCCTACGAAGAAGAGGGACATTCCTATGTCCGCTTCAGCAATCCCACCAACGACGTGCTCGAAAAGCGCATGGCGCTGCTCGAAGGCGGCGCGGGCGCGCTGGCCATGAGTTCAGGCATGAGTGCGATTTCTAACACCTTTTTAAATCTTGCGCAGGCGGGCGACGAGATCGCGTCCGTTAAAACGCTCTACGGCGGCAGCACGACGCTGTTGAGCAAGGTGCTTCCGCCCTATGGCATCACGGCGAACTGGATCGAGAATGCCGATGCGCTCGACGCGTACCGCGCCGCAATCACCCCGCGCACGAAAGCGGTATATATCGAATCGCTGGGCAACCCGGGCATGAACATCATCGATATAGAAGCGGTCGCCAATATCGCGCATGAAAATGGCATCCCGCTCGTGGTGGATAACACGTTTGCCACGCCGTATCTACTGCGCGCATTTGATTTCGGTGTAGATATCGTCTGCCACAGTGCGACGAAATACATTGGCGGCCACGGCACGACCATCAGCGGACTCGTTGTTGAAAAGGGTGGGTTCGACTGGTTTAACGGCAAATTTCCGCAGATTGAGGAGTTTGTCCGCGAGTATACCGGCAAGATTGAGGAAAATAGCCTGCGCGAGACGGCGTTCATCCGCAGACTCCGCATCCGCTATCTGACGGAATTTGGCGGTCATCTGGGCCCTCACAGCGCGTTTTATCTGCTGCAAGGGCTCGAAACGCTCTCGCTGCGAATGGAGCGGCATGTGCAAAACGCGCGCGCGGTTGCCGAGTTTTTGAGTGCGCACCCCGCGGTGCTGGACGTCGCGTATCCATCGCTGCCAAATAGCCCTTACTACGCGCTTGCGCAGAAGTACTTCCCCAAGGGGGCGGGCGCGATTCTTGCGGTGCGCCTTAGGGGTGGGCTGGAAGCAGCTAAGCGCGTGCTCGAACGTGTGCGAATTTTTGATTACATGGTCAATGTTGGCGATGCGAAATCTCTGATCGTCCATCCAGCGACGTCCACGCACTTTGGTCTTCCAGAAGACGCGAAAAACAAGGCGGGCGTGTACGACGATACGCTGCGACTATCAGTGGGCATCGAGGATACCGAGGACTTGATTGCAGACCTTGCGCAGGCGCTTTCCTGAGAACCCGTGATGGATCAACCGCCGCAGACAATGGAATCCGTTTTATTGAGCGACTGCCGTCCAACGCTCGCCCAGTTCATCGCTGTGGCGCGCGGCGGTGCGGCGGTCGCCTTTTCGGATGCGTTTGTTTATGCGGTGAATGCAGCGCGCGCACGCGTGGAGGACATCGTCCGCAGGCAAATCCCCGTGTACGGCATCACTACCGGATTGGGACAAAACGTGCGCGTTGCCATCTCCGCCGAAGAAAACGAACAGCTGCAGAAAAACATTCTGCTATCCCATGCCTGCTCGGTGGGTAACTCTTTGGACGAGGAGAGCGTGCGTGCGATCTTATTCACGATGCTCCTGAATTTAGGAAAAGCCGTTTCAGGAGTTCGCATGGAAACACTGGAGCGCATTCGAACATATCTGAACCTTCGCCTGCATCCGTTTACGCCCGGTGAAGGTTCGGTCGGATACCTCGCTGTAGAGGCGCACATCGCGCTGACGCTCATAGGCGAGGGGTATTTCCTCTGTGACAGAGAAAAAATTCCTGCAGCGGAGTTGCTGCAACGGGAAGGACTTGTACCGCTGACGCTTTTCCATAAGGAAGGTCTTTCGCTCATCAGCGGGTGCGTGTCACCCACGGCATTGGGGCTGCTGGCGTTGGATGCCGCGAAGCGGGCCATGAAATCCACCGAGCTAAACGGTGCGCTGTGCTATGAGGCGCTGCGCGCGGCGGATCGCGCACTTGATCCGCGCATTCACGCGCAAAAAGCGCACCCTCAGCAAATACAGGCCGCCAGCAATCTGCGCCGCTTGCTGCAAGGCAGCGCCATCATGAAACGATTTCGCGACGAAAAGGTGCAGGATGCGTGCATTCTGCGCGCAATGCCGCAGATTCACGGCGCGGCGAAGCAGTTGTTAGCGACGGTCGAATCCATTCTGCTTGCGGAACTGCATTCGTGCTCCGACAACCCGATTGTGCTGGCCGAGGACGGGGAAGCGATCGCGTGCATGACCGGCAACTTTGACGGTTCGTTTGTGTCGACGCATTGCGATGTGTTGTCTGTTGCCTGCGCGATGCTCGGCGGACTGATCGAGCGACGTACGGATCGGTTGATGAATTGTCACCTCAGCGACGGTCTGCCGCCGTTTTTAACGATGCACCCAGGGCTTGGCAACGGTCTGATGATTGTACAATACACGCAAGCGACATTGAGCGCCAAGCTCAAGTTGCTGGCTGCGCCCGCTTCGGTGGATACCATAACCACCTGCGCCGGACAGGAAGACCCGGTTTCTATGGCATATGGCGCGGCACAAAAGGCGCAGGAAGCTGCGGACAAGCTGTTGACCATGACGGGCCTCGAATGCATGGTTGCGTTGCACGCCATCGACCTGCTGCCGTGCATCGATGTACATGAAGCGCCCTCTCCTGCCGTACAGGCTGTACGCGCGCTGGCAAGGAGCCGCGTGCCGACGCTGCGTGAGGACCGGTATCTATATGCCGAGATGGAGGCATTTTATCAGCTTGCACAGAGTCAGGCGCTTTGTAGCGCGGCGGAAGAGGTTGCGGGGGAATTGGGGTAACTGCCGGTTTTACTTCGCCCAGTTTGTACATGACATTATTCAGTCTAACTGCTAGGTATTATCCTTGGGGATTGTCGTAAGCATGATATCGATGAAGTGAAGAATAAATGCAGAGCCGCCAGTTTACGCGCAGGTGGATGTGGAATCCGATACACGATTCGGATAGGGACGCGAGATACATACCTGTTCGATGAGGATGGACAATAGTTCTAAGAACTCTGCGTGAGTTAAAATTAACAGTATAGCAACTATATAGATTTGCAAACCCGCAACTCGCAGATGTTGCGGGTTTTTAATTTTTGGAAATTTGCGACGTATTCTTGCTTGAAAACTTAAGCGGAAAGAAAAACGAAATAGAAGCTCGACGCAAAATATATTATGTCCAAATTTCGCGCATACCTTCCCGCTTTTTGATTGTTCGAACACTTGGCTGTATATATGGGCGTGTTCGAACTGTTTATAATTCTCCGTGGAAGTTCCGGAGGACGATGTTTGAGAGTTCGCGCCAGAGCAGAGATTGAATCCGAGACCACCGAATTTTTATCAAAAAACCCACAGATAGACCTCGAAATAATATATTTTCGCAAAAATGGACGTTTTCTTTCCGGTTTTGGAAAGCTGAATCGTTTTGGTTATATAGGGGAGGAATATAGCACCTTTCAAAATTGCATATTGTGGAGGATCAAGGATGCTTTCTGAGCGGGAAAAAGCAGCCAGATGTGCGCTTTTTGACAGCTATTGTCATACCATCCTCCGCAATGCGATTCGTGACTACAATAGGCACAATGCATATAAAGATAAGCTTGAGATTTTAGTGGATGATCCGGAGTCTATGCTGGAGTTTGAGCGGTTTTCGGAAGACGACCACCCGAGCAACCATCTATATATCAGTTACTGCGGAAATCAGTATCAACTTGACTACGAACCTCTCTATCTTGCTATGAAAACGTTGCAGGAGCGCGAGCTGGGCGTTCTGATTCTCGACTTCTGGCTGGAATGGAAGGATGTCCGGATCGCTCAGGCGCTTGGGGTTACTGATCGGACGGTTCGGAATACCCGTAGCCGTGCGCTCGAGAAAATCAGGAGCTGGTTTTCACTGACTCGCGGAATGCCGTAAGTGATATCAGCTGGAAAGGAATATAAAGTTTCAATCATCATAGAAAATAAGGAGTGTATATGAGCCTCATGTATGAAACGATCGAAGCCGCCGTTTCCGGCGATGAAAACGCGGTCAGTGAAGTGCTAAATGAGTACGAGCCATTTATGTTGTTTTTATCAATTGTTGTCCGGCGCGACGCAAACGGGAAGCATGAAAAGGTTTTTTCCGAGAATGCTTTCCAGATGCTGCGACAGAAGCTCATAGAAGAACTACCCAAATGGAAGGAGCATTGCAAATGATACTTTTATCCGATCTCTTCGAATTCGCCTATGTGCCCAACTGGTTTGACCAACTGATCACGCTTGCTCAAATGGCAGTGCCTGAATCATGGCGATTTACAAATCCAATATTACCACCGAGGAACACGGATACTCCGATCTTGGAGAAATATATCAATTACGTTTTCAGGAAACAAATCATCGACTTCAACAACTTCAATTATGTGTCCAATCCAGAATATGGGGACAGAATTTTCTACATCAGAAATGAAAACGCATGTTTTAACACAGGCCTCTACACAAAGAACTACAAGAGCATCTATGGATACTTCACTCGCAATAAGCGCAATGGAGCGAAACAAGACTGGCTTTTTCGAGGGTTTTTTGACGATACTGCGCCCGATTTGAAGTTTGTGCAACCATTGCCGGATAAGCCGGGATTGCTTGTGCCGATCATGGGCATGACTTACTTCCCCGTATGGGACATTCGCGTCAATGTAAACCACATTCTGTGTGATCCCGAGAATTTTGCGCGGTTGCCTCTGGAAGTGCAACGCGCGAAGAACCTGACGCTTCTGCTTGAAACTGCCGTCGAACTGGCGCGGCGCAAGGCGTCGTTTGAACCCGGTATCGTAGTACCACAGGGATATCAAGGCAAGGTGCAGTTCTTGCTTCCGTTGTGCTTACTGGATTCTGAGCGCACCGACCTTGCCATGACGCTCACGCCTATGGATGGCTACTATCTCGGCCACACCTGCTTGACGCTGGAGATGGCTTATCTAAACGCGCGGCTGATCGGCAGACCGGTCGCACCCTGGCTTCTGGAACTCGTGACCTGATTTTTCCGGCTGCCGCCCTCAGGGGTTAAGGATATAGCACAACACAAATGAATAGGGCCTGGCGAGCGGCGCTTTTTGTGCCGCGCGCCGGGTCCTTTTTTTCGTGCGCTCAAAAATGCGCCAATCGTCTGGCTCTGAACGAAAGGAGCCGGACAAATGGAACTGGTCAAGATCATGTATCGCTTTGCGGATGGGCATGTGGAGGAGGTGGAGGTGGAACAGGAGATCGTGGAAACGCTGAAAGAACTTGATCGACAAGAGTACAACAACAATCATCGCGAAACACGGAGGCATGTCACATTCGACTCTAGCGATGAGAAAACATGGCTTGCAGTTGAAGACCAACAGCTAAGCATTCTGCTTGGAGGTTTGTCTGATGATCAACGTTTATATGCCGCTATCAGTACTTTGAATCCCAAGCAACAGGAGTTGGTACGAGATCTTTTTTTTCGACAGTATACTCAAGCGGAATATGCCTCCAATCACGCGGTTTCACAGCAGGCTGTAAGCGCTCAATTGAACACGATCATAAAAAAGTTAAAAAAACATTTTTGAAAATCCTTGTATTTTGCGATTTTCGTGGCCTACAGGTGAAGGGGTTTTTTTTCGGAACCTTGACATCTGAATACCCGGTGGTCATGAGAAGCCCGCGTAGTCGAGGATAACGTCCCAGAGTGCGGCCCGGCGGGATGCGGGGAGCGAAGAGCTGCGCGGCGATGAGCCGATCATGACCACCGCCCATCCTCCGGGATAGAAGCGTCAAATAGGAGAAGCAGATCAACCATTACCCCTTCCGAGAGGGAACATGGAAAACAATCAAATCAATCGGATGACGATCAAAGCGCATCCATATGAACATCAGCGGCAGGCATATGAATTTGCTTGCCGCTTGTTTGGCCTAACGGGGCACGATCCGCCGACGAGTCGCGGTGTCGCGCTGCTCATGGAAATGGGAACAGGCAAGAGTCTGACCACAATTGCCGTCGCGGGTCGTTTGTGGCTCGACCACAAAGCCGAGCGAATGCTGATCGTGGCACCGTTGTCTATCCTCGGTGTTTGGCAGGAGGAGTTTCGCAAATTCGCGGATTTTGAATACTCGCTTGTTGTTCTGAACGGTAACGAATCCAAGAAAATCGAGAATTTGCGACAAATGCCGACATCGGGTTTGCGGGTTGCAGTTGTCAACTACGAATCCGCGTGGCGAATGGAAAAAGAACTCGCCAACTGGGATGCCAATATCATCGTCTGCGACGAAGGCCACAAGATCAAGACGCACAACATTGCCGCGAGCAAATGCATGCACCGTCTCGGCGCAAAGGCACGGTGCCGGATGCTGCTGACGGGAACGATCATCACGAACAAGGCGATCGATATCTTCAGCCCGTATAAGTTCCTGAATCCGGATGTGTTCGGTAACAGCTTCTACGCCTTCCGCAATCGCTACTTCGACATGGTCGGATACGGCAATCATACGCCTGTCCTAAAAGCGAACATGGCGGAGGAGCTGACGCGGCGCATCCACAGCATCGCATTCCGTGCGACAAAGGCCGAGTGCCTCGATCTACCGGAAACGACTGAGATTGTCCAACAGGTCGAATTGGAACCGCAAGCAATGAGGCTGTATCAGCAACTGGTTCGTGATAGTTACGCCCTGTTCAAGGATGGCGAAATCACCGCCGCCAATGTCCTGACCCGCCTGTTGCGGCTCTCGCAGCTGACGGGCGGCTTCGTGCGCGGGGATGCAACCGATCGCGTGGAACAGGTCAGTTCCGCGAAACTGGATGCGCTTTCGGACATCATCGACAGCGCGGCGCAGGAAGGCGGCAAGCTCGTGATCATCGCGCGCTTTCTGCCGGAGATTGACGCTATCACTGCAATGCTGAAGCGAAAATCGATCGGTTACTCGCTGATCACCGGCGCGGTGAAGGATCGAGATGAGCAGGTGCGGCGGTTTCAGACAGATCACGATGTGACTGTGTTCATCGGCCAGATCGCGACGGCGGGGCTGGGTATTACACTAACAGCCGCCGACAAGATGGTGTTCTACTCGCTTGATTACAGCATGTCGAATTTCGAACAGACGAAAGCGCGCATTCACCGTGTCGGGCAGCGCAACCACTGCACTTACATCTACCTCGCCGCTGAAAACACGGTGGACGCGAAGGTGCTCACAGCTCTGCGCGACAAGGCAGATCTCGCGAAAATGCTGATCGACGACTGCCGAGCGGGTCATAACCGTTCAACACACCCTGAAAGGAGAAATATGGAATCAAACGACCTGTTCGCGCTGGCGGATGAGCTGCGCGCATTGAAGGAAGCAAAGAAATATGCGGAGCAGGAGCTCAAAGAGATCACGGAAGAGATCGATCGCGTCGATGCGATGCTGGTGGAGCGGATGATCGCCAGCGAAACGCAGAACTTCACCCGTAACGGCACGATGTTCTGCCTGACCAACACGACACGCGCTTCGGCGAGCGCCGGGCGCAAGGATGAGTTGTTCGAAGCGCTGCGGGCAGCGGGCTACGGCGATCTCGTGTATGAGACCGTCAACGCCAACTCGCTCTCTGCATTCGTGAAGGAACAGGCCACGGAGAACGGCGATACCCTGCCAGAATGGCTGAATGGACTCGTGACCGTGTTCGAAAAAACAACCGTGGGTGTGCGGAAAGCCGCCCGGTAAGAGAAAGGGATAAGACAATATGACACAGGAAACAGGAATGGTAACAACCAACAATGCATTTGAGGAACTCGCAAACTTCAACCTGACCGATGCGATGTCGCAGGAACTTGAGGGGCTGAGCCTCTCATTTGAACGCATCAAGATCCCTTCTGCGGGAAGCACGGTGTTCGAACTACCGTCGGTGGACGGCGGCGAGCCGGAGACGGTGAAGGAATTTACGGGTGTAATTCTCTATCACCATCCGCTGTTCGCGTATTACCGGGACAAATATGCGGGAGGTAACGAACCGCCGGATTGCGGCAGTTTTGACGGTGTAACCGGCGAGGGCGACCCCGGCGGCGCTTGCGCGAAGTGCCGCAATAACCAGTTCGGTTCGGGCGAAGGCGGCGGTAAGGCGTGCAAGAATCGACGTCGCATCTACATCCTACGCGAGGGCGAAGTGTTCCCGGTCCTGCTCTCGCTGCCGACAGGCTCGCTCAAGGAGTTCACGCGATATATCCAACGTCTTCTGAGCCGCGGCAAGAAATCGCTTGCTGTGGTCACCCGTTTCTCGCTCAAGAAAGCGGTGAACACGGGCGGTATCGCGTATTCACAGGCGCAGTTCACAGCTGAGCGTCCATTGACGGAAACGGAGCTCACGGCAGTTGCGAGCCTCGCGGCACAGGTGAAGGAGTACGCAAAACACGTCGGAGGGTACTCCGTCGATCTGGATGAGTTTGTTGAAGTGCCGACGCCGTTCGATCCCGTGACGGGCGAGATCGTGGAACAGTAATAACTACAAAAATGGGGGGCGGGCAACCGCTCCCCGCTGACTTACAGAAAGGAGTTTCAGATGAAATACATGCAAAGTATCGAGCGGGTACCGCTCAATGAAATCTGCATCGAGCCGTACCAGCGTATCTTGAACAATGCGCGCGTGAAACGCATCGCGGACAATTTCGATCCGGCCCGCGTCGGCGTGCTGCTGCTTTCAAAGCGCGGGGAACATAGCTACGCGATCGTAGACGGGCAGCATCGGCTGTGCGCCATGCGTCAGATCGGATTGCAGGAGGCGGTGTGCATTGTCGTAGTCGGTATGTCATATGAGGACGAAGCCAACTATTTTCGCATCCAGACCCGCGATACCAATGCGCTCAGCGCTTACTCGTTATACAAAGCTGGAGTGGAAGCCAGGGACGAACATTTTCTCAGGATAGAAGCGATCCTCGTGAAAAACCAGTATACGGTCGGACTGAAAGCCGAGCCTATGGTGATCACGGCGGTGAACACGCTCACGAGGGTTATGAGCACTCTGGGCGAAGACGCGCTGGATCTTGCGTTGCAATGTATTCGCGAGGCTTGGCACGGCGATTCCACGGCGCTGCGCAGAGAGATGCTGGCGGGCGTCTCCGAATTTTCGCGACGATATGAATCGAAGTTGACAGCGGAGCTATTCCGGCAGCGGCTCGGATGTTTGCTTCCGTCCGATCTGTTCTTTGAGTACCGGTCCCGGTGCGAAGGGCGCGTCAATACGAACAGCGCGTTCAAGCCGATCTATCTGCAGATTTTCTGCGGCATGCTACGCGATTATTACAACAAAGGGCTTGGCAGCACGTCGAAACTGCGCCTGGGGACGGAGGGTGAGCGCCATGGGATATGAAACGCAATTAATCCCGATTTCAACCGTCCTCGTCTCCTCCCGAATCCGAAAGGATACCGGCGACATTCAAGCGCTGGCTGCGGATCTGGGAAAACACGGTCTGATCAACCCGATCACGGTCATGGACTGCCAAAACGGATCGTATCAGCTGATCGCCGGCCTGCGTCGGCTGGAAGCGGCAAAGCGCATACACATGACGGAGTTGCGTGCGACGGTGCTCTCGCCCATACAGGCGGAAGAAATGCTGGAAATCGAGATCGCGGAAAACGAGCAGCGGCTTAACTTTACGACCGCCGAGCGGTTGGAATATGCCGAAAAGATCAAGGCGATCGAGCAGGCAAAGGCACGGGGACGGATGTCTTTGTATGCGCGTGAAGGCTATACGAACGAAAATCAGGGTAAGCGCGTTTGCGCTTACCCTGAGAAAGGTCAATCGCGGGATCAGATAGCAAATAAAGTTGGTTTTTCGAGTTCAAGGCAAATGGAGCGAGCAGGAATCGTTGCGGGAAAAAGGCCTGAGCTATTGCCGCAAATTGATTCTGGCGAAACGACAATATATGGCGCATACAGAGAAACCGTCAAAGAAGGTAACGGAAATAAGGCAGTTGCGTCCTTGGCAAAGAAACCAGCAGTTTCGGCCGATCAAGTTGCCCGCGCCGGGGTGATCCGCCTCATGAAAAATCCGCATTATCTGGAACTGCGGGCAGAGCTCGGAAATATGCGCGCCGAAGCGACGGCTGCGAAGAATACGTTGAAGCGTGCTTTGGAAGCATATGACAACAAAGTGAAGCACTTTGAAAACAACATCGGGTTCCTTTCACGCCGCGTGAAGGAATTGGAAGAAGAAAACGACGCGCTGCGCGCGCGGTTGGGAATGGAGGCAAGACATGTCAGACGAGTCGAATTTGGCAACCCCGACGGAATCATCGGGACGCCCGCGAGTTCTGTTTTTGGGAAGGACTGACCGCCCGATGGTCTTTGTCTGCTCCCCGTTTGCGGGCTGCATACAGGAGAACGTGCAGAATGCGCGCCGATATTCAAGATTCGCCTATATCAGCGGGTATATGCCCATCACCCCGCACCTGATGTACCCGCGTTTTCTCGACGACAAGCAATACAAAGAGCGGCTGGACGGGATGAATATGGGGCTGCGATTGTTGGATCTTTGCGAGGAGATCTGGGTATTTGGCGACCACTATAGTTCGGGCATGCAACGCGAGATTTCGCATGCGCTGGGAAAGCATATGACGATTCGCTTCTTTGATCGGGACGGCAAAGAACATAAAAGGCGGGAATCGGTATGCCCCTAACAGAATGGTGCGAACATGAAATGACCTGCTTACGACCATTCGAAGGGAGGGACGCGTTTGATTGATTATCAGCAGATCCGACGGACGGCGAATATCGAAGAAGTGGCGAGCACACTTGGCATAGCGGTTCACGGCGGGAAGGCACGATGCCCGTTTCACAATGATCAGACGCCCTCGCTGTCGTTTAAGGATGGAAGGTTCAAGTGCTTTGGCTGCGACGCGTCCGGCGACGCAATCGATTTGGTATCGAAGCTAAAGCACGTCAGCACTGCGGAGGCGGCACAATGGATTTGCGAGACGTTCCATCTGGACTCCGCATTACCGCCGATCAAGAAAAAGTTGGCGGTCGATACGACAGGCGTTTCGTCATATATCGACGCTTGCGTGGAAGCGTTCACCACAGCTCCACGCGCACAGTTGTACTTGCAGTCGCGTGGATTCACTGGGGAAAGTATGCTGCGATTCCGATTCGGCTATGACGCGAAACGGGATGTGATCGTCATCCCGTACGGGACGCGTGCGAGCTACTATACCTCCCGGAGCATTACGGAGAAACGGTTCTTTAAGCCGCCTACGAAGAACACTGGCCCGGAGCCGCTGTTATATGAAGAATCACTGGATCAGTATGATCCTTTATTTGTCGTCGAGAGCGCGTTCTGTGCGTTGTCGATCTTGCAGGAAGGCGGTCATGCCGTGGCCACATGTGGAACCGGAACCAGAAAACTGATCGATGCGTTCCGAGCGCGGGAGAAGATACCTGCAATCGTCGTGTGCATGGATCGGGACGATGCCGGTGAAGAAGCGGCGGAGAAGCTCTGCGGTCAACTCGAAGCGTTGAACATTCCGCATATCCGTCTGACGACGCCAGAGGGGTATAAAGATCCGAACGAACTGCTCATCGGCGATCGGGAATTGTTTCGAACCTGGATGGCGAACGGAGCCGAACAGGCGAAAAACCTACCATGCGCTGATCGAAGTTGCCCGGCGAACCAAAGCCATGAGATGCCTTCCTTGCACACATTGCGCCCGGAACGCAATCGGCGCTATCCGAATACGGACATTGGCAACAGCAGGCTGTTTTCGGACTATTATAACCGAGTCGCCCGGTATGTGCCTGAGCGAAAGCTCTGGTACATCTTCAGCGGCAAACGTTGGGAACCCGACGTCGGCGGACTGAAAGCTATGGAATTGTGTAAAACGCTCGCCGACGAGCTTATGGTCTATGCGCTGAACATCGCGGACGAGCAAGCGCGAAAAGAGTACATCGATCAATGCAAAAAGTGGCAGGTGCGCAGGAATAGGGAAACCATACTAAAGGATGCGCAGGGTGTATATCCAATCCCTATGGAGGCGTTCGACGCCGACCCGTTCTTGTTCAACTGTCAAAACGGGACAATGCATCTAAGGGATACGCGGTTCTTGCCCCATGATCCTGAAGACAAACTCACGAAGATTTCGGGCGTGGCGTATGACCCATCTGTTCGGTGTGATCGGTTCGACGCGTTTGTGGACGAGATCATGAGCGGGGATCAAGACAGAGCACGATTTTTGCAGCGAACGCTGGGTTACGGTTTGAGCGGCGACACGCGCTTCGAGTGTCTGTTTATCCTGTACGGCGCAACGACGCGAAACGGCAAAGGGACGCTCATGGAGAGCGTACTTCGGGTTATGGGGGACTACGGCAGCACGGTGCGGCCGGAAACGATCAGCATGAAGCAAAACGTCAGCAGCCAGAATCCTACTGAGGATATCGCGCGGCTCGCGGGGATACGCTTTGCCAACATCTCGGAGCCGAGCAGGGGGTTATTGCTCAATGCTGCGCAGGTGAAGAGCATGACGGGCAACGATACACTCAACGCGCGGTTTCTGCATGAGAACAGCTTCGATTTTCAGCCGCAGTTCAAGATATACATGAACACAAACTATTTACCCGTGGTCACGGACATGACGCTGTTTTCCAGCGGCAGGATCATGATCATTCCTTTTGAGCGCCATTTTGAAGAAAATCAGCAGGACAAGACGCTTAAAACCCTGTTCATGCAGCCTCGCAATCAGAGCGCGATACTGAACTGGCTGCTGGAAGGGTATCAAGCGGTGGCGGCGGAAGGGTTGACGATGCCGGAATCGGTACGCTTTGCGACCGATCGGTATCGGCATGAGAGCGACAAGGTTGGGCTGTTCATCGAGGATGAGATGCAACCGATCCCGAACGCGGAGGAACGGACGTCGGCGGTTTACGACCGGTATAAGAAATGGTGCGACGCGAACGGCTGTTTTCCGGAGAATACCCGCAACTTCAAGCAGATTCTGGCGATGTACGGGCGTGTGGATCGGAAACGTCCACATGCCGGAGGAAGCGAAACTACGATGTTCATCGGGTTTCGCCTGCGCTTTGACATGGGCGGATTTACCGAATACAAGGACAAAATCCCGTTTGATTAACCTCTTGTCGCAGATGTCGCAAGTAAAACAGGTATTACGTAAAAAACGCTATATATAGGAGAAGACCTAAAATACCTGCGACAAGGTGCGACGAACCTCAAACAGCCCGAATTTGGGGCTTTTTTAGTTACAGGTACAGAAAGGAGCAATTAGCGAACATGCTGGAAAAAGATATCACCGCCGCAATCATGCGGGTGTTGAAGATGGTTCCACGATGCTTTGCCTGGAAAGAGCATGGCGGGATGTACGGGACAGCAGGCATTCCGGATGTGATCTGCTGTCTGGACGGACGTTTCTTTGCTTTTGAGGTGAAGACACCGGAGGGCAGCGTGACAAAGCTGCAGGAGCGCACCATTCACAGGATTAAAGTCGCTGGGGGCCACGCATATGTGGTTCGGTCAGTGGACGACGTGAAAGCCGTGCTGTGGGCATATGCGGGAATCGACATTTGACAAGGAGGGCACAGATGAACACGAAGGATTACCTTTCGCAGGCATACCGGATTGACCAGCGGATCAACAGCAAGCTGGCGCAGGTGATGTGCCTACGTGACCTATTAAGCAAGGCGACCGGAACACTGTCCGGCGCGCCGAAAGCGGCGACGCCCAACCTGCACTCCATGGAGGATACGATCGCCAAGATGGTGGACTTGGAGAACGAGATCAATGAAGATATCGACGCGCTTGTCGATCTCAAAGCGGAGATCATGCGACGAATCAAGCGCGTGGAGAACACGGAGTACCAGACGATACTGGAACTGCGGTATCTGTGTTTCAAGCGGTGGGAAGAAGTTTCTGTTGAGCTGGGGTATAGCATACAGCATTTGTTCAGGCTCCACGATGAAGCGTTGGAAGCGGTCAGTTTTCCTAAAAGATGAGAGTAAATGTGATTGAATGAGAGTATCATCCTTTGATATTCTTATGATGTCGAAAAAGGGAAGAGCTTCTGCGAACGAAACGCGGAGGCTCTTTTCTTTCCTTTGGAGGGCTAAGATGCCGAAGAAACCCAAGCGTCCTTGCTCCTACTCTGGTTGCCGTAGGCTAACAGACGGTCAGTACTGCGATGAACATAGACACATCGCCGAACGACAGTACAACCGTTACCTTCGAGACCCGGACACCAACAAGCGATACGGTCGCGCGTGGAAGAAACTCCGCGCGCGATTTCTTTTACAGCATCCTTTGTGTGAGCAGTGCAAGAACGAAGGCAGACTCTCTGCAGCTGAGGAAGTGCATCACGTTCTGCCGCTGGCAAACGGTGGTGCAAACGACGAGAACAACCTCATGGCGTTATGTAAGAGCTGCCATTCAAAGATTACGATCGGAAGCACCAACTCAAGACAGAAATAGTACGCGAAATGACACGGTGGGGGCAATTTCACCTCTGTGACCTTTCCAACTGGACAACGCGGTCGGGTCACGTACAAACTTTCGCGGTTTCAAGAGGTCGAATAGGCCTCTATTTTTTTGCAGGAGGAAACTCAAATGCCAAACGGTCATGGCGGATCGAGATTAGGCGCGGGCCAGAAGAAAAAGCCGCTTGCGGATAAGATGCTCGACGGCAACCCCGGAAAGCGGAAGTTGACTGTTGTGGAGTTTCCCAGTACCGCCAACCTTCATGGCAGCGATATGCCGCTGCCGCGGGAACTGCTCTCCGCACGGCAGAAGGACGGCCGCAGCCTCGAAGCAGCGGAGATCTATGCGATCACCTGGGACTGGCTCGATCAGCGCGGCGCGGCGAAGATCGTTTCCCCACAGTTACTGGAGCGGTACGCGATGAGCGCCGCGCGATGGATTCAGTGCGAGGAGGCTGTCACGGATTACGGATGCTTTGCTAAGAATCCGACTACAGGCAGCGCGATCCAATCTCCGTATGTGGCGATGAGCCAGAACTACATGGCGCAGACGAACCGGCTCTGGTATGAGATCTTCCAGATCGTTAAGGAAAACTGCGCGACCGACTACACGGGCGCAAATCCGCAGGATGACGTTATGGAGCGTCTGCTGACCGCGCGGAGGGGGAAATGAATATGGACGATGTCCAGGCATTTATTCATTCGCTCCGATACCATCGCCTGACGAGCCAGCAGCGAAAGACGCTGCGTGGGCAGGCGCTCGCGGGGAATCTTACCGCCGCGCAGGCGGGTTTACGGAAAATCGTGTCGAAAGGAAATCAGCATGGTCATTCAAACGTTGTCGGCCGATAAGCTCGTTCCGGCGGATTACAATCCTCGTAAGGACTTAAAGCCCGGCGACCCTGAATATGAAAAGTTGAAACGATCCTTGTCGGAGTTCGGATATGTGGAGCCGGTCATCTGGAACAAGACCACTGCACACGTCGTCGGCGGACACCAACGCTTAAAGGTGCTGATCGATACCGGTGTGACCGAGGTCGAATGCGTCGTCGTGGAGATGAGCGAAGAGAAAGAAAAGGCACTCAATATCGCGCTCAACAAAATCAACGGCGAATGGGACAAGGATAAGCTCTCCCTGCTGATCGCCGATCTTCAGGGTGTAGATTTCGACGTATCGCTGACCGGGTTTGACAGCGCTGAAATTGACAAGCTGCTGAACAGCGGCATGGAAGCCTGGGAAGACGGCTTCGACGTAGACGCCGAGCTCGAAAAGCCCGCGTTTTCCAAACTTGGAGATGTGTGGACGCTCGGACGGCATAGGGTCATATGCGGCGATAGCACCAAGCCCGAAACATATGCCGCTCTCATGGGCGGGAAACAGGCGAACCTCATTTTGACCGACCCACCTTATGGAATTGACTATGACAAAGGCTCGGCGGGCAAAATCAAGAATGATAAATTTGAAAGTGACGAGGGGTTCTATAAATTCCTCCAC
>Ga0209066_10002654_pt1 | contig 21402 bp, 20 predicted proteins | sample All_14_2_FD_187198 | JGI IMG/M metagenome (GOLD analysis project Ga0209066, IMG submission 187198) | Freshwater microbial communities in response to fracking from Pennsylvania, USA - Allegheny Zone_MetaG_DW_15 (SPAdes) (version 2) ... | reverse complement strand
CCCCGATCTTGCGCACGACCTCGACATCGAGGTCGTGCGCAAGATCGGGGCGCCGGGGAATCCGGAGTACGCCGTCGCAGCGGTCGACGCCGACGGTGAGCTCATCGCGGGCGAGAACCTGACGGCCGACGAGGAGTATCTCCGCCGGGAGGCCGTGAGCGCGGGAGCGGAGATCAGGCGGAGGCTCGCGGTGTACCGCGCGGACCGCCCGGTGCCGGTGATCGCGGGACGCACGGTAGTGCTCGTTGATGACGGCGTCGCCACCGGGCTCACGCTCATCGCGGCGGTACGCTCGCTCAGGCGGCGGGGAGCGGTGCGGATCATCGTGGCGGCGCCTGTGGCCTCACCCTCCGCCGAGCAGGCGTTGCACCGGGAGGCCGATGAGACGGTGGTCCTGTGGGTCGATCCCCGCCTGCGGGCTGTGGGGCAGTACTACACGCGGTTCGGGCAGGTCACCGACGCCGAGGTGATCGCCGCCCTGCGCGCGTCCTGGCACGAACGCGGACAGGCCCGCTGATCAGCGGGCCTGTCCGATGTCCTCACGCGATCGTGGTGGTTCAGGCGTCAGCCGTTGCCGCCATCCCCGGGCGTCTTGCCGACCTCGATCTCTACCACGTCACCGCGCTTGGCGGAGGCGCCGGGGATCGGGAACTGGTTGACTACGATGCCGTCGTCCGGGCTCGTCACGTAGGTGACCTTCGGCTCAAGGCCGAGATCCGTGAGCGCCTTCTTGGCGTCGGCTTCGTTCATCGTCCGCACGTCGGGGACGATGATCACCTCGGGGCCCTTGGATATCTCGAGCGTGACCGTGCTCCCGGCCTCGAGCAGCACGTTGGGGTCGGGCTTCTGGGAGATGACGCTGCCCTTGGGCACGCTGTCGCTGAACGCTTCCGTGGTCTTGGCCTTGAGGCCGACCTCCTCAAGCTGCGCCTGCGCCTTGGCGAGCGATAGCCCGGTCACGTCGGGCACCTTCACCTGCTCCACACCCACCGACACGTACAGGATGATCGGCGTCCCCTTCGGAACCGAGGTCCCGGCAGCGGGTTCGGTACGGATGACCAGGCCCTTCTCGACCTCGGCGCTGTTCTCATCCTCGGAGTGGTCGTACTCGAGCTCGCCGAGGGAGCGCAGCGCGGCGATCGCGTCCGCCTCCTTGTACTCAGCGAGGTCGGGGACTACCACTTGCGCGATGCCGAGGCTCACCACGATGTTGATCGCGGTGCCCTCTTCGACCTTGTCTCCCGCCTCGGGGTCCTGGCTGATGATGATGCCCGGCTCGACGGTGTCGCTGTTCTCGGTGCCGACCACCCCGAGGGTGAGGCCGGCGGCTTCCAGCTCCGTTTGCGCCTGTTCTTCGGTGAGGCCTGTGAGCGGCGGGACGACCACGCCGCCGCCGCCGAACGCGCCGAGGGCGTATGCCACGCCGAGGCCGACCACCAGCAGCGCAGCGACGATGGCCACCCAGGCCCAGGGGCTCATCCGGCGCTCGGGCACCGGCTGTACGCGCGGGGCGCCCGCGGGTCTGGCGCTCGCGGCGCGCTCCACCGGAGGCAGCACGCTGGTGTGGTCAGGCGACGCGGCGCCAGCGTACACGCCGCCGGCGGGGGCGTCTCCGTTCACGACGCGGCGCAGGTCGTCGCGCATCTCGGTAGCCGAGGCGTAGCGCTCGGCGGGGTTCTTGCGCATCGCGCGCAGGATCACGGCCTCGAGCGCCGGTGGGATCGACGCGCGTACCTGCCGGGGCGGGATCGGCTCATCGTTCACCTGCTGCAGAGCGGTGGCCACTGGCGTGTCCGCGTCGAACGGCGGCCGGCCGGTCACCATCTCGTACAGCGTGACGCCGAGCGAGTAGAGATCGGAGGCGGGGGAGAGCTGCTTCCCCTGCGCCTGCTCGGGGCTGATGTACTGCGCGGTTCCCAGCACCGAGCCCGTCTGGGTCATGGTGGTGTTCCCGGCACGGGCGATGCCGAAGTCCATCACCTTCACTGTGCCGTCAGGCGCAAGCACGATGTTATGCGGTTTGATGTCGCGATGGATGATGTCGTAGCCGTGCGCCACGGCGAGCGCGCCGCACACCTGCGCCGCGTACTCGGCCGCTTTGCGCGGGTCGAGCGGTCCCTGCTGGGCCACGAGCGACTTGAGGTCGGTGCCCTTCACGTACTCCATGACGATGTAGTACGTCTCACCGTCGCGACCCCAGTCGTACATGTTCACGATGTTGGGATGCGAGAGGTTCGCCGCAGCCTGCGCCTCCTGGCGGAAGCGGGCCACGAACGTGGGGTCGGACGCGTAGCGTGGGTGCAGCACCTTGACCGCCACGGTCCTGCCGAGGACATCGTCCACGGCTTTGAACACGTCGGCCATGCCGCCGGAGCCGATCTTCTCTATGACTCTGTATCTACGTCCGAATACGACATCGTCCACGGATGAACCGCCCTCTCTGCATTCTGTACGGCGCCAGGACGCCGCCTCATTCTACCGTATGGGTAGCACCCTCGCAGCGGGCCTCAGCGAACCGCTTCCAGGCCGGCCTGAAGGACGCCACGCGCCGCGGGTGCGGCGACGGTACCGCCAACGCCCGCGTTCTCCAGAACGATCGCCACGGCCACGCGCGGCTCCTCGGCGGGGGCGAATCCCACGAACCATGCGTGGGTCTCCACCGACTTGCCCGCTTCGGCTGTGCCGGTCTTACCGGCGACGGTCACTCCCTGTATCGCGGCCCGTCCACCCGAGCCCGAGCGGACGACACCCACCATCGCCTCTGTGACCGATGCGGCCGTGACCGGATCGAGCGCGCTCGTCCACGTGCGGGGGGTGGTGCCGGTGATGACGCGGCCCGAGCGGTCGGTGATGGCATCGATCAGGTACGGACGCATGACCGTTCCATCGTTGGCGATACCGGCTGTGATCAACGCCATCTGGAGCGGGGTGACCTGGGGCCCCGGCGGGCTCTCATGTTCGCCGACCGGTTGGCCTACACCGGCCCAGGCGGTCTCCCACACGGTCATCTCGTCCGGATCGGGCATGAGCGACGCCACCGTGGGGAGGTCGAAGGGGACGCGGGAGCCGATGCCGAACTCCTCGCATTGCGCCACGAGCCGCTGTGCGCCGATATCGCGCGCGAGCTGGCCGAAGACGGTGTTCACCGAGCTGGCGGTGGCCTTGCGCAGGTCGATCGCGCCGTATGCGCTGCCCCCGTAGTTGGTCACCGGCGCGCCTCCGATGTCCATCCGTGCGGGACCGGTGTAGGTGGTATCCAGCGAAGCGACGCCGCTTTGCAGCGCGGCCGCCAGCGTGACCACCTTGAACGTCGATCCCGGCGGGTAGAGGCTCCTGCCCGCGCGGTCCACGAGCGGCGCCCCGCCGCCGTCACCCGAGAGAGCCTCCCATGCCTCGTCGATGCTCCCGGGGTCGTACCCGGGGTTGGACGCGTAGGCGAGCACGGCGCCGGTTGTGGGGTCGATCGCCACGCATGCACCACGCCGATCGCCGAGGGCCGCCTCGGCGGCTGCCTGGACCCGCGAGTCGATGGTGAGCCGCACGTCGTTGCCCGGGACCGGCACGCCGGCTGCCGCTTCGATCATGTCGGCGAGGTTCGCGAAGTCACGCTTACCCGCAAGCGCTTCGTTAGCTGCCGCCTCGATCCCCGCGCGCCCGTACTTCAGGCTGTGGTAGCCGAGAACGTGGGCCGCGGTATCGCCCTGCGGGTACCGCCGGGTGTACGTCTCGCCGTCGCGCATCGAGTCGGCGAGCACCACACCGTCGGCGGTGATGATGGCGCCCCGCTCCTGGCGCATCTCGGCGGTGAGGCCGCGCGTGTTCGCGGGGTTCGCCGCAAGCCGGTCGGCTGAGATGACTTGCACGTACGTGAGGTTGGCCACGAGCGCAGCCATGAGCACCGCGATCATCGCCCCCACGCCGGTGAGCCTGCGGGTGAGCGCCAGCCGGCCGAGCAGCCCCGTGCCGCCGGACACGACCAGATCGGTCTCGCTGCCGGTACCCGCATCCCCGGCGCGCATGAGCAGGCCGAGGAGGATGAAGTTGGACAGCAGCGAACTCCCGCCGTAGCTCACGAACGGGAGCGTGATGCCGGTGAGCGGGATCAGCCGGGTCACGCCGCCGACGATCACGAACGACTGCAGTCCGATGATCGCCACCAGGCCGGTGGCGGTGATGGCGGCCATGTCCGAACGGGCGCGGGCGGCGGTGGAGAGCCCGCGCAGGCAGAACACGAGGAAGGCGATGATGATCGCCGCCCCGCCGAGCAGGCCGAGCTCCTCGGCGATGGCCGTGAAGATGAAGTCGGTCTCCACGAACGGGATCCGCCCCGGCAGCCCGCGCCCCACGCCCAGGCCGATGACGCGACCGTCGGCGAGCGCGAACAACGACTGCACCAGTTGGTACCCACGCCCGGCCGCATCCGCGAACGGGTCGAGCCAGATCGCGACACGCTGCTGGACGTGACCGAACATCAGGTAGGCTGCCGTGGCTCCCACAGCGAACAGTCCGAACCCGGTGACAACGTATGCGGGTCGCCCGGTGGCCGCGTAGAGCATCACGAGGAAGGTGCCGAAGAACAGCAGGCTCGAGCCCAGGTCTTTCTCGGCCACGAGGACGACGAGGCTCGCCGCCCACATGAGCAGCAATGGGCCGAGGTGCCGCGCGGGCGGGAGCCAGACGCCGAGCGTGCGCTTGGTGGCGACGGAGAGCACCTCGCGCTTCTCGGCAAGATACGCGCCGAGGAACAGCACGATGAGGATCTTGGCCACCTCGGCGGGCTGGAACGAGAGGCCGGCGAACCGCAACCAGAGCTTGGCGCCGTTGACCTCGACACCGATCACGGCGGGCAGGACCAGCAACGCGATACCGGCGAGTGCGATCGTGTACTTGTAGCGGGCGAGCCCCTCCAGCGAGGGCACCGCCGCGAGCGTGGCCACCAGTGCCACGATACCGGCGAGGACCCAGAGCACCTGGCTCTGCGCGAGCTCGGGGTCGAGCCGCGTGATGGTCGCGAGCCCCACGCCCGTGAGCAGGAACGCCACGGGCAGCAGCACGGGGTCGGCGCCGCGTGCGAGGAAGCGTGCCGCGAGATGCGCGATCATGAAGCACCCGAAGAGACCGAGCGGCACGGTGAGCTGCGCGAGGCCGACGTCGCCTCCGGCGGCGCCCTTCACGAGGACGAACAGAAGGACCACCGCGGGTGCGGCGGCCAACAGGAGGACGAGCTCGGTGTCGCGTCTGGTCCGCATCGCCGGCTACGGCCCCGGGGAGGGGGACGTCTCGGCGGCGCGCTCGCGGTACGTCTCAACGAGCGTGAGCGCCTCGGCGAGTCCGTCCACCTGGATGCCCTGCGCAAGGCGGGCCTGTGTGATGGGGTCGAGCGCGCTCACCGGTACGGTGGTCACGCGGGACCGCTCGTTCATCGTGAACCCCGCGAACACGCCCGGCACGCCCTCGTAGACGGCGACGTAGCCCGCTTCATCGATGACGTACGCCTGCGAGCGGGCGTACGAGCGCGCCGCGAGTGCGGCGCCACCGATCACGGCCAGTGCGGCGAGCACCCAGAGGACACGCACTGCCCATCGCCCGGCCGAACCGGAGCCCCGTGACGCACGCGGAGGCGTGCCGATGTCGGCGACGACGACCGTGATGTTGTCCTGGCCGCCAGCGCTCAGGGCGCGGTCGATCAGCTCGTCCACGACGGCATCGGGGGTGGGAGCGGCCGCCAGGACCGCTTCGATCTCGTCGTCGGGCACCATCGAGGTGAGACCGTCGGTCGCCAGGAGCAGGCGGTCACCGATCGCGGCCTCGGCCTCGAAGGTGTCAGCCATCATGTCGGGGTCTGAGCCGAGCGCCCGGGTGATCACGCTGCGGTTGGGGTGGACGCGCGACTCCTCGGCGGTGATCCTACCCTGGCGCACGAGGTCGGCCACGAGCGAGTGGTCGTCGGTGAGCTGCTGGAGCGAGCCGAGGTGCAGCAGGTATGCGCGGCTGTCGCCCACGTGCGCCACCGAAAGACGCGTGCCCTCCACCATCACCGCTGTGAGCGTGGTGCCCATCCCGGACTTGCCGCGGCCGCTGGCGGCGGCCTCGATGACGGCCGCGTTGGCCCTGCGCACGGCACGGCCGAGCGCCTTCGCGTCGCCGGTACGCGGTGCGCTCTCGAGCAGGGTGTCGATGGCGATGGAACTCGCTATCTCGCCGGCCTGGTGACCGCCGAGGCCGTCGGCCACGGCGAAGAGCGGCGGTGCGAGCAGGAACGCATCCTCGTTGTCCGAGCGGACGCGTCCGACATGGCTGTCACCGGCGTATCCGGGGTCGCGGTAGGCGCTCACAGCTTCACCACCTCGATCCTGTTGCGTCCGAGCTCGATGGCGTCGCCAGGGCCGAGGGGCATGGGCCGGGTGACGGGCTGGCCGTTCAGCAGGGTGCCGTTGGTCGAGCCGAGGTCCTCGAGCATCGGACCCGATTCGGTGGTGCTCACCCGGGCGTGCGTGGAGGACACGAAGTCGTCGGCGATCACGAGGTCGGCGTCGGGCGAACGGCCGATGAGCACGGGCCCGCCGAGCGGGACGCTCACGCCGGTGATCTCACGCGGTCCGCGGGTCACCCGAAGCGCGAGGCCGCCACCGGCGCGCCGCGCATGACCGCCGATCATCCCGATGCCGGTCTTCACTGCGGCGATGAGGAACAGGTAGAGCAGTCCGAGCAGCACGATGCGTCCGAAGAGCAGAACGACGTCGACCATCGCTCATCCTCTCGGTTCGTGGTAGACGAGCCGGGCAAGACCGATCTCGATCACGTCTCCGTCGTGCAGGCGGACGCGTTCGATCGCCTCGCCGTTCACGCGCGTACCGTTCGTCGAGCCCAGGTCGGTGATCGCCCAACCGGAGTCCAGGCGCACGAACGCGGCATGACGACGGGAGACGTTCGCGTCTTCGAGGTGGATCTGGCACTCGGCAAGCCGTCCCACGAGCACCTGGTCGCCGCTGAGCGCCACGTCGTGGCCGAGGTCTCCCACGGTCACGGTGGCCATACCGGGCACGATCGGCGAGCGGAGTCCGGGAGCCTCGGCGACCGCGGCGGGCTCTTCGGACAGCGCCGCGCTCACCCGGAACCGGCCGAGGCGGAGGTCGTCATGCACGGCGAACTCGACCCGGGGCTTGCCGTGGAGGTGGTAGCCGCGCTCACGGGCGTGGTCGGCGATGTAGGTGGCGAGCTCGCCGGCGAGCGTGGCGCGGAACGAGCCGAGGTTCTCGGCGTCTTCCGGCGAGAGGGCGACCGTATACGACGTGGGGGCGTACACGGTGGCAACGCCGAGGCTGCGGCCGTCATCGGCTGCCCTGGCGAGCGCTCGCGCGATCTCGACAGGCTGGACGGGGGAGCGGAACGCACCGGCGAACACGCCCTCGATGGCGCCACCGATCCTGTCTTCGAAGTCGGAGAGGATGCCCATGTGCCTGCGCTGTCGTCGGGGTCTGTGCGGAAACCTCATGATACCAGCGTCGGCGGGGAGTCCCTGCAGGATGTCGCCGGGTTGTTGCCGGAGCCGCGACGCAGGTGGGGAGTGGCGGCGCTCGTCGGCGATCCTACGCGTCGCGCGGCTGCGGGGGCGGCCCGAGTACGATGACCGCCGTCAGCAGCGCCACGGAGACGCCGAGGTCGATCGCCGCGGCCGGGAGAAGGCCGGTGCTGTCGCTCAGCAGACCCCACAGCATGTAGCCGCCGGCGATGATGGCGACGCCGACCCCGGTGCCGAGGAACGCCGCGCCGCGCGAGCGGCGCCCGCACAGCGCGGAGCTTGCGGCAGCGGCGAGCGACCAGGTGGCGACCACGACGAGCACTCCGGGATCGCTTATCGTGTTGAGTGCGGCGTCGCTGGTGGTCACGCCGCTCCACGGACGCCAGAGCCAGCTCCAGCCCGATGTGAGAAGCGGGGCGGACCCGCCCATGGCCGCGCTCACGAGCATCGTCAGCAGCGCCGAGACGCCTCCGGCGGCCGCCGCCAGCAGCGGCGGGAACGCGAAACCGGCGAGCAGGGGGGCGGCGGGCGCCATGCGCGCGGCGCCCAGCAGGGGGCCTGCGGCGGGGAGCAGGGCGTCGCCTTCGCCATGGCGACCCACGACCGCCCAGTGGATCGCGAGCAGCACGAACGCGGCGGCACCGATCCACCACTCGGCGACCACACCGAGACCCGCCGAGAAGGACACGCCTCCGAGCGCCAGCCCGAGCCCGGGCGCGAGCGCCCCAGCGAGAGCCGCGAGTGCGCCTGCCGCGAGACCGGCCTCGGTGTTCGGCAGGAGCGCGCTCACGCCGGCCCACGCGAGCCAGCCTGAGACACCCGCTGCGGCCGCCCGGCGGAACCACGCCGAGTGCGGGCCGAGCGCGTCCCAGAGTCCGAGGCGGCCATGCTCGCCCTCGTACTCGATGTCATCGCCGAGCGCGTCGTCGAGATAGCGGGCAAGGCTGCGGCGGCCGTTCCGCGCGTCACCGAGCATCGGCTCCAGCGCATCAGCCAGCTCTTCGATCGACTCGAACCGATCGTCGGGGTCCGGGGCCAGCGCATCAAGCAAGACCTCATCGACGCGCTCGGACAGCATCGGCTCGAACTCCGAGGGCGCCGGAACCGGTGCGACCTCGATCTTGAAGAGCGAGCCCTCAGCGGTTTCCGCATCGAACGGGTTGGCACGGGTCAGGAGTTCGTACATCAGCGCGCCGAGCGCCCACACATCGGTGCGCTCGTCCACGGGTTCGCCGCGCAACTGCTCGGGCGGCATGGAGCCGAGCGTGCCGCTTGCGCCCTGTGCCCGGCCTGTCGCATCCGTGAGCGCCGCGATGCCGAAGTCCGCGACCTTCACGCGGCCGTCACGGGTGACCAGGATGTTCGCGGGCTTGAGGTCGAGGTGCAGGACGCCGTTGGCGTGCGCGAAGGCGACCGCGCCGGCCACGGCTTCGAGGACCGCCGCGCACTCGTCGCGATCAAGGGGTACGCCACGCTCATCAAGGATGTCCGCGAGCGAGGCGCCGTCGATGTCCTCCATCACGATGTACGCCGCGGAATCGTCGGTGTCCCACTCGTGCACGGTGACGATCGCGGGGTGGTTGAGCATCGCGGCGGTGCGGGCCTCGGCGAGCCCCGCACGCCGCTCGAGGGTGTGCCCGCCCTCGAGCGGGAGTCGCTTGATGGCCACGCGCCGGGCCATCTTGGTGTCGAACGCGAGCACGACAGAGCCGAACCCCCCGGATCCGAGGTCGGCCAGCGGACGATAGCGGTCGAGGATCAGATGCTCTTCCACGGTGCTCCAGTGTCGCTGCTGGTGCGATTGTACGTCAGCGCGTGCAGCCGGGGCCGGGAATGCGACAGGGCGGGGCATGGCGCCCCGCCCTGCGTCGTCCGCCTGCGCGGGTCTTACTCGGAGACGATCTGCACGAGCTCCAGATCGAAGGTGAGGTCCTGACCGGCAAGCGGGTGGTTGAAGTCGAGGGTCACGGTCTCATCGCCGATCTCCACGACCATCGCGTTCACGCGCTGGCCCTGCGGGTTCTGCAGCTCCACGCCCCAGCCGACCTGCGGGACGCTCTCGCCGAACGCCTCGATGGGGAACTGCTGGAGGGCGTCCTCGTTGCGGTCGCCGTACGCCTCGGCGGCGGGGATGGTGACTGTCGCGCTCTGGCCCACTTCGAGCTCCGCGACGGCGGTCTCGAAGCCGGGGATGACGTCGCCATCACCGAGGGTGAAGCTGATCGGATCGCGGCCACGGCTGGTGTCGAACTCGGTGCCGTCGGCGAGCGTGCCGGTGTAGTGCACGCGGACGGTATCGCCGTTCTGAGGTTTCACGAAAGATCTCCTGTCGAATCGGAAGCAGTGGTTCGGTATCACACTCTACAGCACCTCGTCCGGGCGCGCTGACGGCCTGCACGCGGCGCACGCCGCTCGAACGGATCAGTGCGTCCGAACGTACACGATCGGCGTGTCGTAGCCGGCCAGGCGCTCGCCATTACGGGTGAGCAGTTCTGTCACGTGCAACGCCTGGTCCGACACCCTCAGTGAAAAGTGGAACAGGGTGCCAGGCGAGAACTCGCTCACATTCGAGCCGAAGTATCCGCCGTCACACTCTTCGAGTTCGAGCGGTGTGAACCGTGGCGACAGCGTGATGGCGTCATACGGGAGCCGAAGCCCCGCGTCCGCCGCTCTGAGGGCTGTGGTAGGCGTGGTGGGAGGCGGGTCGTACGAAGAAAGCACGACCTGGCCGCGTTCGTTCAGCGCGTACAGGAAGAGGTAGTTCTTGTCGACCTGCCGCTCACCGAGATCGAAGTGGCTCTCTTCGATCACGAAACAGCCCGGGAAGTCCGCCGGGAGACCCATGATCCGCTCGTTGCAGGGTGCGATCACGTGGCGCGCGAGCGGGTGTATGCGTTCACCGGCGGTGTCCTCCTGTTGGCACTGGTCGCGGTTGTCGAAGGTACCGCTGATCATCTCGATGAACCGCGACAGGTCATGCATGGATTCCTCCCGGTGGTATGCCGTCGTCAAGCCGGTGGTGTGTGCGGATGATTGCAGACTCGACTGTAGCCCAAAGCGCCGCATCGATGACGGCGCCGAGCGTTGCCCGACGGCGTGTCCCCTGCTAGAATCACTTCTCGCACCACACGCGGGTGTGGCGGAATGGCAGACGCGCATGGTTCAGGTCCATGTGGGGGCAACCCCGTGAAGGTTCAACTCCTTTCACCCGCACCAGTTCGATGCTAGAGCGGCCCCGGTGTTCGCATCGGGGCCGTTTCATCAGGGCCCCGGCAGGTCCAGCGCACGTCGGCGATCGATGGTGACGCGTCAGTGCCTGCCGCTGGGCGTCCTCATCGGTCAACGCATCCCGGCGCGCGTCTTGCAGGTATGGACCGCCAGGCGTCGTATACAGGATTGTTGGCCTTCAATCGGTTCTCGGCCGCCGTTCGTCAGATAAGGACGTGCCTTTCATGCTCTCCGAACGCATGCTCACCGGCGTCCTCCGGGTGCTCAACCGTGGGTACATGAGCCAGTCGCCGGTCGAGATCACCCGTCTTCCCGACGCCGAGCCCGGACGCCGGTACTCGCTGTATCTGCACATCCCGTTCTGCGAGCGCCTGTGCCCGTACTGCTCGTTCAACCGCTTTCTCTACGGCGAAGACCGCGCGCGCGATTACTTCCGGTCGCTGCGCACCGAGCTGGAGCGCACCGCCGAGTACGGCTACGACTTCGGCGCGCTGTACATCGGTGGCGGTACACCGACCATCCTGGTCGATGAGCTGTGCACTACGATCGACCTCGCGAAGTCGCTCTACCCGGGCATCGGTGAGGTGTCCGCCGAGTCAAGTCCGAACCACATCACCGACGAGTCGATCGACGCGCTGAAGGACCGGGTGCAGCGGTTCAGCGTGGGCGTCCAGAGCTTCGACGACCAACTGCTCCAGCAGATGGCCCGGTACGACAAGTACGGGTGCTCGGAGGCCGTCTTCGAGCGCGTGTGTTACGCCGCGGGCAAGTTCCACTCGCTGAACGTCGACCTGATCTTCAATTTCCCGAGCCAGACGCGGGCCATGCTGGAGCGCGATATCGATCTCGTGAAGCAGACTGGGGCGAACCAGACGACGTTCTACCCGCTGATGGCGTCGCCGAAGAACCGCCGTGAACTCGCGCGCACCATCGGCGTGGTGGACTACGGGCGCGAGGCCGAGTACTACCGCGCCATCGTCGAGGGGCTCGCGCCCGACTTCGAGCCGGCCTCGGCGTGGACGTTCTCGCGTGACAAGGGCGGCATGATCGACGAGTACATCGTCGACTACGAGGAGTACGTGGGTGTCGGCTCAGGCGCCATGTCGTACCTGGGTGGTCGCCTGTACAACAACACGTTCTCACTTGATGACTACCGGAACCGGATCGCCGCGGGACGCACGGCCGTGGCCAAAGCCGGCAGGCCGTACAGCACGCTCGGCCGGATGCGCTACCGGTTCGTGACGGAGCTCTTCGGCCTCCGGCTCGACAAGCGCAGGTTCCACACTGATTTCGGCGTCCCGATCGAGCGCGCCTTGCCCGTCGAGCTGGCGTTCATGAAGCTCTCGGGCGGTATCGCCACCAACGATGACCGCTGGATCACACTCACGCCACGGGGCCGCTACCTGCTGCTGGTCATGATGCGCGAGACGCTCGCGACCTCGAACGACCATCGCGACCATGAGCGCGAACTCCTACCCGCACACGAGAAGGTCCTGCTCGACGACGCCGGCGCGTTCCCGTGCGGCCCTCCTCCCGAGCGGCTCTGTCCGGCCAAGTAGGTCCGGCATACGTCCGGGTTTACATCAGTGCTGCTCCTGGGTCATCATGACCGCAAGGAGAGGTGGCGCTGATGACCCGCATAGACGAGCCACGCAGCTTCGATGACGACTTCACCACCCAGCATGCGTACTGCATGCTCGAGTTCTACGAGAAGACCCTCACGGAACTCGGCTACCGGTCCGCGCGCTACGAGGACATCGAAGGCCACATCGGCTCCTGCCGGTTCGAGACCCCCAAGTACGACACGCTCAACCATGCGATGTGGATGTGTGAGCAGACGCGTCTGTTCCTGCGTGCCGGACGGTTCGCGAAGGCGTACCGGTGGATCGGCACCATCCAGGGCATCCTCCTCATGAACGGCGTATTCAGCATCGTGGAGCTCAAGGACCACAATCGGCTTGAGCCTCCGCCCGTGCTCCCACGGGGGCGCGCGTAGCGCACAGGGAGGTACGTGGACGGCTATCAGCCGATACGAGGCAAGTGCTTCTACTGGCGGGAGCAGGTCGACGAGAGCGATCGCTTCAATACGCGCGTGAAGCCTGAAGACTGGCATGTGGAGTGCAGCTGCTTCGTCGAGGGGACTCGCTGGTTCTACACCACGAGCACCACGCCGGCGGACTGCCCCGAGAAGCGCCACTGCCGGTACTACATCTACTTCAGCTAAGAGGCGAACGGCCCCCGAAGGGGCCGTTCCGGAAGTCGGCTCTCGTTGTGTGGGTCGCGTGTGGAAGCCGACGGTTCCCCGATCAGTAGCGGCCGGGAAGTCCGCCTCCGGCCGAGATGCGCACCAGATACCCGGTGCCGTTGCAGCCGTTACACGGGCGCCACTCCTTGATGCCCGGTCGCGGTTCCACGGTGATGACCCGGTTGCCCCTGCACACGGGACATGTCTCCTTGCGAACCATCACGCACCTCCTGTTCCTGCATCAAGGATTATTAAACTTTCTTGCGACGCTGTCCAGAGGTCGTTCGTCCACGAACGTACGGAGGGCGCGAGAGGACAGCCGAGGTCGCGCAGGGCGCTGCAGATTACGCGCCGTCAACGCGCCGGACACGGACCGCTGTCGAAGGCTTGCTGCATGCACCTATAGGGACGATAGGGTGGGTAGGTGTATACGGCGAGCATGATTGGCGGAGATGAACGGAATGCTGCAAGTACGGAAGCCCCTACGGATCCAGCTGTCGGCCGCGGGTATCGTCCCGCGCGCCGCGCATGTCACGGAGCATGTGGCAGGGGCTATCGAACCTCACGTGAACCGTATGGTGTTGCTCCTCGGGCTGCTGTATCCGCTCGCCATGGCGCCCCAGCTCTACAACGTCTGGGCGCTCAACCGCACGGCGGGTCTATCGGCGATCACTTCGGTCATCGGTCTGACGGTGGCCATCACCTGGACCATCTACGGCCTCATCCACCGCCAGAAGACGATCTGGATCGTGAACCTGGCCTGGATCGGTGTCCACGCCGCCATGGTGACGGGGCTGTTCCTCTGACCGAAGGCGTCGCGCCTATCCGATGTCGACCATACCGAGGTCGCTCAACACACACCGCCCCATCCGCTGCCAGAGCTGCGTGGCCGCTTCGAGGTCCACACGGTCTGGATCGAGCGCGTACTGGATCGAGAGGCCGTCCACGATCGCGATCGTGAGCAACGCGAACGAGGCGAGCTCGCTCTTCGGCGTGGTCTGGGCGGCGTCGAGCACATCGAGCACGGTACCCCGGTAGCCCGCGTACAGTTCAGCGATCCGGCCGCGTATCGACTCGTCACGCATGGCGTACGGGAGAATCTCGAGGAGGGCGATGAAGCCCTGTGTGTCCTCGATGATCTCGCGCTCACCCTCCATCAGCACGCGCAATCGTGTGTCGCCGAGGGGGTACTGGTGGGTCTGCGCCACGAGACCACGGTTCGCCTCGTGCACGAGCGAATCCACGAGCGCGACGATCAGCCCGTCCTTGTTGCCGAAGTGGTAGCCGATGCTGGCCTTCGATTCATCCGCTTCCTGCGCGACGGCTGACAGGCTGAGCGCCGCGATGCCGTCGCGCTCCAGGATGCGGCGCGCGGCATCGAGCAGTCTGCGGGCGGTAGGCGGCAGGGACTCGATGGGGTCGTGCACGCGCAGTTCGAGCGCTTGCTGACGGGTACGCGGCCTGCCCGGCCGGCGCTTCGGTCCCTCGGCTTCCATCGCCCGCTCACCTCCGTGGAAATCGTCTCACTTGAAGTATATAGCCAAAAGGTGTTTAGATTTGTCCGACCGGACAAATAAACTAAGATGAAGGCCGGTCCGCGTGACAGCACGGGCAGCGATCACGGGGTGCACAGGAGGTTCGACACGTGGATAAGCAGACGATCGTGGTTGCACTTGGCGGCAACGCGCTGCTCCGTCGTTCGGAGCCCATGACGGCCGAGGTGCAGCGCAACAACGTGCGCACCGCGGCCCGGGCGCTCGCACCGATCGCCGAGGCGCACAACCTGGTTCTCGCGCACGGCAACGGGCCGCAGGTGGGACTGCTCGCGCTCCAGGCGGCCGCGTACAAGGATGTGGAGCCGTACCCGCTCGATGTGCTCGGCGCGCAGAGCCAGGGCATGATCGCGTACATGGTGGAGCAGGAGCTCGGGAACCTGCTGCCGTTCGAGAAGCCGCTCGCCACGATCCTCACGATGGTCGAGGTCGATCTCGACGACCCGGCGTTCAAGGATCCGACCAAGTTCGTCGGCCCTGTGTATTCGCGGGATGAGGCAGAGGCGCTTGCGGATGAGAAGGGTTGGACGTTCCGCCCCGATGGTCCGCACATGCGCAGGGTGGTGCCCTCGCCCGAGCCGAAGCAGATCTTCGAGCTCGACCCGATCCGGTGGCTCGTCGAGAAGGACACCGTGGTCATCTGCGCGGGCGGGGGCGGTATCCCCACGGCATACCTGCCCGATGGCATGCGCACCCTTGTAGGCGTGGAGGCCGTGATCGACAAGGACCTTGCCAGCGAGCTCCTCGCTCGCGAGCTCGGCGCGGACCTCTTCCTGATGGCCACCGACGCCCCGGGCGTGTACCTCGATTGGGGCGCTCCCGACCAGCGGCTCCTCGGCCACACGACTCCGGCCGAGCTCGAGCGGCACACGTTCGCGGCGGGCTCGATGGGACCGAAGGTCGAGGCGGCGATCCGCTTCGTGCGCAGCACCGGGCATCGCGCCGCGATCGGGAGCCTGGACGACATCACGGCGATCGTGGCCGGCGAGGCCGGGACGATCGTCGAGCCCGACCCGATCGACGACGGAGAGGAGAGATAGGGGCCGGATGCCGGCCCCTGGGCATGGACGCGCCGATACCCGAGAAGGAGGACGCATATGGATATGCACACACTGCCCGCTCTACGACGTCTGAGAGGCCGGCACTACCTGACCGACCTGGACTACTCGCGTCAGGACCTCGAGGACCTGCTGGTGCTGGCGGTTCACCTGAAGGCCCTGCGCCAGAAGATGCGGCTCACGCCGTTCCTGCCGGGCCGCCACCTCGCGATGATCTTCGAGGCGTCATCCACCCGCACGCGTGTGAGCTTCGAGAACGGGTTCGCCGAGCTCGGCGGCAACGCGCTCTACCTGCGCCCCGGTGAGATACACCTGCCCGGACGCGAGACCGTGGCCGACACCGCGCGCGTGCTCTCGCGCATGAACGATGCCATCGAGATCCGTTCCAAGAAGAACGAGACGATCGAGGAGTTGGCACGACACGCCACGGTCCCGGTGATCAACGGAATGGACGCGGACCGCCATCCGGCGCAGTCGATGAGCGACGCGCTCACCATCCTCGAGCACGCGGGCCGGCTCGAGGGTGTGACCTTCGCCTACCTCGGCGATGCGGCGCACCCCTGCAACTCGCTTGCGACCACGCTCACCAAACTCGGCCTGAACGTGCGGATCGGCAACGCACCGGGGTATGAGATGGACGAGGCGCTCCAGAGTAAAGCCGCGGAGATCGCCGCGGAGAACGGCGGGAGCTTCCTGCTCACGCACGATCCGCTGGAGGCGATCGAGGGGGCGGACTTCATCTACACCGACTGCTGGTGGTGGACCGGTCAGGAGGACGAGTACGAGGCGCGCATCAAGGCGTTCACCCCGTTCCAGGTGAACAGTGCGCTCATGGCGAAAGCCAAGGAGGGCGCACTGTTCATGCACTGCCTGCCTGCGATGCGTGGCGAGGAGGTCACCGACGAGGTCGCCGACAGCGATGCCTCGATCATCTTCCCGCAGGCCGAGAACCGCATGCACTTCCAGAAGGCGCTCATGTTGGCGCTCATCGGCATCGACGAAACGCCCGCCGATGAGCGTCTGCACCCGATCGCTCGTGCGTTGCTGACCTGATCCGAGGGGGCCTTCGGGCCCGGGGAGGAACTTCGATGGCTGCAGAGAGCGCACCAACCAAGCACAAGGTCTTCGGCCTGGCGTCGATGATCCTGTTCTCCGTCTCCGCGATTCTCGTGGGAGACACGATCGCTTCGTCCGCGGCGATGGGCGTGCAGGGCATGACGTTCTGGATCGTCCTCGCCGTGCTGTTCTTCATCCCGTACGGGTTCGTCACCGCCGAGCTCGGCGCCGCATGGCCCGACGACGGCGGACTCTATGTATGGGTGCGTGAGGCGTTCGGACCCATGTGGGGCACTGTCACCGCGTGGCTGTACTGGGTGAACGTGGCACTCTGGGCGCCGAGCGTGTTCGTCCTGTTCATCTACACGCTCACGGCGGCGTTCGGTATCACGATGCCGCTGTGGCTCGAGGCGCTGCTCGTGATCGCGCTCGTATGGGTGATGGTCGCGATCGGCGTGCTGCCCAAGCGGTACTCCAAGTGGGTGCCCAACGCGTCGGCCGTGGTGAAGATGATCGTGTTCCTGGTGCTCGGCGCCGCCGGTATCGCGGCCGCGGTCAAGAACGGCGGTCTCGCCAACGACTTCGCACTCGCCAACTGGGTCCCGGACATGTCGTTCGACAACCTCACGTACCTGCCGGTCGTCATCTACAGCTTCATGGGCTTCGAGCTCATGAGTTCGGTAGGCGACTCGGTCAAAGATCCCAAGCGTGACGTGCCGAAGATGATCTTCGCCGCCGGCTTCGCGATCCTGTTCATCTACATGTTCGCGACGTTCGGCGTGCTCGCCGTGATCCCGGTGGACCAGATCGTCATCGAGACCGGCATCGTGGACGCGCTGAAGCCGGCGTTCGAGGCGGTCCTCGGCGCGGCGGCGGGGCCGGTCTTCGCCGTCATGGCCATCGGCGTGCTCTTCACGTTCCTCGGCAACATGGTGACCTGGTCGATCGGCGCCAACGAGTCCATCGCCGCCACCGGTATGGATGAGACCGCGCCGGGAGTCTTCGGGCACATGCACCCGAAGTTCGACACGCCGGACTACGCGTTCTATTTGATGGGCATCATCGCTACCATCGTGACGGTGCTCACCTACGTGCTGTTCGGCAACAACGAGGGCATCTTCTGGGCGATCTTCTCGCTCAGCTCCGTGGTCTTCCTGCTGCCGTACCTGCTGATGTTCCCTTCGCTCGTGGCGCTGAGGAAGAAGTTCCCCGAGCAGCATCGGCCGTACAAGGTACCCGGTGGTGACGCCGGCGCCTGGCTGTGGGCCATCCTGTGCGAGATCGGGATCCTGTTCACGCTGGCGCTCTTCTTCCTCGTGCCGCCCGAGGGCACACCGCTCGGCGCGTTCTACGCGATCACCATCGGTGGCACGATCATCTCTGTGGCGGTGGGCTTCTGGCTGTACCGCCATGCGAAGTCTCTCAAGAAGGCATAGACACGGTCCCCGACAGGAGAGGAGGCACTATGCCGAAGGTCATAGACAGCACGCCGAAAGCGGATGGGTTCCGCATGCCGGGTGAGTTCGAGCCGCATGCCGGTACCTGGATCCTGTGGCCCGAGCGCCCCGACAACTGGCGCCAGGGCGCGAAGCCCGCGCAGAAGGCGTTCGTCGAGGTGGCGAGTGCGATCGCGCGCTTCGAACCCGTGACGATGGGGGTGAGCAACGCGCAGTTCGCCAACGCGCGGCAGATGTTGCCGCCGGAGGTGCGCGTGGTGGAGATCAGCAACGACGACTCCTGGGTGCGCGACTGCGGCCCCACGTTCGTGGTGAACGACGAAGGCGCCGTGCGCGGTGTGGACTGGGACTTCAACGCCTGGGGCGGCCTGGTGGACGGGCTGTACTTCCCCTGGGACAAGGATGATGCCGTGGCGGGCAAGATCTGCGAGATCGAGGGCGTCGACCGCTACAAGGCCCCGATAGTCCTCGAGGGCGGTTCGATCCACGTCGACGGCGAGGGCACCTGCTTCGTCACCGAGGAGTGCCTGCTCTCCGAGGGGCGGAACCCCGACCTCGGCAAGGAGGAGATCGAAGCCGCGCTCCGCGACTACCTCGGATGCGAGAAGGTCATCTGGATCCCGTACGGCATCTACAACGATGAGACCAACGGCCACGTGGACAACATCTTCGCGGTCGTGCGTCCCGGCGTGGTCGTGATCGCGTGGACCGATGACGAGAGCGACCCGCAGTACGCGCGGTCAGCCGCGGCCAAGGAGGCGCTCGAGGCCGCGGCCGATGCGCGAGGGCGCTCGCTCGAGGTCCACACGATCCACATCCCCGACCCGCTCCTGATCACCGAGGAGGAGTCGCAGGGCGTGGATGCCGTGGACGGCACACTGCCCAGACTGCCCGGCGACCGTCAGGCGGCGAGCTACATCAACTACTACGTGGTGAACGGCGGTGTCCTCGTCCCGGCGTTCGGCGATCGGCATGACGAGGCGGCCTGCGCCAAGCTCCGGGAACTCTACCCCGACCGCGAGGTGGTGGCGATCGAGAGCGCTCGCGAGATCATCCTCGGCGGCGGGAACGTGCACTGCATCACCCAGCAACAGCCGAGAGGGTAGCGAACGGAGTTGCGCTCCGTGATGGCCACGCGTGAACATGAAGGGCGGACCGGATCGACCGGTCCGCCCTTCATGTCGCTAGCGCGCTTCGACCCAAGCGCCGCTACATCGCTTCCTTGCTCGTCTCCTCGATCGCCTTGTCGATCTGCTTGCGCAGGACATCAGGCAGGCCGGGGATGTCGATGTTCACGAAGCCGCGGGTGATCATCGAGACCGCCTCGTCCTTGGGCAGACCGCGCGTCATCAGGTAGTAGATCTCCTCGGCGGCGATCGGCGAGATCGCGGCCTCGTGGCTGAGCTCGGCGCCCGGTGCGCCCTCGCTTGCGAGATCCGGGATCGCCCACTGTGTGGAGTCCGGCGACTGCACGATGCCGCGGCAGTCGAGGTGCGCCTTGCAGTCGTTGGTGCGTCCGATGAGGCGGCCTCGCGAGTACACGACCGACTCGTCGAGCGACACAGTGCGGGCCACCGCCTCCGAGCGCGAGCCCTCGCCGATGAGCTGGGCCTCGCTGCCGAGGTCGATGTGGCTGTCCTTGAGGCCGTACACGATCGAGTTGAAGACCGCGGTGGAGTTCTTGCCCTCGAGCTTCGCCACCGGGAACGCCTGGATCGACTTCACGGGTGTGAGCAGAACGTAGTTGTTGATGTACACGCCGTCGTCATCGACGATGACGCCCGTGCGCGGGCGCACGCTGAAATCCTCGGCCCAGTTGTGCACCATCGTGAACGTGAGCTTGGCGCCCTTGCCCACGTAGAACTCGGAGATGCCGGCGTGCAGGCCTTCCTTCACGTCCACGTGCACGTTGCAGCCGGTGATGACGTTCGCCTCGGCACCGTCCTCCACGATGATGATGTTGTGGACGTTCTGGCTGACGTTGCTTTCGCTCACGAACAGGCAGGCCTGGATCGGCTTCTCGACCTTGCGACCGGCCTTCACGCGGATGAAGTAGCCCTCGGTCTGGTGGAGTGCGACGAGGGCGGTGTACTTGTCCTTGTCGGGCATGACCGCGCGCCACCAGTACTTCTCGAGCATCTCCTCGGGCCACAGTCGCAGCGCGTCTTCGGTGCTCATGATCTCGATGGCGTCGTCGAACGCCTTCTGCACGCGTTCGTAGATCGGCGTGCGGTCCATCTGGAAGTAGCTTGCCGAGCGGTCGGACTCGTCGGCCATGAAGCCCGAGTGGATGACCGTCTCCTTGACCTGCTTCTGCAGGCTCTCGAGCGTCTCGATCCTTTGCTGTTCCGAGACGGTCTTGAAGCGCGTGATGTCGACGTCGGGACCGAGGGCGGCCTGCTTGTCGATGGCGGACTCCGCGGCGACGCGGATCTCTTCGAGGCGCGCGATGGCGCTGGGGCTTAGCTGAGTGTCTGACATAGTTTGCACTCCACACAGGCGTCGTAACCGTGGCTGGATATCTCGTCGATCAGGTCGAGCGGGTTGCCCTTGCAGGCGAGCCGGCCGTTGTAGAGCACGTGCGCCACGTCGGCGTTCACAAACTCGAGGATGTGGCCGGTGTGTGTGATGATCAGGCCGGAGCGACGGCGCTCGGAGATGCGCTCCTCACCCTTGAGCAGCGCGTTCATCGCGCCGCCGACGACGGCGATGTTGTCCAGGTCCACGCCGCTCTCGGGTTCGTCGAAGAGCGCGAGATCGGGCATCTGGGCGAGCAGCTGGGCCATCTCGGAACGCTTGGCCTCCCCGCCGGAGAAGCCCATGTTCACGTCACGCTCGAGCATGTGGCCGAGGTTGAGCTCCTCATCCAGGGTGGCGATCGCCTCGTCGTCGAGCTCGCCGCGGGCGGCCACGCCGATCACCTGGCGGAGCTTCACGCCGCGGACCGCCGGCGGGCGCTGGAACGCGATGCCGATACCCAGGCGGGCGCGTTCGTCGATCTCGAGCTCGGCGAGGTCGGTGCCCTTGAACAGGATGCGTCCCTGTGTGATGCGATAGCCGGGCATGCCGACGATCGTGTTGAGCAGCGTGGACTTGCCGCCGCCGTTCGGGCCCAGAAGCACGTGCGTCTCGCCCTCTTGGATCTCGAGGTCGACGCCGCGCAGGATCTCCCTGTCGCCGACGGAGACGTGCAAGTCCTCTATGGCGAGGAGTGGTGCGGTGGTCTCGGAGGTCATCGGTCACCTCATCTCTCATGGTGCGAGGTCTGGTAGGTCGGTACACC
>Ga0209066_10002653_pt1 | contig 21408 bp, 20 predicted proteins | sample All_14_2_FD_187198 | JGI IMG/M metagenome (GOLD analysis project Ga0209066, IMG submission 187198) | Freshwater microbial communities in response to fracking from Pennsylvania, USA - Allegheny Zone_MetaG_DW_15 (SPAdes) (version 2) ... | reverse complement strand
GACCAGTTCGGGCGGGGCGCCGCGGCCGGTGACGACAACGTGCTGCATCGTCGGCCGCGCCAGCAGGTCGGCGACGACGGTGTCGACTTCAAGATAGCGGTACTTGAGCGCAATGTTGAGTTCGTCGAGCACCACCAGGCCGATCGACGGGTCCTGCAGCAGGCTGCGCGCCACGTCCCAGGCGGCGTTGGCGGTGGCGACGTCGCGGGCGCGGTCCTGCGTTTCCCAGGTGAAGCCCTCGCCCATCACATGCCAGCGCACGCCCGGCTGGGTGCGGAAGAAGGCTTCCTCGCCGGTATCGGAGCGGCCCTTGATGAACTGCACCACCCCCACCTTCATGCCGTGGCCGAGCGCGCGCGCGACCAGGCCGAAGCCCGCGCTGGACTTGCCCTTGCCATTGCCGGTGTTGACCAGCAGCACGCCACGTTCGGCCTGAGCGGTGGCGATCTTCTCATCCACCACCGCTTTCTTGCGCGCCATGCGGTCGTTGTGGCGGCTGTCGCGATCCTGTTCGCTCATTACTTGGCTTGCTCCGCGAGTTGGGCCAGGCCGGTCAGCAGTGCCGGGCCGGGATTGAAGAAATGCCGCCCTTCCAGACCGACCACCGGCACCGACACGAGGCCGAGTTCGGCGCTGCAGGTTTCGGCGTTTTCCGGGGTCAACGAGAACAGCAGGTCGGGCTTGAAGTGTTCGACGGCCGCGACGATACCGGGAATCTCCTCACCTGGGCGCAGATGACGGATGCGCTCGGCGCTCTCCACCACCTCGAAGCCGGCGTGGGCGAAGGCATCGCCCACCACATGGCCGCGGCCAAAGGAATAGGGCTGCGCAGAGCAGGCGGAAATGACCAGCACGCGCTTGCCGCCGCCCTTCACCGCTGCGGCGTGGGCACGCCATTCGCGCGCATAGGCGGCCACTCTGACCTTGCCGTCGGGCACGCCGGCCGCCTCGGCCAGGCTCAGCAGCATGGCCTCGGTCTGGGCCATCGAATCGAAGCCATCCAGCTGCAGGATGCGTGCTTCCGGTTCGAGCATGTCGAGCAGACTGACATCCGTACCCTTGGAAACCACGACCAGCTCGGGATTCAGCGCCGCCATGGCACCAATGTCCGGATCCTTGACGCCGCCGGTGCGCGGCAGGTTGCGCTTGTCGTAGCGCGACACCCCGACGATGCAGTCACCGCGCCCCAGCCAGTCCAGCGCCTGGGTGATGTAGGGCGACTGGCTGACGATGCGCGGGCAGGCGGCTGCCGCGGGCAGGGCCAAAACCAGCAACAGGCCACCCAGCAGGTGGCGGAAAGTGTGCTTCATGATTGAACACTCAGTCGGGAAGAAAGAGAACGCGTCCTTCGCTCTCGAAGCGACGCAAGGGGTGGCCGAAGGCCTGGCTCAACAGGTCAGCACGCAGCACCGCATCACGGTCGCCCGCCTTCACCCCGCCGCGACCATCGAGCAGGATGATGTGGTCGGCGTAACGCGCAGCCAGATTGATGTCGTGCAGCACCATGACCGCGCCGTGCCGTGCCGCGTCATTGCGGACGAGGCGGCGAAACAGATCGAGGGTCGCAATCTGGTAATGCAGATCGAGATGGTTCAGCGGCTCATCGAGCAGGAACAGCTGTGGCGCCTGCGCCAGCAGGGTGGCGATCGCGACACGCTGGCGCTCGCCACCGGACAGGGTCAGCACGTCGCGCGTCTCGAAACCCTGCAGACCGACGTCGGCGAGCGCCTGACGGGCGATCGCCTCATCCTCGGCCGTCTCCCAGCCCCAGCGCCCCAGATGGGGGTGACGGCCGATCAGCACCGTCTCCAGCACGCTGGCCCCGAAGTGGTCAGGCTGTTGCTGCGGCAGCAGTCCCCGGAATCGCGCGGCCTCCAGCGGTGACCATGCGGCATAGGGCAAACCCCCCAGGCGCACCTGCCCCACCGAGGGCTCGCGCAGGCCGGCCAGGGTGTGCAACAAGGTCGTCTTGCCGGCACCGTTGGGGCCGAGCAAGGCCAGGCATTCACCCGGCGCGAGCGACAGGCTGAACTCGCAGCACAGCCAACGCTCGCCCACCTGCAGCGCAAGGCGTTCGGCCTCGAGCAGCGGCGGAACATCGATGCGCGATGCGCTCAACGCGGATGCCTCGCAAGCAGGAACAGGAACACCGGCACGCCGATCAGCGCGGTGAGCACGCCTACCGGTAGCTGCTGCGGCGCAATCACCGTGCGTGCGGCGGTGTCGGCCAAGGTCAGCAAGGTGCCACCGGCCAGCGCCGCGGCGGGGATCAGCACGCGCTGGTCGTTACCCAGTGCCAACCGCACCAGATGCGGAATGATCAGACCGACGAAACCGACCGAACCCACCAAGGTCACCGCCGTCGCGGTCAGCAATGAAGCCAGCACGTACAGGGCGATGCGCAACTTGCGCACGCTGACGCCCAGTGCGCGGGCATTCAGTTCGCCGCGCGCCAACACGTTCAGGTCACGCGCAAACGGCATCACCGCGGCCAGCCCCAGCACCAGCACGACCAACGCCGGCCAGGGCCGCGCCGCGCCGCTGGCGTCGCCCATCAGCCAGAACAGCATCGACGTCACCCGGGTGTCGGGCGCCAACGCCAGCATCAAGGTGACGGCCGCGCCGCAGCCAGCGGCGACGATGACGCCGGTCAGCAGCAAGCGCGTCTGCGTCCAGCTGCCGTCGCCGTGCGCCAGACCGAACACCAGCAGCATCGCCGTCAAGGCGCCCGCGAAGGCCAGCGTATCGACCCAGATCGACGCTGCGCCAAGGGTGATCGCCACCAGCGCTCCGACCGCTGCCCCGCCGGAAATGCCGAGAATGTAGGGGTCGGCCAGTGGATTACGCAGTAGCACCTGCATCAGCGCACCCGCAGTGGCGAGCAGGCCGCCGCAGACGAAGGCGGCGACCGCACGCGGCAGACGCAACTCACGCACGATGTCGGCCGCCATGCCCTCGCCGCCGGCCAAGGCGCTGAATACCTCGGCCAGACCGATCGGCATGTCGCCCGCCACCAGCGCCCAAAACAAAGCCAGCGCCGCCGCCGACAACAAGCCGGCGGCGAGCACAAGCGGCTGCTGGCGGTGTGGCCGCATCAGCGTGCGGCCTCCAGCCAGGCGGGCGTGATCGGAGGCAAGGAGCATCGTCGCTTAGTGCATTGCGTAGCGCACCGCCACGAAGGCGTTCGTGCCCTGGGTGCCGTAGTTCTGGGCAAGTACGTAGTCCTTGTCGAGCAGGTTGTTGGCGCGCACCTCCAGGCTCCAGTCCGGTGCCAGGGCATAATGCACATAGGCATTCAGCAAGCCGTATCCCCCCAGGCGGTTCGCAACGGTGTTCGGAACCCGATCATACCGCCGACCCTGGCCGTTCCACTCGACGCCCCAGGTCCACGACCCGGTCGCACGCTCCAGCCCGAGCGAACCGCTCACGCGCGCACGGCGCCCAAGCTCGTCGCCACTGCGCTCGTCTTCCGCATCGAGCAAATCGACGCTGGCTCGCACGCGGTAATCCCACAGCATCGTGCTGGCCGCCAGTTCGACACCCTCGATCGACGCGCGTGCGACGTTGGCCGGCGCCCAGTCGCTCATCGGGTCGGCCGGATCGATCGGCGCCCATTCGATCAGGTTCTTGATGCGGTTGTTGAAATAGGTGGCGCTCAGGGTCGTGCCCGCACGTTCCCAGACCAGACCGAATTCACGATTCAGCGCCTCTTCCGGCTGCAGATTGGGGTTACCGCTGTTGCCGAAATACAGGTCGTTGAAGGTCGGTGCCTTGAAGGCGGTGCCGATGCTTGCGTGGGCGCGCCACTCCGGCGTCAGGCGATAGCCATAGGCCAGCGCACCGGTGGTCTTGTCGCCGAACTGCGAGTTGTCGTCATAGCGCGCGTTGGCCTGCAGATGATGGCGATCGAACTGCCCGCTCCAGCCCAGCAGCAGGGAGTTGGTGTAGCGACTGGTCTTGTCGTAGCTGGACGTGGAGTCGACCTCTTGCTCCAGGTATTCGTAGGCGGCCAGCAGGGAACCGCCGGCAAGCGCGATGTCGTGCTGCCAGGTGACCTGGCGCTGTTCGGTCTCGAAGGCGGACTTCACGTTCAGGTCGGAATAATTGTGCGACTCGTCCGCCCCGTAGCCGAAGCGTAGCGTGCTGGTCCAGTCGGCATTGACACGATTGCGCACATGCAGGCCGATCGAATCGGTGCGCTTGTCGAGGAAGGAATCGTAGGCCTTGGCGTTGTCGTACCAGTTGCGCATGTCCGAATGCAGCACGGTCAGGCCGACCTCGTCATCTTCGCGGAAGCCGAGCGATACCGACGCACTGAACTGATCGTTGCGGAAGCCATCGTCATCGGCGTCACTGCCGCGCGTCGAGGCTGGCTTGGCGTCGATGCCATCGCTGCGCTCGTGACCGGCCGAGACGCTGTAGCGCAGGCGCTCGGCCCCGCCCGCCAGCGTCACGCCGAGCGTGCCTGCGCCGTCAGTGCCGAGGCCTGCGCGCACGCTGGGCTGGAAGCCTTCGCGCCCCTTGCGGGTAAAGACCTGGATCACCCCACCAATCGCGTCCGAGCCATACAGCGCACTCGCCGGACCACGCAGGATCTCGATGCGCTCGATCAACTCCAGCGGAATGGTTTCCAGGGTCGGCGAACCGCTGGTCGCGGAACCCACGCGCACGCCATCGATCAACAGCAAAGTGTGTCCGGAATTGGCGCCGCGGATATACACGCTGCTGCTCGAACCGGCACCCCCATTGCTCGAGACCTGCACGCCGGGGCGCCCCGACAACAGTTGCACCAGGCTGGCATTGCCGGCACGGACGATATCGTCGCGATCGATCACATCGACGCTGGCCAGAGCCTCATCGGCACTGATGGGCTGGCGGGTGGCGGTGACCACGACGTGGCCAAGCTGGGCCTCGTCGGCGTACGCCGGGACGAGCGGATAAGCGAGCGCGCACGCGGAAACCAGCGCGCAAAGACGGATTTTCATGGTCGGAACTCCCTCGCCAAGCCGCGCGTCCCCGCACGTCATGGCTGCTGCACATGGATGCACCGAGATCGAGGGAGAACCGAAGAGAGCAAGACAAACCGCGCCCGTCGCCGCCACCCCGCGGCACATCCGCCAATCGCGTTCCGGCCGGTCTCCGGGCTCGTGCGCTGTCGGCCTGGTGGGGCTGACGGGCGGGTCGCCTTCCCGGGACTTCGTCCCAGTGGCTGGATGACACGCCTTGCGCGCACTTACCGTTGCGGGGGCAGCACAGGCATTGCGGCTTCGTTGCGACGAATGGACACGCACCTGTTTCCCGTTTAACCCGGGGCAAGAGTCGCCCATGGGCACCGATAACGCGCCGCCCCTTCCGGAGCAGTGGGGGCGGATGATACCGTACGCCCGCGTATCGTGCACTGCAATAAAACACAGTCCTCCATCCGCAGCCACTCTCCGCATTCGAGCAAACAGAACAATGACCTGTGAACTGATCCTGGGCGGCGCCCGCTCGGGCAAGAGCCGCGAAGCCGAACGTCGGGCGCTGGAATCCGGACTGGCCGTAACCGTGATCGCCACAGCCGAGGCGCTCGACGCCGAGATGGCTGCGCGCATCCAACGCCATCAGGCCGATCGTCCGGCTGGCTGGCGTACTGTCGAGACCCCGGTCACGCTGGCTGACACGCTGCAGCGCGAAGCGGCACCCGAACGCTGCCTGCTGGTCGACTGTCTGACCCTGTGGCTGACCAACCTGCTGATTGACGCCGAACAGCTGCCACCCGGCGCCGATGCCGCGGCCCTGCCGCTGTTCCGCGAACAGCGCGACGCCCTGCTGGCGACCCTGCCGACCCTGCCCGGCCGCATCATTCTGGTGGCCAACGAGGTCGGCCTGGGACTGGTCCCCGAGCACCCGCTGGGTCGCCTGTTCCGCGACGAAGCCGGCCGCCTCAACCAGGCCGTCGCAGCACTCAGTTCGCGCGTCGTCTTCGTCGCCGCCGGTCTGCCGCTGGTGTTGAAGCAGGGCTAAACTTCAGCACGCATGACATTCGAGGAGACGGTGATGGGATTGCCTGCAGAAAAACAGCGGATGACGGTCGACGAGTTCATCGCCTGGGAGTCGGCGCAGCCCGAGCGCTGGGAGTTTTTCAATGGCGAGGCCTTCATGATGGCGGGTGGATCGGACATGCATAACGCCATCAGCCTCAACGTCGCGTTCGCCCTCAGGGCAGCCTTTAGTGGGACGCGCTGCAACGTCTTCATGTCCGACGTCCGCCTGCGCCTGTCGGAAGCCGATAACCTGTTCTACCCGGACGTGTTCGTCACCTGCTCGGACGCAGACCGCGCCCGCCGCCAGGAGAAGGAAGAACCCACGCTGATCGCGGAGGTGCTGTCGCCCTCCACCGAGGCTTACGACCGTGGCGACAAGTTTGCCGCCTATCGCCGCATTCCCAGCCTGAAAACCGTGCTTTTCCTGTCACAGGACCGGGCCCACGTCGAGTGCTACACCCGCGGCGAAAACGGCCGCTGGATCCTGACCGAAGCCAGCGGCAACGACGCCGCACTCGCGCTGCCCGCCTTCAGTTTCGACCTGTCGCTGGCAACGCTTTACAGCAACCTGCCCGACGCCCTCCCCGACACCCCAGCTCCGCCCCCGACCGCCGCATGAACCTCATCATCACCCCACCCTCGCAGACGATCGCCGCCGAACTGCAACAGAAAATCGACCGCAAGACCAAGCCGGTCGGCGCGCTTGGTCGGCTCGAGCCCCTTGCGCTGCAGATTGGACTGGTACAGCAGACGCTCGAACCCGAACTGCGCCAGCCGCACATCGTCGTCTTCGCCGGTGACCACGGCGCAGCTCGCGCCGGTGTATCGGCCTATCCGCAGGACGTGACCTGGCAGATGGTGGAGAACTTCCTCGCCGGCGGTGCCGCCATCAACGTCTTCTGCCGTCAGATGGGGCTGGGACTGAGCGTGGTCGACGCCGGCGTCAATCATGACTTCGGCAAGCGTCCCGGCCTGATCGACGCCAAGATTGCGCCGGGCACGGCAAACTACCTCGAACAGCCTGCAATGACCGCTGAGCAGCGCGATGCTGCGCTGCAGCGTGGGCGCGAGATCGCCCATGCGCTGGCGGACAACGGCTGCAACTGCGTCGGCTTTGGCGAGATGGGCATCGGCAACACCGCGGCGGCGTCGCTGCTGACCACCTGCCTGATTGGCGCCGACCACGGCGCCGACCTTTATACCGTCACCGGCCGCGGCACCGGGCTGGACGACGCGGGTGTGGCGCACAAGCGAGAGCTCCTCAAACACGCCCTGCATCGGGGCGGCTGGCAATCCGATCCGCTGCAAGCCCTGTGCGAATACGGTGGCCTCGAGATTGCGATGATGGCGGGCGCCATGCTCGGCGCCGCGGAAAAACGCATGCTGCTCGTCATCGACGGCTTCATCGTCACCGCGTCGCTGCTGGCTGCCCACGCCATCGACCCGAACGTGCTGCCCTATTGCGTGTTCGCTCACCGCTCGCAAGAGCCCGGTCACCGTGTGCAGCTCGACTACCTGATGGCCGAGCCACTGATGGAACTCGACCTGCGCTTGGGCGAAGGTACGGGCGGCGCGCTGGCTTACCCGCTGATCCAGGCTGCGGTGAACTTCCTCAACGAGATGGCGAGCTTCGAGTCGGCTGGCGTCAGCGGCCAGGCCTGACGCCGCCATGCGCTACCAGCTCGAACTGTTCTTCACCGCACTCGGCTTTTTCACCCGCCTGCCGGTACCGGCCTGGGTGCCGTGGTCACCCGAGCGCCTGAACCAGGCGGCGCGCTATTTTCCGTTGGTGGGCTGGGTGGTGGGCGCGATCGGGGCGCTGAGTTATCTCGCCCTCGCGCAGGTGCTGCCCACCTCGCTTGCCGTCATCCTGTCGATGGCGGTGACGATCCGCGCCACCGGCGCCTTCCACGAAGACGGGTTCGCCGACACCTGCGACGGCCTGGGCGGCGGTTGGGACAAGGCGCAGGTACTGACGATCATGAAAGACTCGCGCATCGGCAGCTACGGCACCGTCGGCATGGTGCTGATGCTGCTGGCCAAGGCCGCCGCGCTGCTCGAGCTGGCCCGTGCCGGCGCGCATGGGCTCACCGGCATGCTGCCGGGCACCGCCGTCGCGCTGGTGGTGGCGCACCCGCTGTCGCGACTCGCCTCCACCAGCCTCATCCACTGGCTGCCCTATGTGCGCGAGGATGAAACCTCGAAGTCCAAGCCGCTCGCCAAGCGACTGACGCCCGCCGAGCTGATCATCGCCGCGGTATTCGGCCTGCTGCCGCTGGCGCTGCTGGCCCCGCTCGACATCGCCTGCGTGCTGGTTACCGTCAGCGCGGTGACGATCTGGTCTGCACGCATGTTCGTACGCCGGCTGGGTGGCTACACCGGCGACCTGCTGGGCGCCACGCAGCAGCTGACCGAACTGGCGTGCTACCTCGGCCTACTCGCCGCCCTGCGTCTGGCGCAACCCTGATCCGGACGCTTCCAACCACGCCCGATTACAACGCCAATGCAACTCCACCTCATCCGCCACCCGCGCCCGGCCGTCGAGCCCGGAATCTGCTACGGCCAGCACGATGTCGGCCTGGCGGAATCCGCCAGCGAAGTCGCCGCCCGGCTCAGGCCCCTGCTGCCCGCCGCTTTCCGCCTGCATGCCAGCCCCCTGCAACGCGCGCGCAGGCTGGCCGACGAACTGGGCACGCCAGTGCTGGATGCGCGCCTGAAGGAAATCCACTTTGGCGAGTGGGAAGGCCGCAGCTTTGCGTCCATCGGCACGGCCATCGATGATTGGGCTGCAGATCCGCTCGGGTTTCGCGCACCAGGTGGCGAATCGCCACGCGAAATGACGGCGCGCGTGTTGCATTGGCTGGACGACACACTCGCTACCGCAAGCACCGGGACTTCCGACACCGCAGCCGACGCGCTGGTCGTCGTCGCCCACGGCGGCCCGCTGCGCGCCATCGCCGGCCATTTGCTGGGCCTGCCGCCCGAACGCTGGCTGGGGCTCGATTTCGGCTGCGGGCAGGTTACGCGGCTCGATGTCGAAAGCTGGGGCACGGTGCTGCGCTGGTTCAATCGCTGAACGACGCGGGCGGGATGCTAAAGTTCGGGCTGTTCCGGCACGGCCTTCGCAGATGACTTCCTCCCGCCAGCTTTACTTCCGCCTCCTGCGCTACTTCCTGCCCTATCGCGGCATTGCGGTGCTCACCGTCGTGCTGATGGCGCTGGCGGGCGGCGTGGACGCGCTGATGGTCAAGCTGCTGAAGGACTTGATCGACGGCTTCGATTCGCTCGCCAACGGCAGCATGCCGCTGTGGGTGATGCCCGCCGTGCTGCTGGCCGTGGGCCTGACGCGCATGATCACCTCCTACGGTTACGAATACGCCAGCAGCTGGCTGTCGTCGCGCATCACGCACGACGTACGTGCCGAAATGTACGAGCGCCTGTTGCGCCTGCCGGTCGCCACCTACGACCGCGCTTCGGTCGGCGAGCTGCTGTCGCGCGTCACCTACGACGTCAATCAGATCATGGAAGCTGGGCTGCAGGTCATCACCGTCATCGTCAAGGACGGCGTACTGGCCATTTCCCTGCTCGCCATCCTGTTCTACACCGACTGGCAGCTGGCGATGTTCTGCGCGCTGCTGATGCCCGGCGTGGCGTTCTCGATGAAGGTCGTCGGTCGCCGTCAGCGCAAGCTGTCGCTGCAAACGCAGGATTCGATGGGCATGCTGGCGCGCATCCTGGACGAAAGCCTGGGCGGGCATCGGGTGGTGAAGATCTTCAACGGCCAGTACTACGAAGCCGGACGTTTTTCCCGCACCAACCAGCAGGTGCGCAGGCTGACCGTCAAGCGCGCCGCCACCACGGCGATGAACTCCGGACTCAACCTGTTCATGGTGGCCGTCACCATCGCGCTGATCGTCTATTTTGCCGGCGTGCGCACCCAGGCCGGCGCGCTCACGGCCGGAGCCTTCGTGTCCTTCATGGGCGCGATGCTGTTGCTGCAGCAACCGGTGAAAAGCCTGACCAAGATCAACGACCAACTGCATCGCGGTCTGGCGGCGGCACAGTCGGTGTTCGCCCTGATCGACCAGGCGATCGAGCCCGACAGCGGCACCCGTCCAATCGAACACGCACGCGGTGAAATCGACCTGCGCCAGCTGCGCTTCAGCTACGGCCCCGATCTGGCGCCTGCGCTGCAGGACATCGACCTGCACATCCGCGCGGGCGAAACCGTGGCCTTCGTCGGCCAATCGGGCAGCGGAAAAACCACGCTGGTCAATCTCATCGCCCGCTTCTACAGCGGCTATACGGGCGACATCCTGCTCGACGGCGCCCCGATCGCCGACTACCGCTTGCGCGACTACCGCCAGCAGCTGGCCATGGTCGGCCAGGATGTGGTGCTGTTCAACGACACGGTCGCTGCCAACATCGCCTACGCTGACCCGAACCCCGACCCGGCGCGCATCCGTGCCGCCGCCGAAGCCGCCTTCGCGGCCGATTTCATCGGCAAGCTGCCCAAAGGTTACGACGAGGTGCTGGGTGAAGAAGGCGCCCGCCTGTCCGGCGGCCAGCGCCAGCGCCTGGCCATCGCCCGCGCGCTGTACCGCGACGCCCCGGTACTGATCCTGGACGAGGCCACCTCGGCGCTCGACACCGAGTCCGAGCGCATGGTGCAGGCCGCGCTCGACAACCTGATGCGCGATCGCACCACGCTGGTCATCGCCCACCGCCTGTCGACCATCGAAAAGGCCGACCGCATCGTGGTCATGCACCAGGGGCGCATCGTCGAATCCGGCACCCACGAGGCGCTGATGGCACGCAAGGGCGCGTATGCGGCGATGCATGCGGTGCAGTTTGCGGAAGGCAATGCGTGACTGAAAGCCTTGCCATGCCACACACGGCACCCTATCTTACAAATCTAAAGTTTAATTTTCGATTTGTAAGATGATCCCGCGCACGGCCCTCTCCACCCTTCAACGCCTTTCACGGGGCTTTCCCGTGATTGCCATCACAGGGCCACGCCAGGCGGGCAAAACCACGCTTGCCCAACAGGCCTTTGCCGGCAAAGCCTACGTTTCGCTCGAGAACCCCGAAGAGCGCGAGTTCGCCGAAGCTGACCCCAAGCGCTTCCTGGCCCGCTTCACGGAGGGCGCCATTCTCGATGAGGTCCAGCGCTGCCCACCGCTGCTGTCCTGGCTGCAAGGCCTCGTTGATTCCCGCAAGCGCATGGGCGACTTCATATTGACCGGCTCGCAGCAATTCGAGCTGGTCTCAGGCATGACTCAATCGCTGGCGGGCCGGGTCGGTCGTGTCGAACTGCTCGCACTTTCGGCGGGCGAACTGGCTGCGGCCGAGCAGTTGCCGCAACAGCTCGACGACCTGCTGTTGCAAGGCGGTTACCCCGCGCTCTACGACCGCGAACTCAGCCCGGAAGACTGGTTCGCCAACTACGTCGCCACCTATCTGGAACGCGACGTCCGCCAGCTGATTGCCGTGCGTGATCTCACACAATTCCAGCGTTTCGTGCGCATGTGCGCAGCCCGCTCGGGGCAGTTGCTGAACCTCAGCGCCTTGGGTGCCGACTGTGGCATCACCGCCGTCACTGCGCGCGAGTGGCTCTCGGTCCTGGAGGCCAGCTACCTGGTCATACGCATCCCGCCCTATTTCGAAAACTTCGGCAAGCGCCTGGTCAAGACGCCCAAACTCTACTTCCTCGACGTGGGCCTGATGTGCTGGCTACTGGGCGTCCGCGACAGCGAGAGCGTCGCGACTCACGCCATGCGCGGCGCCCTCTTCGAAACCTGGGTCGTCTCGGAATTCATCAAGAAACAGTTCAACGCCGGACGCCCGGCTGATCTCCATTTCTGGCGGGATAACGTGGGGCACGAAGTCGATCTGTTGCTGCAAACCCGGGATGGGCTGCAGGCGGTTGAAATCAAATCCGGCCACACCTTTGCCAGTGATTGGCCAAGCGCCGCACTCAAGTGGCAAACCCTGAGCGCCAGCCCACTATCTCCCTGGATCATCTACGGTGGCGAGGGCGAGCATGAACGCCAAGGCTGCCTTGCGATCGGCTGGCAAGCGTTTGCCAAGCGTGAGACACCCGCGCGATGAGTGACACCGTGCTCACCCTCTGGCTCATCACCGACAACAAGCCCGGCCACCGCAGCCAGCTGCAAGGCCTGGCGCAGGCCTTGGCGGCGCGCAACACGGTCGACGCACACTGGATCGACGCACCAGCAGGCCCCCGCGTGGTGCTCGACGGCCTGCTCGGTCGCTTTCCCGCCGGCGCCGCCCTGCCCGACCCCGACTTCATCCTCGTCGCCGGTCATCGCACCCACCTTGCCGGGCTCGCTGCGCGGCGCGCCCGTGGCGGGAGGCTGATCACGCTGATGCGGCCCAGCCTGCCGCTGGCCTGGTTCGACCTGTGCGTGATCCCCCAGCATGACAATCCGCCACACCGTGCCAACGTCCTCGTCACCCGCGGCGTGCTCAACACCGCCCGCCCCAGCGCCGAACGCGAGGCCGACAAGGGCGTGTTCCTGATCGGTGGGCCATCGAAACACTACAGCTGGGACACCGCCGGTCTGATGGCACAGATCGACGCCATCCTGAGCGCCACACCGGGTATGCGGTGGACGCTGACCACCTCGCGCCGCACTCCAGCCGCCACCGAAGCGGCCCTGCTGGCATTGCGCGAGCGTGGCGTCGACGTGTGTCCGGTGCGGGATACCCCGCCGGGCTGGGCGATGGATCAGGTGGCGCGCAGCGCGCAGGCCTGGGTGACGGAAGACAGTGTGTCGATGGTGTACGAGAGCCTCACCGCGGGTGCGGCAACCGGACTGCTTGCCGTGCCCCGACTCGGCGAGACGCGTGTCGCGAACGGCGTTGCAGAACTACAGCGTGAGGGCTTCATCACCACCGTCAAGGATTGGCAACTGACGGGCACGCTACACGCCTCTCCGACGAGGCTGCAGGAGGCGGAGCGGGTCGCGGAAGCCGTGCTGAAACACGGGCAAATCGGGTAACTCGGGCGAAATCGCGGAATAACGGTCAGGAAGGGGATACGGGTAAAATCCGCTCATGCCCATCCAGCGCCCTTTCCCTCTCCAAACATTCGTCGGCCGACCCAGGGTGTTCGATTCACGATGAAACCCCTCAAGGTCCTGCAGCTTGTCCCCGCCCTCGACAGCGGCGGTGTCGAACGTGGCACGCTGGAGATCGCGCGCGCGCTGGTTACGGCCGGGCATGAATCGGTGGTGCTGTCCAAGGGTGGGCGGCTGGTCGAACAGTTAGAGGCCGAAGGCTCGCACCACATCGCGCTCGACCTCGGCCGCAAGTCGCCGGCCACCTTCCTCAAGTACCGCGCGCTGCGCAAGCTGTTCGAGGCCGAACGCTTCGACATCGTCCACGCCCGCTCGCGGCTGCCGGCCTGGGTGGCCTGGCTCGCCTGGCGCGGCATGCCGGCCAATGCCCGGCCACGTTTCGTCACGACGGTGCATGGCATGCACTCGGTCAGCCGCTACAGCGCCATCATGTGTGCGGGCGAACGTGTGATCGCGGTCAGCGACACCGTGCGCGAGTTCATCCGCAGCCACTACCCGCCCAGCCGCTGGCCGCATTTGACGGACAACCGCATCACCGTCATCCCGCGCGGCATCGACCCGGCAGAATTCCCGCGCGACTATTGGCCATCAGACGAATGGATCACGCGTTTTCAGGCCGATTTCCCGCAGCTTGCCGGGCGCAAAGTGCTGACATTGCCGGGGCGGCTCACACGCCTGAAAGGACATCACGACTTCATCACGCTCGTCGGCAAGCTCGTGTCGCAAGGACTGGACGTGGTCGGGCTAATCGTCGGCGGCGATGACCCGAAGCGGCCCGGCTACGCGAAGGAGATCCGGGAGCGCGTGCAGGCGGAAGGGCTGGGCGAGCGCGTCGTGTTTACCGGGCATCGCCATGACGTGCGCGAGATCTATGCGATGTCGGACTGCGTGCTGAGCCTGTCGAGCACGCCAGAGTCCTTCGGGCGCACGGTGCTGGAACCGCTGGCGATGGGGCGGCCGGTGGTGGGGTACGCGCACGGAGGGGTGGCGGAGATTCTGGCGGAGCTGTTTCCGCACGGCGCAGTGACCCAGGGCGACATTGGCGCCGCCACGCAACGTACGGCTGCCGTGCTGGCTGCGAAGACGCCGGCGGTCGAACTCAATACGCGTTTCCTGCTTGCGCGTATGCAGGCTCAAACGCTAGGCGTCTATGGAGCCCTCACATGACCGGATGGCTTGTCCTGGGTGTGGCGCTCCTCGTCGGCGGGTTCTCCAACCGCTACGCCTGGTGGCGCCGTCCGGTGGATTACCGTCATCCACGCGTACTCATGTACCACATGGTCTGCCCGCACCGCCCGGGTGCCAAATTCAACGGCTTGCGCGTCACACCGGAACGCTTCGAAGCCCAGCTCGCATGGCTGAAGCTCAACGGCTGGGAATTCTTCACGGTCGACGAACTGTGGGCACAGTGGGACACCCTGCCGGAAAAGAGCGTCGCGATCACCTTCGACGACGGCTATGCCGACAATCTGCACAATGCGCTGCCGCTTCTGGAAAAGTACGACGCCAAGGCCACGATCTACATCGTGGTCGACCGCCACGAGCGCGACTGGTCCACTGCGAAGAAGGCGCATCACAACACCGGCGAACTCGCCCGCGAGCCCAAGCTGAGCGATGAGGCGTTGCAGCGTCTGGTGGCCAGCGGCCGCATCGAGATCGGCTCGCATACGCTGACCCACATCAACATGCGGGCCACTTCCGCTGCCGACAAACGCCACGAACTGGCCGAATCGCGCCGCTTGCTGCAAACGCAGACAGGCCAGGCTGTCACGAGCTTCGCCTATCCTTTCGGGATATACGGCAACGAAGACGTGGCGCTGGCACGTGAGGCGGGTTACACCACCGCGGTCACCACGGTCGACGGTATCGACGCCCGCACGCCGCGCCCCGATCCTCTGCAACTCAAGCGCATCAAGATCAGCGGCAAGGACACCATGCTGGCGTTCGTCATGCGAATGCGCGGGGGAAAACGAGGGTGGCGCAAATGAGTTCAGGAAGCGGACCCCACGGCACCGCGCCGCTCGTCGTCTGGCTGTTGAGCGATGGCGCGCCCGGCCATCTCAGCCAGAGCCGCGGCATCGTCGATGCACTCGCTACTCGGTGCGACATCGCACTCACCATGGTCGAACTGAAGGTGCGCAGCCCGCTATGGAAGCGCCTCGGCCGCCTCGCGCTGCCGCGCATCCGTGATGCAACGGGCTGGTTCCAACGCATCTACGGCGTCACCCCGCCGCCTGGCCGACCGGACCTGATCGTCTCCTCCGGCGCCAACACCTTGCTCGCCAACGCGCTGCTCGCCCGCCTGCATCACGTGCCCAACGTCTATAGCGGCACCCTCAAGGGCTACGACCCTGCCGCATTTGGGTGCGTGTTCAGCGTGGTGCCGCTGGGCGTGGCCTGCAACCACGTGCTGCCGCTGCCACCAGTACCGGGCGAACTGGCCCGTCCGCTGCCCCCTTCAGACAGTGAAGCGCTGATCGCGGTGCTGGTGGGCGGCGACGGCGCGGGTTACGTGTTCAAGGACGCCGACTGGCGTGCCTTCGCCGACGGTCTTGCCACACTCGCCCGGCATAAAGGCGCGCGCCTGCTGCTGACCACTTCACGCCGCACCGGCGCTGACGCCGAAACCCTCCTGCGCCAAGCTCTACCTGCCGAACTGCTCGCCGACGCCGTGTGGTGGTCGCAGGCGCCACGCAAGGTCATGCGTGATTTCCTGGCAGCTGCACACGCCATCGTCGTCACCGAAGACAGCCTCAGCATGGTGGCCGAAAGCCTCTACTCAGGCCGCCCCGTCCTGTCGGTTGCCCCCGCCATCGCCCAGCCCAACGCCAACGATGGCGCCGCGCTGCAAGGCTATGCCGAACGCGGCCTGCTCGCTCGCAGCCCCATCGCCCACTTGGCCGAAGCCAGCTTTCCGGCACGCCACACCCCAATCCCCGACGTACAAGGTGAAATCGCCACCGTCGTACTGTCGCTGATGGAGCACCGCGCCGCATGAAGAAGGTGCTGATCTGGGGTCGCTACGGCAACTACGGGCCCGACTATCCGCGCAACCGCGTCATCGAATCCGTGCTGCGCAGCCTGGGCTGCGAGGTCACGCGCTTTCTGCCCACGCTGTCCGCCACGGCCGACATCGAATACAGCCTGCGCCGCGGCCCACGCCCCGAACTCATCTGGGTTCCCTGCTTCCGCCAGCGCGACCTTGCCGCCGCCGCACGCTACGCCCGTCGCCACCGCATTCCGCTGGTGTTCGACCCGCTCATCAGTGCCTACGACAAGCAGGTCAACGAAAAACACAAGTTCGCCGCGGACAGAGGCAAGGCACGCAAGCTGCTGCAGTGGGAATCGCAGCTTTTCAAGCTGCCCGACTGGCTGATCGCCGACACCGCAGGCCACGCCGACTACTTCCACGCCACACATGGCGTACCGCGCGATCGCATCCGCGTGATTCCGGTCGGCGCCGAGGAAGCGCTCTTCACCCCGCAACCGTGGCCCGACAAAGCGCCCGATGCGCCGCTCGAACTGGTTTTCTTCGGCACCTTCATCGGCCTGCAAGGCGTAGATGTGCTCGCCCAGGCCATCCTGCAGTACGACGGCCCACCGACCCACTGGCGACTGATCGGCGAAGGACCGATGAAAGCCGACTGCGAGCGCCTGCTGGCGCCGCTCGTTGGCAGCAACGGACCCAACCGCGTCAGCTTCGAGGGCTGGGGCCCACTGCCCGAACTTCCCGGCCGGCTCGCCAGCGCGGACGCCATCCTCGGCATCTTCGGCACCAGCGACAAAGCGCTGCGGGTGATTCCGAACAAGGTGTATCAGGGGCTGGCGATCGGGCGAGCGGTGGTGACGGCCGCAACCCCGGCGTTTCTGCCGGAATTGCGGGCGAACGAGGATCAGGGTTTTTTCTGGGCGATGCCGGGCAATCCGGCCAGCCTCTGCGATGCCGTCAAACGCCTGCATCAGCGACGCGCGACCTTGCGAATACTTGGCGCGGCCGCACGCAACAACTATGCACAGCACTTCTCCAACCGCGTCATCCGCGACGTTCTGGCGGAACTGGTCGCGCTCGACACGCCGCACAACGCACGATGAAACCCCTCATTTCCGTCGTCATCCCCAACTACAACTACGGCCGCTATCTGGCAGAAACGATCGAGTCCGTCCTTGCTCAAACCTACACCCCTGTCGAGGTCATCTTCATCGACGACGGCTCCACCGATGACAGTCTGACCATTGCCCAGCGCTATCCAATCACCGTGCTGGCACAGCCGAATCAGGGCGTCTCTGCGGCGCGCAACAACGCCGCCGAATGCGCAACAGGCGAATACGTCCTGTTCCTGGACTCCGACGACCTGCTCTACCCCGACTCACTCGACGTCTTGCAGAACGCGCTGCTCTCGGCCGGCCCGAAGACCGGCTTCGCCTATGGCCAATTGCAGTATTTCGGCGAGAAGGACACGGTTTTCAAATCGCAGCCCTTCGACCCCAAGGCGCTCAGCCAGGCGAACTACATCCAGACCAGCGCACTGATCAGGCTCCAGGCGTTTCGGGACGTCGGTGGCTTCGACCGCGGCTTCGATGTGCGGGAAGACTGGGAGTTGTTCATCCGCTTGTGGCATGCGGGCTGGAATGGCATCTACCTGCCCAGGCCGGTGATCCGATATCGCAAACACCGTCCCAAGGCGCAGGTTCGTGCCCAGGGGAAATTCCGCAAGCGGCTATCGGATGCGAAACTGATTACGCTGTATCCAAGATTTTTCTGGCGCAAGCTGGCGATGAACCCTTTCAGGCATCTCTATTACCGGATCCGCTGGCGCGTACCGCTTCTGGTCGGGCACCGAGGCCCCACTGATCAGCACGTCAACTGTTTGACCTCAACAGATCGTCCGTTCGAATGACTCGCCTAGCGTCAAACAACACGCTGGAAAATACGCTGTATGTGATCAATTCGGCGCTACTGCTCTGGTTTTTCGCTTTCGTGATCGCAGGGCCGAAGTACTCGATCGCCACCTCCACCTTGCTGGCGCTCTCGCTGCTTTCGCTCCCGCTCACAATCCGCACACATCCCGACCTGTTCAGGCAGTTGCCGCCCTGGCTGCTCGGACTCGGTCTCTACTGTCTCTTCCACATCGGTTATCGCCTGCTTTCCCACAGCGAACAGCTGCGCATCGACCCGCCTGCACGCTACCTGGGCGCCGTTCTGGCCTATGTTCATCTGGCCCGTTACGGATTCAGCCTGCACGCCTTGCACGCCGGCATCGCACTCGGCTGCCTCATCGGTGGGTTCGCCGGGATACATGACGTGCTGATTCAAGGCGCCGAGCGTGCAGGCGTCGGGCTTAACCCCATCGCCTATGGCACCACTGTCGCGCTACTTGCGATGGCGTGTCTGCATATCGCCACCCAATACCGCAACCGGCTACTTATCGGTCTACTGGGTGTCAGCGCCCTGATCGGGCTGGCTGGCGTGTCTTACTCCGGGACACGAGGACTCTATCCGGCAATCGCGATCGGGTTGCTCTATCTGGGCTACCGGCTTGCCCGACGCCATCGCATATCCCGCGTCAGATTCATCTCGATCACAGCCGGCATGGCGTGCTTGATCGGAATGCTCGCGTACCAGGTGCCAGTGCTCGAAAATCGCATCGATCAGACCCGACTCGAATACGCCGAACTCCTGAATGGCAACTTCAGCAGCTCAGCCGGACAACGGCTACAGATGTGGCACATCGGCTTTTATCTTTTTGGTGAGCACCCCTGGCTGGGGCTGGGTCCCGAGGTCGATGACCGACTCACCGCCAGCCAAGCCTTCGTTACAAGGCATGGATACGACCCCGCCGTGCTGACGAACTACGACCATCTGCACAACCAGTACCTGAATGAAGCCGCAACCACCGGAATCGTCGGCCTCGCGGTGCTGCTCTACCTGCTCTGGAGCGCCACACAGCGCTTGCCGACGGATCAGCGCAGCTTGATTGTCGGCGTAGTCCTGATCCTCATCATCGAAGGACTCACCGAAACCGTGCTCAACCACCAGCGCATCATGATGGCGTTCACTTTGCTGACCACCGCGCTCCACGCTCACAGCTATTGGGTCCGGAACCTGCCATCCGGCAACCCGATCAACCCTCGTGATCGGGCCAGCCCTTCGGCATCCGCTGTCGGTCAAGTCCGATGAACGGCCGGTAATACAGCGCATCCTGCACCTGCCTGCCCAGTTTGGCCAGACGGGCGCCTAAACTGCGAGCCCGCCCTGCGGCGGTTTCGGCCTGCCGGCGATCCGCTTCCAGTTGGGATGCCGCCGTCTCCAGGTAGCCAATACAAAACGGGTCCATTCCGCACACTTCGATCCCGCCCAGCTTTCGATACGCCACCCAGTCATCCGCCGACAACCAGGCCGGCGTATTGACGTCCCGCATCACCGCTGCAGCTGCGCGGTTGATCACGTAGCCGTACCCCTCCCAGGCTCGGCGCACCTGCACCCGTTCATAACCCTTCCAGAACGGCTGACGACCACGGCGCAAGAAGGACCGGATCGGCGTCATCAACAGCAAGCGTGGCAACGGCACCGCCATCCAGTCCCGCATGGCCTCGCATGACAGTAGCGAAGCGACCTCGGGCAGCAAAACAGCATCATCTTCGAGAACCAGCCCATAGTCTTCGGGGCCAGCCAGCAACTGTTCGTAGGCCTTCACATGGCTGAGGGCGCACCCCAACTCACCCGCCGTCAGTACCCGGCCATAGCGGCGCACCGAACGGCTGTCGGCGGCCACTGCTGCACGCGCTGCTGGCGATACTTCGCTGCCCCTCACCGCGTCGACCCAACACACGGGCTCGACACCCAACGCTTCAAGGTGCCGCCCCAAACGCTCGCGACGCGCATGCGCATCGGCAAGATTGATAACCAGAACCTTGAAGCGCATCGAGCACCCTACGAGCCCCATCGACGCGGCCCCGCTAACCAAAGAATCCATCGTCATTCAAGATCGTCCGCACCGCCGTCAACTTCACTACACCTGCGCCAAAACTACCGCCAACCGGGTTGAAGACATCGAGATAAAACGTCTCGTCGGCTTCGGGCGTACTGTCGCCGATGATTTCAACTGGAATGACGGCCTGATTCTCGCCGGGATACAGGTTGAGCCGGCCGGTCGCAGCGACATAGTCGCTCCCAGCCCATGCCGTACCATCGCGCGTGGCGTAATCCACGCTGAGCACAAGCCCGGGATCGGAGCGAACTCCGGTGAACTGCAGCAGAAAGTATACGTATTGGGTGCCGGCAGCGCCCTCGACAATCTCCTTGCGGACCTCCTCGGGCGTGGCTGGGGCATCCGGATAACGGGCGCGCAATGCCTGGTCGATCCATTGCTGATAAGCGCTGACGCGCTGCCACGCGGCAATCTCGCCAAAGCTGCTGTTTACGGCTGCATCAATATCTGGATGGACTGTTTCACGGCTCAGGCTGGCGGTATAGCTGGCCACACCGGCCACCTGACCATTCAGAAAAGCGGGCCCTCCGCTATCTCCCGAAGCGATCAGCCCTTCACTCAGCCCCAGCCCCAGATCACTTCGCTCAATCAGTCGCCCCAGCGCGTCGTTGACGATCAGCCCATTGTCGAAATCCGCGATCAACTGGGTACCCCCGGTCGGCGCCCATGCAACCCCGGACCCCATATAGGTATTGAGCGTTGCAGCATCGGCGTCGAACCGATTCAACGCCTTGAGCCGGATCGGGCTCGACGTCTCGCCGCTGGTCGCTCCAGTCGCCCCAATGCCGTTGCGACCGTAACCCGCCAGCGTAAAAATTTGCCCGACCTCGTCGCTGTTGCGGTAAAGGCCATAGCGCTCTGCCGCAACCGACGCCGTACCGGCAAGCCAGACGATGGCCAGATCATCGTTGCTATCGGCGTCGTAGCCCGGATGTACCAAAAAGCCGCTTGTCGTCAGCGTCTGGATGCCCAGGCTCGTCTCGATCGTCACGGCGGGAGTGCCACTCCGGTCGCTGAACAGGTGTGCTGCAGTCAATATCGCGCGGCCGTCGAACAGCAGCGCACCGCTGGCGTAGTAGCCCCCATACGTCACACGCACGACGCCGTCATAGCCCTCGCCAGGCGGGGTGCGATAGCGGGCGTTTGCGTAATACTCCGTTGTCGTCACCATCGCGACACCACGTAAAACGAAAGCATGTCGTTTATCACTCTATGAAATACATACCACTATCCCAGCCTTGCCCCGCGTGATGCCATCGAAGTTGAGACGTCCTGCTGCCCGTTACGCTG
>Ga0209066_10002652_pt1 | contig 21408 bp, 22 predicted proteins | sample All_14_2_FD_187198 | JGI IMG/M metagenome (GOLD analysis project Ga0209066, IMG submission 187198) | Freshwater microbial communities in response to fracking from Pennsylvania, USA - Allegheny Zone_MetaG_DW_15 (SPAdes) (version 2) ... | reverse complement strand
ATCCTGCCCAACCTGTCCGCCAGCCCCGGCCCCATCGGCAGGCGGAACAGCTCGCCCAGCATGTCCAGCGTGCGGGCGGTGAGGGCGGAGGCGACGGAATCCCCGTTGATCGAAGCGTTCTGGTCGATGGCCGAAACCAGCCAGTCGCCCAGCAGCGCCGCCGGGTTGGTGCCGCCGATCACATAGCCCCAGAAGCGCGGGCCGGGGCTGGCGGACAGGTTGGGCAGGATCGCCTGCTGGAACAGGCGCAGCGCGCCTTCCGCCCCGACACCCTGCCGCGGCAGGGCGGTTTCCGGATAGGCGGTATCACGGGCGGCGACCGGACGGTCCGGCAGCCCGGCGAGATAATCCAGCGCGATGGCGCGGGTTTCTTCGGTCAGGCCGGCCAGCGCCTCCCAGTCCCGGTCCATGGCATTGGTCATGCTCATAGCGATCCCTCCAGCACCTTGGCATAGATGGCGGTATCGACATTGCCGCCGGACAGCACCGCCCCGACACGCCGGCCGGCCAGCCGGTCGCGATCCGCCAGGGCTGCGGCCAATGCGGCGGCCCCGGCCCCTTCGGCAACGTTATGGGTGTCGCTGAACAGGATGCGCATCGCTTCGGCGATCTGATCGTCGCGGACGGACACGACGCGCGCCGCGCCGCTGTTGATCAGCTCCACCGCCTCGGCCACCGGTATGCGGCAGGCCATGCCGTCGGCCAGCGTTTCGGCCCGTTCCGTTGCGACGGGGCGGCCGGCCTCGAAAGACAGCTTGTAGGATGGGGCGCCCTCGGCCACGACGCCAACGATCTCCGTCGTCAGGCCCAGCGCATCGCGGGCGCTGATCATGCCGCAGATCCCCGATCCCAACCCGATGGGCACATAGACCACGTCCAGCGGCCCCGCTGTCCGGAAGAATTCCAGCGCATAGGTGCCGGTGCCCTGCACCAGCAGCGGATGGAAGGACGGCAGCATCATCAGCCCTTCCGCCGCCGCCAGTTCCTTCGCATGATCGGCGGCGGCCTGGAAATCATGACCGAAGACGCGCAGATCGGCGCCCTGCGCCTGCATCGCGGCATTCTTTTCCGGCGAATTGCCGTCCGGTACCACGATGGTGGCGGCAATGCCGAAGCGCCTGCCTGCCGTGGCGATGGATTGGCCGTGATTGCCGCGCGTGGCGGTGATCACCCCGCGCGGCCGGCTGGGCGCGCGCGCAAGGTCATTCAGGAAGACCAGCCCGCCGCGCAGCTTGAAGGCGCCGACGGGCGTATGGTTCTCATGCTTGATCCAAAGCTCGGTGCCGAGCCTGGCTTCCAGCAGCGGCCAGCGATAGGCGGGCGTGCCGGGAAAGACGGAATGGACCAGGGCGCTTGCGGTTTCCAGCGCGGCGAGAGAGGCGCGTGTTTCGGACATGGCGGTGCCTTCCGACCAGGATGCGAGGCGCGAATCCGGGGGGCGGCCTGGGCAGCCGCCGCCCCGGTCCGCGGGGACTGTTCATACCAGCATGCCGGGTCTTTGCCCGATCATGCACCGCGCGGGCTGGATCAGGCTGCGATGAGCAGGGCTCATCGCAGCCTGGCATCATGCCAGCCAGAACGGCTTTTCCGCTTCCATCCGGGCCTGGTCGGGGGTGATCCCGATATCGGCCAGAATGCGTCCATCCAACTGGGCCAGGGTTTTTCGGGTGGCCCGTCGGCGATTCCAGACCAGGACGGTTTGGCGCATAACGTTCCAGAGAACGATGTGGCGATTTTCCGCGTCTCTGCCTGTCCGCCCGGACGGCGCCGGTCCGAAACTCAAACCGAACCATCCGGGCAATAACCAGATTGTCTTCATCGATTGTATCCTTACATCGACTGTTTTGGACTGGTTTGCCCGTGTATGCGACCTGATTGTCGCGCTACAAACTATGACATTGACCTTGTAACGGTACAATGCCTATATTGTCACCATGACAATTGCGCATGAAGCTTGGCTCCCCGACCTTTCCCGCCATCAAGGGCCGCTCTATCGGTCCATTGCCGACGCATTGGAAGCCGATGTTGCTTCCGGTGGCCTCGCGGCGGGTACGCGCCTGCCCACCCATCGCGATCTGGCCTGGAAGCTGAAGGTGACGGTTGGCACCGTCAGCCGTGCCTATCGGGAAGCCGAACGGCGCGGCCTGATCGGGGGGGAGGTGGGGCGCGGCACCTATGTCCGCGCCGCCGAACGCCCGGCCGCCGGATTTTCCGGCAAGCTCGCCGAATGGTATATGCAGGAAAGCGATGTGGCCGCGCCCGGCGGTCCGGTGCCGCTCAATTTCAACTTTCCCCCCGATGTGGACGAGGCGGATGCCTTCCGCCGCACGATGGCGGAGATCATGGCAGGCCCGCAACTGCCGGAACTGCTGCGCTATACCCAGCATGCGGGGCTGGAAACGCATCGCCGGGCCGGCGCGGAATGGATGAAGGAGCGGGGCCTGGCGGCCGACCCGCAGCAGGTGGTGGTGACCACCGGGGCGCATAACGGCATTCTGGTTTCGCTGGCGGCGACGACGCGGCCGGGCGATACCATCCTGACGGAGGCGCTGAGCTATCCCGGCATCAAGCCGGTGGCCCGCATGTTCGGGCTGAAGCTGATGCCGGTCGCCATGGACCAGGAAGGCGTGCGACCCGACGCGCTGGAGGAGGCGGCCCGTTCCTGCGATGCGCGCGCCTTCTATACCGTTCCGACCCTGCAGAATCCGACCAACCGCACGCTATCGGCGGACCGGCGCCGACGCATTGCCGAGGTGGCGCGGAAGATGGATTTCGCGGTGATCGAGGATGATCTGTTGGGCATGCTGCCGCAATCGGCCCCGCCGCCCATCGCGGAATTCCTGCCGGAACGGACATTCTACATCCTCAGCGCCTCGAAACTGCTGGGGCCGGGTCTGCGGATAGGCTTCGTGCTGGCCCCGCCCGATCAGGTGGCGCATGTGGGGGCTGCCATCCGCGCCTCCAACTGGATGGCCCCGCCGATCCTGGCCGAGCTGGTCGCGCGCTGGATCGCCGACGGTACGGCGAAATATCTGGTGGAGGCGCGGCGCAAGGAAATCCGGGCGCGCCATGCCGTGCTGCGGCGCGTGCTGATGGGCCAGCCGATGGATATGCCCGACGGGGCGCTGCATGCCTGGCTGCATCTGGGGCCGGAACGCACCCCGGCGGAACTGGTGGCCGAAGCGCTGACGGCCGGCGTGTCGCTGTCGCCCGCCGACGCCTTCTGCATCGGCCGCACGCCGGTGCCGCAGGGCATTCGCATCTGCATCGGCCCGCCGCGTGATCGGGCGCATCTGGAGCTGGGCGTTACCCGGCTGAAACAGGTGCTGGACCGCCGCGTGCCGCTTTATTCCGGCACGACGATGTAGGGGCGCGGGGACGCGGCCCGCCTGCGGTCGTAGTCCTGCCTTGATTGCTCGATCACCTGTCTGTTGGCGCGGGACCAGTCGACCAGACCGGCTACCTGTTCGGCGAAACCTTGGCCGCGTTCCGTCAAAGCATAGGTGACGGCCGGCGGAATGGTCGGCTCGACCGTACGGCTGACGAAACCGTCGCGTTCCAGCCGTTGCAGCGTCAGCGTCAACATGCGCTGGGTCACGCCATGCAGCGCCCGTTGTAGTTGGCGATAGCGGCGCGGGCCCGATGCCAACTCGGCAATCGTCATCACCGTCCATTTCTCCCCCAGGCGGTCCAGCACCAGACGCAGGCCGCAATCCTCATGCTCCGGCTGTCCGCAGGGGTCCAGGGGGGCGACTGTCTTGCTGTGCGGGACGAACATGAATGTGCCTCCTTACGCGCCTCGCTGACGGGGAAGTAGATAGGTGTGGCCTTGGACAGGAGGACACAAGCCATGATCTTGATTACCGGCGCCAGCGGGCAGCTTTCCAGCCTGATCGCGGCCCGGATGGAATGCCTGGGACTGGATTACGTGGTGGGAAGCCACGCAGCCCGGAGCGCGGATGGACGACAGCGCAGGATCGATTTTGATGATCCGACGACGCTGGATTTTCGCGGCATCAATACGCTGTGCATGGTGTCGGCGGGCTATGGCGAAGATGACGTGGTGATCCGACGCCATGATCAGGTGGTGTCCGCTGCGGAGAGGTGCGGGGTGCGTCAGGTCGTCTATACCAGCCTGATCGGCGCGGGCGATCATCTGGGCTTCGCGCTGGCGCATCGCTGGACGGAACGTCGATTGCAGGCGAGCAGCCTGGCCTGGACGATCCTGCGCAACGGCCTGTATGCGGAGCTGATCGCCGCTTTGGCAATGCCCGACCATGGCGTGATCCGCGCCCCGTTCGGCGATGGGGCGGTGGCGGCGGTTGCGCGGGAAGATCTGGCCGATGCGGCCGCGGCGGTATTGTCCAGCCCGGCATCGCATGTCGGCCGGGTCTACGAATTGCCGGGACGAACCGCGTGGTCCATGCGCCAGTTCGCGCGGCAGATCGGGGCGGAATATCGACCCGCCAGCCTGGAGGAGGCGCGCCGGGGCCTTTCCTCCCCTCCCTTGCTGCCGTTTCAGCCGGCGATGCTGATGTCGATCTACTCCGCCGTGGCGGGCGGCTTTCTGGCCGATACGGTGGGCGACCTGGAACAGTTACTGACCAGCCTTCCCCGGGATGGGCTGGCGGTCGCCTGCCGCACCGTCGGACTGTCGGGAGGATGAGCCGGAGCATGCGACCGGCGTCAGGGGCTGTGATGTCTTAAACTGTACGAGACGTCTCGTCTCATTAGAGGATGGCTTCGTGTCCTACTGGTGTCCCTGGGCAGAGACGCGCGGGTGAAACGGGCGGATCATGACCGGCTCGTCTGGATCAAAGTGTACGAGACGTCTCGTTTCGTTGGACGATGGCTTCGCGTCCTACTGTTGTCCCCGGGCAGAGACGCGCGGGCGAAACGGGCGGATCATGACCGGCTCGTCTGGCTTAAACTGTACGAGACGTCTCGTCTCGTTGGGCTTCACTTGCATCCGGCGGGAACGAGCAACGGACAGGGTGCGTGGGCGACCCGGAGGTGATGTCGGTATCCTGGCGGAGAAAGCTGTACGAGACGTCTCGTCTTGGTTGGTTTCCTGGTGATAGGGAGCAGCCGGGCGGCATGCCGGCTCAATCCCGGCGCGCGGCGATGATCTCGGCAATGCGTGCGCTATCCTGAGCGCTCAGATGACGGCCCCGCTCGAGGATTTCCAACATGTATTCCCGAAAGGTGAGGCCAAGCGCCGTGGCACGGCGCAGGCGCGATAACACGATCTCGCGGGGCAGGTTGCGCCAGACTTCGTCTTCCGCGGCTTTCCAAACCAGGAAGCGGCCGGGTTCACTATTCCCCCATGGCGGGCGATAGGGCTCTTCGTCCAGCAGTGGGCCGCCATTATGCCCGATCGGGGCCAGGGCTGCGGTGACGGGCGGAATTTGCACGGCGCTCAAACTCGGGCGGAAGGTCTCGGGGAGGGGGAGCTAATCTTCTAGCACCGCTTCGTTTGGAAGGGGAGCGCGCGGCGGCGGCACACCATGTCTGTGCCTGAAGGGGGCGCGATGGAACCTCCGCCAGTTCCTTTCGGAAGATGTACGAGACATCTCGTTTCGTCTGGGTGCGCCGTGACCGACAGGGACGGGCGCGGGCCGGTCGCAGGACTACGAAGCCCGACATAAGGCCGCTGTTGCTGCTGCACCGAGTGTACGAGACGTCTCGTCTTGTCTCGTCGGGGTGCTGTTTCCGCGATTATGGTTTGAAGGTGCAGTAGTGCAGGGCGGAATGCGTCCGGCATGAAAGAAAACTGTACGAGACGTCTCGTCTCGTTTCGTTTCAGGCTGATGATGCGTCAGCCGTCGGGATTATCCTCTGCCGGCACCATGATCAGGGCGCCGGCGGCCGCTTCTCTTCCGGCATGCTCGCCCTAGTGACCCGTCACAATGCCAGTCCGAATTCCATGGCTGTGGTCCCTGGGGCGCTTGCAGACAAAAGAGACAAGGCGGAACCCGGTGGGCTCCGCCTTGTCCTGTATCCAAACCCGATAGGCCAAGCCTTACTGGCAGCTCAGGCATTCCTCGTAATCGGTCGTGCCAGCACTGGCCGGCCTGTCCGCCCCGTTCACCTTGCCGGTGATCGGGATGGGGGCCACCTTCGGCGCGTGTTCGGCACCTTTTTCCGCGCGCTGGATCGACTTCGAGCGGCAGTAATACAGGCTCTTCACGCCCTTCTTCCAGGCCATATGGTGGATCTGGTGCAGGTCGCGCTTATGCACATCGGCCGGCAGGAAGACGTTCAGCGACTGCGCCTGACAGATGAAGGGGGCACGGTCGGCGGCATGTTCGATCAACCAGCGCTGATCCAGTTCGAAGGCGGTCTTGAACACGTCCTTCTCGTCCTGGGTCAGGAAGTCCAGCTGCTGCACCGAGCCTTCATTCACCGAGATCGCGGACCAGGTGTCGTCATCGTCATGGCCCTTTGCTGCCAGCAGCGCCTTCAGATGCTTGTTGCGCACGGTGAAGGAGCCCGACAGCGTCTTATGGGTGAAGGAATTGGCCGCGATCGGCTCGATCCCCGGCGACGCGCCGCCGCAGATGATGGAGATGGAGGCCGTCGGCGCAATCGCGATCTTGTTCGAGAACCGTTCCATGATGCCGAAATCGGCGGCATCCGGGCAGGCCCCGCGCTCTTCCGCCAGCTTGCGGGAGGCGGCATCGGCATCCTTGCGGATATGTTTGAACATCCGCATGTTCCAGACCTTGGCCATCACGCTTTCCAGCGGGATCATCTTGGCCTGCAGGAAGGAATGGATGCCCATCACCCCCAGCCCGACGGAGCGTTCGCGCATGGCGGCATATTTGGCCTTGGCGAATTCATCCGGCGCCCGGTCGATGAAGTCCTGCAACACATTGTCGAGGAAGCGCATCACATCCTCGACGATCATCTCGTTGCCTTCCCATTCCTCATAGGTTTCGAGGTTGAGGGAGGACAGGCAGCAGACCGCGGTGCGCTGCTTGCCATAGGCATCGATCCCGGTCGGCAGGGTGATCTCGGCGCAGAGATTGGAAGTCTTGACCTCCAGCCCCTGCAGCTTGTGATGCTCCGGAATCGCGCGGTTCACATGGTCGATGAAGATGATATAGGGCTCGCCGGTTTCGATCCGGGCCATCAGCAGGCGAATCCACAGCTCGCGCGCCCGCACGGTGCGCATCACGGCATGGTCCTTCGGCGATTTCAGCGCCCATTCCTCATCGGCTTCGACCGCGCGCATGAAGGCATCGGTCACCAGCACGCCATGATGCAGGTTCAGCGCCTTGCGGTTCGGATCGCCGCCGGTGGGGCGGCGGATCTCGATGAATTCCTCGATCTCCGGATGCCAGATCGGCAGATAGACCGCAGCCGAACCCCGGCGCAGGGAGCCCTGCGAAATCGCCAGCGTCAGCGAATCCATCACGCGGATGAAGGGCACTACGCCGGAGGTCTTGCCGACGCCGCCCACTTTTTCGCCGATGGAGCGCAGATTGCCCCAATAGGAACCGATGCCTCCGCCGCGCGCGGCCAGCCAGACATTCTCGTTCCACAGCCCCAGAATGCCTTCCAGGCTGTCGGTGGATTCGTTCAGGAAGCAGGAGATCGGCAGGCCGCGCTGCGTGCCGCCATTGGACAGGACAGGGGTCGCCGGCATGAACCACAGCTTCGAGATATAATCATACAGGCGCTGGGCATGCGCGCTGTTGTCGGCGAAATGCATGGCCACCCGGGCAAACAGATCCTGGAAGCTTTCGCCGGGCATCAGATAACGATCCAGCAGGGTCGCCTTGCCGAATTCGGTAAGAAGCGTATCGCGGCTGCGATCCATATGGACGGTGATACCGCGCTCATTCTGGGCAACATCGCGCATTTTCACGTCCAGATCTCCTTCTGCCGCGGCACGGGGGGCTGCCTTGCCGCGTATGCGCGGTTCCGTAACCGCAGGCCCGGCCGCGACGTCGCCTGCATCCAGACCAAATGATCCGGTACCCGTATGGATATCGGTATTCATCCCCGGATTTTCCACAACATCCGCCGTGTCCGCAGCCGTCTGCGCCATATCGACCATGCCTTGCTCCCGCTTATGCCCGTACGACCGGAATTCCGGCCGCAAATCCAAAACCCACCCAAGCACCATCCCCGTTCAGAAGGTTCGCGGCGCCCCCCGCGACCCGGGTTGTCCACAGCCTGTGGACATCTGACCTGAGGATGAATACTTGGATTTTAGGAAAACACACTACATGTCGTAGTCTTCGAAATATTAAGCCCCCAAATCGGGTATGATGTCAAGGGAATCGCCCAAGCAGAACGAAGTAAATCCGTGATGCCAGGAATTCCGCGGGTTTCGACGCCGGATGGCCGGAATACGCCGCCACCCATCCGTGTTAACACATCCTTAACCATGCCACCATACTGGATATAGAGCGGGCATAGCAAGTCTGACTATATGTTGTGAAATGCATTCCCGGAAAGGCACCTCCACGGAATCGGCAGGGCTGCGGAAAGCCCTTCCCGATGGGTGGCGAAGCAGGCATTCTGCCGGCCATGTGTGGACGCTACTCCCTTACCTCCCCGGCCGAGGCGATACGCCAGCTGTTCGGGCTTGCGGCACGGCCCGCTTTGTTCCCGCGCTATAACATAGCGCCGGGCCAGGCGATGCTTGCCATACGACGTGGGCAGGCCGGCGCGCCGGAAGCCTTCTTCGCCCGCTGGGGGCTGGTGCCCTATTGGGCGAAGGACGTGTCCATCGGCTCGCGCATGATCAATGCCCGGGTCGAGACGGTGATGGAGAAGGCGGCCTTCAAGCACGCTTTCCGCCGTCGCCGCTGCCTGATCCCGGCCGACGGCTTCTATGAATGGCAGGGCAGGGCGGGTGGCCCGAAGCAGCCCTTCCGCATTCACTTCACCGACAATGGGCCTTTTGCCTTTGCGGGGCTGTGGGAACATTGGCAGGGGCCGGACGGGTCGGAGCTGGAAAGCACCTCCATCCTGACCACCACCGCCACCCCGGCGATCTCGCCGCTGCATGAGCGCATGCCGGTGATTCTCGACCAGGCGGATTTCCCGACCTGGCTGGGCGAGGGGGACGAGACGGCGGTGAAGGCCCCGCTCGGACTGCTCAGGCCCTATGCCGGGTCAAGGGTGATCTCGGCCTATCCGGTGTCGACGCGGGTCAATGCGGTGGGCAATGATGATGCCGGCCTGTGGGAGGCAGCCACGCCGTCCGCAGCGCCCCCATCGCCGGCCAAATCCCAGCTCAGCCTGTTCTGAAGCGAGGGGAGGCACGCATGAAAAGCCTCCTTCCCGGACGGATGCGGCTGGCAAGCGGCCTGATCCTGCTGGCCTTTCTGACCACCCATCTTTTGAACCATGCCGTGCTGCTGATCTCGCCGCAGGCGGCGCAGCATGCGGCCAACATCCTGCTTGGCCCCTGGGTCTGGCCGGGGCTGGAGCTGATTTTGCCGGCGGCCCTGCTCTGGCATATGGGCAATGCGCTGGTGGTGCTCTACCGGCGCCGGTCGTTGCGGCTGAAAGGCTGGGAATGGTGGCAGCTCGGGCTTGGGCTGGCTTTGCCGCCTTTGCTGATGATGCATCTGCTGCAGACGGCGACGGGCGGCGAGCTGTATGGGTTCCGTCCAACCTATTCCAGCGTGTTGCTGAGCCTGTGGGTGTCGTCGCCCTGGCAGGCCCTGCTGCAGGCCATGCTGCTGCTGACCGCCTGGACCCATGGCATGCTGGGCCTGACCCATTGGCTGAAAACCTGCAGCTGGTATCAGCGCATCCGCACGCCCCTGATGATCCTGACCGGCGCCCTGCCGGCGCTGGCCATGGCGGGTTTCCTCTCGGGCGGACTGGCGATTCGGCGGGCGCTGGCGGATGACCCTTCCCTGGCCGATTCCATCCCCCGCCATGCCGGGATCGACCCGGCGGGTTCCGCCGTGCTGTCGGATGCCGCGCTGTGGGGGCAGCTTGGCTGGTGCGCGCTGGTGGGCGCGATCTTTCTGATCCGTGCCGCCCGGACCCGGGCCTGGCGCCTGGGGCGGCTGCCGGTGGTGACCCTGCCCGATGGGCGCGGCGTGCCGATTCGCCCGGGGGCGAGCCTGCTGGAGAGTTTCCGGGCCAATGGTGTGGCCTGGGCGTCGGTCTGCGGCGGGCGTGGGCGATGTACCACCTGCCGCCTGCGGGTTGTGGCGGGGTTGGAGCGGCTGGCGGAGCCGGGCGCGCTGGAAACCCGCGCCCTGGCCCGGATCGGCGCTGCGCCGGGCGTGCGGCTTGCCTGCCAGCTGCGCCCAAGCGCCGCACTGGCGGTGGTGCCATTGTTGCCGCCGCAGGCGGGCGTGGTGGATGGCAGGCGGCCGGGCGGGCTGGAGGGGCAGGAAAAGCCGGTGACCTGCCTGTTCCTGGATCTGCGCGGCTCCACCAGGCTGGGTGAATCGCGCCTGCCCTATGATGTCCTGTTCCTGCTGAACCAGTTCTTCGCGGAGATGACGGAGGCGATTGCCGAGACGCGCGGCCTCTATGCCCAGTTCAACGGGGATGGGCTGATGGCGCTATACGGCCTGGCGGATGCAACGCCGGCCCAGGGCGCGCGCGATGCCCTGCGCGGGGCTCGCGCCATGCTGGACCGGCTCGACCGGCTGAACGCCCATCTGGCGCAGGACCTGGCCGAGCCGCTGCGCATGGGCATCGGCATCCATCACGGCGAGGCCATCGTGGGCGCGATGGGACCGCCCCAGGTCCAGATGGTCAGCGCCATCGGTGACACGGTGAATACCGCGGCTCGACTGGAAACGGCCTCGAAAGAGTTCGAGCGGCCGCTCGTCATCTCAGAAGCCGTCTTCCTGGCCGCCGCCATTGCGCCGCCGGAGGGTGCCGAACGCCACAGCATCGCCCTGCGCGGGCGCGCGGCACCCATTGCGGTCTATGCCCTGGCGGAGGCACCCGATATCGGTCGGTAGTGCAGCGTCACCTGGCGGAGGAATCAGCCCGCGGTGATGTACTGCTTCAGCTGTTCCGCCTCGAATTCCAGATCATTCAGCCGGCGTTTCACCACATCACCGATTGAAACAACGCCGACCACCCTTCCGTCGGACAGTACGGGCATATGGCGGAACCGGCCTTCCGTCATCCGGGCCATCAGCGTGTCGATCGTGTCCGCGGGTTCGCAGGTCTTGACCTTGGCCGTCATCACATCGGATACCCGCATCGTCATGGCGGAAAGACCATGCTTGCCCAGCATGCGCACGACGTCACGTTCCGAAGCGATGCCGACCAGCCGGCCGGAATCATCGGTAACGATGGCGGCACCCACGCGGGCGTCGCTCAACACCTTCACCAGGGCGGTTACGCTTTCCTCGGGCGACACGGAAATCACGCCGCCGTCCTTGCCGTCCAGAATGGATTGCACCGTCATAACGATACTCCTCCCGACTTCATGACATGGAACCTGATAGCACTGGGCTCTGGCGCCTCCGGCCTCTCTCGGTCCGGTTCATGGCGTGGATAGAGCGTGATGACGTTAGATTGAATGCATTCTGTTTCTCGATTGGTGCGATGGGCCTGTGCGTGAAACGGGCGCAGAGCGATGTGGGGCATCGCGCAAGACCGTTTCGCCGCAGGACAACCGCCAATCGGAAACCCGGAGGGACGGGCTGTTCCGGCCGATTTCTGCGTTGCTCGTCCTCGAATATGCTTTGGCATGTCCTTCGTCCTCGCAACTTGAACTCGGCCGGAACTGCTCCGTCAGAATGGTTCAATCTAACGTCATCACGCTCTAGTATCGCCTATTTTGGGAAAATCCCAAAGGGTCACTCCCGCGGTTCGGGCGGAGGTGGGTTCAGAAGGAGGAGTTGGGTTCCAGGAGGAAGGCTTTTTCCTCCGGGGTGGAGGGGCGGCCCAGCGCGTCGTTGCGATGCGGATAACGGCCGAACCGGCAGATGATGCGTTTATGCCGGATCGCGTAATTCAGCGAATCCTCGTCACCCAGGGCCGTGAAAGCGGCGACGGATTTCCCCTGAATCGCGGCGTCCTCGGCATGCATCAACGGCATGTAGAGGAACTGCCGTTCCGGCGGCGGCAGTTCCCTGTCCCATCCCCGCGCCATCGCATCCAGCGTCAGGGCAAGCGCCCGCGCATCCCCCGCAAAGGCTTTGGCGGTGTCGCGATACAGATTGCGGGGGAATTGATCCAGCAGCAGGATCAGGGCCAGGCGTGCTTCGGGCCGGTCTTCCCAGAGCAGCAGCCCGCCTGCCAGGGCGTGCTCGACATCTGCTCCGAAGCGCATGGCGAGGTGTCGGTCGAAATCCTCATCCTTGGCGAACCAGAACTTCGGATCGATTTCCTGGAACCAGAAATCCAGCACGGCCCGCGCCGGGGCAGGGGCCGCAGCCGGCTCCGTCATCAGGCGAAGACCTTGCGTAACAGATCGGTGGTGCGTTTGGCCGGGTCCTGACGGATCGCCGCCTCTTCCTTGCCAAGATAGGTGAAGATGCCGTCAATGCCGCGCGTCAGGACATGGTCGGTCAGATCCGCCTTGGCATCCGGCACGAAAGGCAGCGCTTTGTACTTGCCCATCATCCCGTCATAGGCCTTCACCGCGCCGGCCTTGGCCAGTTCCTCATCCACGATCGGCCGCATCTCCCCCTTCAGGGGCGAGGCCATCTTGCCCTTGAAATACTGGGTCGCGGCGTCCTGCGGGCCGTTCAGGATACCCTGCGCATCTTCCACCGTCATGGCGGAGATGGCATCCTTGAACAGGGCCTTTGCCCGGGGGGTGGCGGTTTCCGCCGCCCGGTTCAGCTTCAGTTCCAGATCGTCGACCATGCCGGACAGACCGACCTTGGACAGGCCCTGCTGCACGCTGCGCAGGCTGTCGGGCAGGGGAATGCGGATGTCTGGGCGCGACCAGAACCCATCGGCCACACCGATCAGCGAGACCACGCGGTCGGAGCCGATGCTCAGTGCCTCCTTCAGCCCCGCCACGATCTCGCTGCTGCCAAGGCCGCTGCTGCTGCCGGTCAGGCTGCCGGCACCCGGAACCTTCTTCAACAGATCACCCAACCCGCCGGGCAGGGTCTGCGCCCCGGCGCCGCCGGTGACGATGAAGCAGGCCGACAGGCCCAGCAGAATGGCGCGGCGATTGGCCGCGAATCCCGTAATCTCTCGTTGCATCATTTGCTTCCGCGCAGGCGAAGGATCTGGTCACACATGTTCAGGTTGAGCTGCACCATCTTGCGGATCAACTCGTCATCGCGCTGCCCGACCAGCGAGGCGCTGGCCCGGTTCATGAAGTCGGTGATGCGCTTCAGCAGGTCACGGGTATCCTGTGGAAGCCCCTGATTGGACATGCGCGGCAGCTGCGCCGACATGTATTTCCACATGAATACATTGGTTTCCAGCAGGGCTTCCCAGGTTTCCTCGGGCACGCCGTTCAGCCTGGCCGCTTCCAGACCTTCAGCAAGATCCAGGAATGGCTTGGCGAGATCGTCTACGATTTCGCTGTCCGGACCAACCTTCGCCATCGCCTTCCCCTTATCGTGCAAATTTTCCACCGCCGATCGAACCGGCGCGGGTCCCTGCTAAGTAGTTGCGATACTAGCTGATTCTTTCGCCCGTCTCAATCAACCTTGCGCCGGGTCCTCATCACACTTGTGCGGAGGAAGCCTAAAGTCGTTGCCTTTCGCTAAAATCTGCTTAAGAGTCGGCTTAATTTTCCTTGGCGTGGGGGCGCCACGACCCTGGCGGGTTCGCCCTCCACGCGAGGAAAATAAAACAAGAGGGGGCTTTAAACGGGTCCCCAAACCAAGATGATCGCACATCGAACAGAGGATGGATTACACAATGAAGAATACGACGCTGATGGCCGCAGGGGCCGTGCTGGTGCTGGGTGCCGCTTCCGCCCAGGCAGCCACGCTGGATGACGTGAAGGCGAAAGGCTTCGTGCAGTGCGGTGTGACCACCGGTCTCGCCGGCTTCTCCTACACCGACGCCGCTGGCGACTGGCAGGGCTTCGACGTGGCCATCTGCCGCGGCATGGCTGCTGCCATCTTCAACGATCCCAAGGCGGTTCGTTTCACCCCGCTGACCGCGCAGAACCGCTTCACCGCGCTGTCGGCCGGCGAAATCGACGTGCTGTCGCGCACCACCACCTGGACCTTCTCCCGCGACGTCGACCTGAAGTTCACCTTCGCGGGCGTCAACTATTACGACGGCCAGGGCTTCATGGTTCCGGCTTCGCTGGGTGTGAAATCGGCGCTGGAACTGAATGGCGCTTCGGTCTGCATCATCACCGGCACGACCACGGAACTGAATCTGGCCGACTACTTCCGCACCAATGGCATGAAGTACGAGCCGGTTCCGGTCGCCGATGAGAACCAGGCCCGCGAATCCTTCCAGGCCGGCCGCTGCGACGTGTTCACCACCGACGCCTCGGGCCTCGCCGCCAGCCGCGCGAACTTCCCGAACCCGAAGGACTGGATCATTCTGCCGGAGATCATCTCCAAGGAGCCGCTGGGGCCGCTCGTGCGCCAGGGTGACGATCAATGGGCCGATCTGGTGCGCTGGACCTTCAACGTCATGCTGAATGCCGAGGAATATGGCGTGACGCAGGCGAATGTGGACCAGATGGCCAAGGGCACCGACAATCCGGAAATCAACCGGTTGCTGGGCACTGAAGGCACGCTGGGCGAAATGCTTGGCCTGACCAAGGATTTCGGCTTCCGCATCGTCAAGGGTGTCGGCAATTACGGCGAGAACTTCGAGAAGTATCTCGGCACCACCACCCCGCTGGCGCTGGAGCGTGGCCTGAACGCCCTGTGGACCAAGGGCGGCATCCAGTACGCCCCGCCGATGCGCTGAGTACCGCATTGCGCGTTTGAAGGTGTGGGAGCGTCGCCGGCGGTGGCGCTCCCGTACCGCGACCGGGCCAGGTGCCCGGGGGAACGGACGTAACGGCCCGGAAAGTGGCCGAGCGATCCCGGAAAGCCCGAACGGAAAACAATAAAATCGATGCAGGGTGGGTGTCGCGTTCGTTTGAACGAATGGGGGCCGTTTATGCAGGATTCCACGACCGCAGCACCGCAGATCTCTATTTCCGCCTTGTGGATGGACAAGAGGTGGCGCGGTGTCATCATGCAGATCATCACGATGGCTTTATTGGTCGCCGTCGTCGCCTATCTGCTGACCAATCTCTTCGCCAATGCCGAGGCCCAGGGCCTCAGACTGAGCTTCAGCTTTCTGTCCGAGCCGTCGCATTACGACATCAATCAGACGCTGATTGATTACAACTCGACCATGACCCATGGGCGCGCCGCGCTGGTGGGTATCCTGAATACCGCGCTGGTGGCGGTCTGCGGCATCATTCTTACGACAATGGTCGGCTTTCTGGGCGGCGTGCTGTCGCTGTCCAGCAACTGGCTGGTGCGCAAGATCGTCTATGTCTATGTCGAATTCTGCCGCAACGTGCCGGTGCTGGTGCAGATTCTGCTGTGGTATGCGGTCATCCTGAAGCTGCCGCGTGATCCGGTGATCATGGCCGAGAGCATCTTCCTGTCCAATCGCGGTTTCTTCCTGCCCAAGCCCATTTTCGAGCCGGCCTTCTGGGGCGTGGTGATTGCCTTCCTGATTGCCGTCGTCGCCGCCTGGCTGTTGAAGCGCCATGCGGATGCCAAGCAGGCAGCCACCGGCAAGCGCTATCCGGCGGGTCTTTATGGCCTGGGGCTGATCGTGGTGCTGCCGCTGCTTGCCTATGGCGCGCTTGGGGCGCCGATGACGATGGAAATTCCGGAAGCGACCCGGTTCAGCGTCCGCGGCGGCCTGCTGCTGCGGCCCGAATTCGTGGCGCTGACGGTCGCGCTGGCGATCTATACGGCGGCCTTCATCACGGAAATCGTGCGCTCCGGCATCAGCTCGGTGTCGCGCGGCCAGACGGAAGCGGCCTATGCGCTGGGCGTGAAGCCGTCCTGGACGATGCGGCTGATCATCCTGCCACAGGCGCTGCGGGTGATCATCCCGCCGCTGACCAGTCAGTATCTGAATCTGACCAAGAATTCCTCCCTCGCCATTGCCATCGGCTACATGGACATCATGGCGACGCTGGGCGGCATCACGCTGAACCAGACCGGTCAGGCGGTTGTCTGCATCATGCTGGCCATGATGATCTATCTCAGCTTCTCGCTGTTCATCTCCATGCTGATGAACATCTACAACCGACATGTAAAACTGGTCGAACGGTGAGGGCGGGATGATGAACGAGCAAAAAGCCGAGAGCTATGCCCCAGGTACGCATCCTTCCCTTCCGCCGCCACCTTTGACCACGGGCTGGCTGGGTTGGGTGCGGGGGAACCTGTTTTCGACCCCGTTCCAGATCATTCTGACCTGTCTGGTCTTCTGGGTTGTCTGGAACGTCCTGCACGGTTTCCTGGACTGGGCCCTGTTCAAGGCCGTCTTCATCGCGGAATCGCGCGACCAGTGCTGGGACATCATGCGGGCGCGCAGCCCCGATCCGGCCAATCCGGAGCTGGGGGCCTGCTGGGCCATCATCGTCGAGCGCTGGCAGCAATTCCTGTATGGCTTCTATCCGCGTGATGCGCTGTGGCGGCCCAACCTTGCCTTCGTGCTGTGGATCGCGGCCCTGGTTCCCGTGCTGTGGGATCATTGCCCGCAGCGCGGCAGGCTGATCTGGTTTTCGGTTGCCTATCCGGTGATCGGCTATGTGCTGATTTTCGGAGCTGGCATTCTGCCGGAAGTCCGCACCGACCAGCTGGGCGGGCTGCTGCTGACGCTGATCATCGGGGTGACGGGCATTACGGTCTCGCTGCCGGTGGGCATTCTGCTGGCGCTGGGCCGGCGCTCGGACATGCCGCTGATCCGGGTGGTCTGTGTCTGCTTCATCGAGTTCATCCGCGGCGTGCCGCTGATCACGCTGCTCTTTGTTGCCTCGACCATGCTGAACTACTTCCTGCCGCCGGGCACGACCTTCGACCTGCTGCTGCGCGTGGTCATCATGGTGTCGCTGTTCGCATCGGCCTATATGGCCGAGGTGATCCGCGGCGGCTTGCAGGCCATCCCGAAAGGGCAGTTCGAAGCGGCCGATGCGCTGGGGCTGGCCTATTGGAAATCGATGCGGCTGATCGTTCTGCCGCAGGCCCTGAAGATCTCCATCCCGGGCATCGTGAACACCTTCATCGGGCTGTTCAAGGACACCACGCTGGTCATCATCATCGGTGTGCTGGACCTGCTGGGCATCGGCAAGGCCAACACCTCCGACCCGAAATGGGGCGGGCTGCAGTCCGAGGTCTACACCTTCGTGGCGATCCTGTTCTTCATCTTCTGTTTCGCCATGTCCCGCTATTCGCTCTATCTCGAGCGCAAGCTCGATACCGGACACAAGCGCTGAGGCGCTTTCGAGGAGTTGCCATCATGACCGATGTGGAAACCACGACGAGCCCGCAGACCCGCAAGAGCCGCATGACCAACGAGGTCGCGGTGCAGATCGCCGGCATGCATAAATGGTATGGGGAATTTCACGTCCTCAAGAACATCAACCTGTCCGTCCATCGCGGCGAGCGCATCGTGATCTGCGGGCCTTCGGGCTCGGGCAAGTCGACGATGATCCGCTGCATCAACCGGCTGGAGGAGCACCAGAAGGGCTCCATCATCGTGGACGGGATCGAGCTGACCAACGACCTGAAGAACATCGCCGAAATCCGGCGCGAGGTCGGCATGGTGTTCCAGCACTTCAACCTGTTCCCGCATCTGACCGTGCTGGAAAACTGCACGCTGGCCCCGATCTGGGTACGCCAGACGCCGCAGAAGGAGGCGGAAGAGCTGGCGATGCATTATCTCAAGCGCGTGAAGATTCCCGATCAGGCGCTGAAATTCCCGGGCCAGCTGTCGGGTGGCCAGCAGCAGCGCGTGGCGATTGCCCGCTCTTTGTGCATGAAGCCGCGGGTGATGCTGTTCGACGAGCCGACCTCCGCGCTTGATCCGGAGATGATCTCCGAAGTGCTGGATGTGATGATCGATCTGGCGGAGGAGGGCATGACCATGCTGTGCGTCACCCATGAAATGGGTTTCGCGCGCAAGGTGGCCGACCGGGTGATCTTCATGGATCGCGGCGAGATCATCGAGCAGAACACGCCGGAGGCTTTCTTCACCACGCCGCAGCATGAGCGCACCAAGCTGTTCCTCAGCCAGATTCTGGGGCACTGACCGGCTTTTTATCGTGCCGCACGACGCAGGCCCTCTTCCATGTCCGGGAAGAGGGCCTGTCTGTTTCAACGTCCGTTCGTGGCGCTATGGCAAGGCCCCAGCTGGCAGGCTATAAGCGACGGGATGGTTACCGAATTGCTTTATTCCGCGACCCTGGATCAGGATGCCGCATCGACCCCGCCCTTGTTGGTGCCGGGGGAGGCGCCGCCCTTCCATCTGGTCAACCCCCAGGGGGCGGCGCGCGCCGTCATCCTATGCGACCATGCCAGCAACCGCATCCCCGCCGCGCTGGGCGATCTGGGGCTGCCTGGCTTCGAGCGGGACCGGCATATCGCCTATGACATCGGCGCGGAAGGGATCGCCCGCCATCTGGCGGAGATGCTGGACGCGCCCGCCGTGATCGCCGGCTATTCGCGCCTCGTGATCGATCTGAACCGCTTCCCCGATGACCTGACCCTGATCCGCGAGATCAGCGACCGGACCGTCATTCCCGGCAATCGCCGGCTGGGCGCGGCGGAACGGGCGCGGCGCATCCGCGATCTGCACCGCCCCTATCATCAGGCGGTGGCGCAGGTGATCACCGCCAAGCGCGGCGTCTGCGGCGTGCCCGCCATCATTTCCGTGCATAGCTGCACCGATGTCTATCTGGGCCGGAAGCGGGAGATGCATCTGGGCCTGCTTTCGGCCGCGGATCGACGTATGGCCGAGCCGATGCTGGCGATCCTGCAGCGCGAGGCGGGGGTGGATGCGCGCGACAACGAACCCTATTCGGGCTTCGATCCCTATGGCTGCACGCTGGAAACCCATGTCATGCCGCATGGGCTGCCGAATATCCTGTTCGAGTTTCGCCAGGATCTGATCCGCTCGCCGGAGGGGCAGCGTCACTGGGCTTCCATCGCCGGGCGCGCTTTGGCCGAGGTGCTGGCCGATCCCGCCCTGCATCGCCCGTTCCAGGGTGGTTGAGCGCCACCCTGGCGGCGGGCATGGGCATGGCCTATCTATGGAGCAAGGCCCGTTTCGCAAGGGAGGATGATGGGATGGACGATCTGGACCAGAAAACCCGGACCGAGCTGGAAGCAGCAGCCTTTCGCCGGTTGGTTGCGCATCTGCGCGAACGCAGCGATGTGCAGAATATCGACCTGATGAATCTGGCCGGGTTCTGCCGGAACTGCCTGTCGAAATGGTATGCCGCCGCCGCGGCCGACAAGGGCCTGACGGTTGAATACGAAGCCGCACGGGAAATCGTCTATGGCATGCCCTATGGCGAGTGGAAGGCCCTGCATCAGAAGGAAGCCACGCCCGATCAGCAGGCGGTCTTCGCGGCCAGCCAACCCCCGAAGCACTGAACCCTGCTGCAAAAGATTCCGAGCCACTCGGAATCCGATTCCGGCGCCGTTCGGAATCCGATTCCGGGCGGTATCCTGATGGGGTGTCGTGTCGCTATATGAATCAAATGCTTGGGCTGTGGCCCAGGGCTTGCCCTTCTACTTCCCGTACGATGTTCCATCGGCAGGGAGGGGTGTGATGACACAGCGACGCGAGCGGGCCGAATTGATGCGCGATGACGACCAGATCCTGGTCGCGCTGGAGCGCGTGGCGGATCGGCTGATCGCCGGCGCGCAGGACCGGGACGGGCAGGGCGGCAACGGCGAGGATGGGGCCGTGCCGAACGCCTATCGCCGTTTGCTGGAAGAGGCGATGGCCCTGGCGGCGGAAGCGCAGGCCCAGCTTCTTGGCGCCCAGCGCGAGATCGACCGGCTGCGGGCGCTGAGCCGCAGTGATGAGGTGACGGGGCTGCTCAACCGCCGCGGCTTCGAGGAGGCGCTGGATGGTGCGCTGCTGCGCAGTGCCCGGCATGCGGAGCTGGGCCTTGTGGCGCTGATCGATCTGGACGGGTTCAAGGGCATCAACGACCGGCATGGCCATGCGGCGGGTGATTTCGTGCTGGCGGCGGTGGCCACCATCCTGAAACACCATATCCGCGCGACCGATTTCGTGGCGCGCATCGGCGGGGATGAATTTGCCCTGCTGCTGGTCGATACCAAAGGCGCGGGGGAGCCGGAACTGCGGCTGAAGCGCCTGACCCAGGCCCTGGCGCGGATCGCCGTGCCCTGGCAGGGCCAGATGCTGGACCTGTCCGCCAGCATGGGCATCGCAGCCTATGGCCCCGACAGCGAACCGGCTGTCATTCTGGATGCGGCCGACAAGGCGATGTATCGCGGCAAGCGCCTGCGCCGGGTGGCGTAACCCGCGCTCTTACCCACTCATACCGGGCAATTGTCCCAGCGGCACATGCGGTACCAGCGCCGCACGCAGGCGCGCATGCGAAGATAGGGGTCAATGCCCCTTTCCCTGTCTGGATCGCGTTCCGAATGTTCCACCACGATGGACCAATAGGTATCGGCCTTGGCGCGATAGGCTTCCATGCCGCCATGGCGGTCCGCCACCTCGGCAATGAAATCCGGCTCGCCGCCGATCATGATCATGTCCTCGGCATCGGTGTAATAGCCCCAGGTTCCGGTCGCATCGAAAGCCGGACGCTCGAAGCTGAAGGGCATTTCGCCAATATTGTACTGGGCGATGAAGAACTGCTCCAAATAGGGCCGAGTGCCAATATACTCCGTAGGGTACTCATCCAGCCAGGCAATGAATATTTCCTCACAGCCGCGATTGCGCAGCGTGGCGCAGATGGCTTCCAACTGCCAGGGATAGTCCATCTCCACCGTGCCGTATCGTTCGCTGGTCAGCAGGGACTCCTCATCGTCAGGAAAATTGTCCGGGATGGGGCCGGGGCTGTGCAACAGCATGAAATCCCAGCGACCGTCCAGAAAGACATGGGTGTTTAGGTCCAGAAACCAGCCGACGTCCTCGTCCGGGCGCGGCAGTGTGAATAACCGTCCGCGCAAAGAATGAAGGCATTCCGGCTGGGGGAAATGGTGGGCTTCCTCCCCGCTATACAGCCGGAACGTGTATCCGTATTCCGAAACTTCCTGGATCACTTCACGTCCTTATAGCGCATCTTCAACTCGATGTTCTTCGTCGGATGGATTCCCTTGATCTGGATTTCCACCGTTGGCAGCTGCGCCCGGCGCCTTCAGCGGATGAGCAAGGAACCCGTCCTCGCGGATCAGTTCTTCGACAGTCGCACATTCGTCGATGCGTTCGGCCCAATGGCCGAAGATTTCGCCGTGACCTGATCGC
>Ga0209066_10002650_pt1 | contig 21423 bp, 7 predicted proteins | sample All_14_2_FD_187198 | JGI IMG/M metagenome (GOLD analysis project Ga0209066, IMG submission 187198) | Freshwater microbial communities in response to fracking from Pennsylvania, USA - Allegheny Zone_MetaG_DW_15 (SPAdes) (version 2) ... | reverse complement strand
TTTCAAGCCAGATGTGGCGGTAGGTGTTGGCGGTTACGCTAGCGGCCCCACGCTGAATGCAGCCGGGGCGGCGGGCATCCCAACAGTGCTGCAAGAGCAAAATGGTTTCCCCGGTGTGACGAACCGCATTTTGGCAAAAAAAGCCGCCAAAATCTGCGTCGCCTACGAGGGGATGGACAAGTTCTTTCCGAAGGAAAAAATCGTACTGACGGGAAATCCGGTACGCTCGGAGGTCTTTGAAAATTTGGAAAACAAGCGCAACGAAGGGCTGAAATACTTCGGCTTGGACGCCTCGAAGAAAACGATTTTCATCTTCGGTGGCAGTCTTGGCGCCCGTACGCTGAACGAGGCAATGGCGGCAGCAACTGACCTGCTCCGGGAACGCTCGGACGTGCAGGTGCTTTGGCAAATCGGCAAGTTTTACGAAGCAGATTTCAGCAATTGTAAAACGGCCAAACTGCCCAACGTGCAGGCCCGGCCCTTCATTGACCGAATGGATTTGGCCTATGCCGCCGCCGATTTGGTCATCGGCAGGGCAGGGGCGCTGACCATTTCGGAGATGTGTTTGGTTGGAAAACCATCCATCCTTGTCCCTTCGCCAAACGTGGCGGAAGACCACCAGACAAAGAACGCTTTGGCCCTCGTGGAAAAACAGGCTGCGCTGATGGTGAAGGATGTGGAAGCAAAAGAGCGATTGCTTTGGACGGCACTGGAAGTGTTTGAAAATCAAGAGCTTGCAAAGCGGCTTGGCGAAAATATCAAGCAATTGGCGAAGCCGAATGCGGCGGAAACAATTGCGAAGGAAATATTGAAATTGGTAAAATGAACCTTGGTCAAATCAAAAAAATCTACTTCCTCGGCATCGGCGGCATAGGCATGTCGGCCTTGGCCCGGTATTTTTTGATGAAAGGCTGTGAGGTATATGGCTACGATAAAACAGAAACGACCCTCACCAAAAAGTTGGTGAAAGAGGGCATGACTGTTCACTACGGCGCAGCGGATTTGACGAAAATCCCTGCCGGGCTTGACTTGGTGGTTTGGACGCCAGCCATCCCCCGTGATTTTGAGGAGTTGCTGCATTTTCAGAACAGCAACATTCCTTTGAAAAAACGGGCGGAAGTGCTCGGCATCATCAGCCGCAGCCAGCGCACGATAGCAGTGGCTGGCACGCACGGAAAGACGACAACCTCCTCCCTCGTGACGCATATTTTGCGAACGGGCGGCGTAATGTGTACGGCTTTTTTGGGCGGCATTGCACAGAACCTCAAGTCGAATTATGTCGGCGGAACGAGCGATTGGGTAGTGGCAGAGGCGGACGAATACGACCGCAGTTTCCTGCACCTCAGCCCCGAAATCGCCGTGCTGTTGAGCATGGACCCCGACCATCTTGACATTTATGGCGCCGCTGAAAACGTGGCTGAAACTGGATTCAAGGAATTTCTTAAAAAAACAAAGCCGAATGGCAAGGTTTTTATTAAGGATGAACTTACGCAACACTTTGAAAATCAGACATTTGAAAATTCCAACCGAGTTGCGTATTCCACATTTGGCTTAGGGACAGGCACTTATCGCTCAGAAAACGTCCGCGTTGAGGACGGCATGTTCGTATTTGACTTCGTAGCTCCGGCCTCTGGCCGGAGTTGGGAGGCTCTTCCCGCCACAAGCGGGAGCGGTGAGGGCCGGAGCTACGAGGGAAAATCGATATTGGAAATTTCCAATACCCGCTTCGCAATGGCGGGGCGGCACAATGTTGAAAACGCAACCGCAGCCATCGCCGTGGCACTGCAACTGGGGGTAGGGGAGAAGGCCATTCGCAAGGCACTCATCAGCTTCAAGGGCATCCAACGGCGGTTCGAGTTCGTCTATCGGGACGAGCGGATGGTGTTCATTGATGACTACGCCCACCACCCCACGGAAATCCGGGCGGCGGTGCAGGCAGCACGGGAACTGTTCCCCGGTCGGCGCATCACGGGCATCTTCCAGCCGCACCTGTACTCCCGAACGAGGGATTTTCAGGACGGCTTCGCAACGGAACTTGACAAATTGGACGACATCATTTTGATGGACATCTACCCTGCACGGGAACTCCCAATGCCGGGCGTGACTTCGGACATCATTTTTCAGAAAATGAAGAACCCGAACAAGGTGCTGGTAACGAAGGCGACCCTACTCAATGAATTGAAAACGAGGCAGTTGGATGTGGTGATGACGATTGGGGCGGGGGATATTGATACATTTGTTCAACCGATAAAGCAGATGCTGAAAAGCAAAAAACAATAGAAAAGACAATGCTCGAAAACGCAAACAAATCATCCTCATTTCGACGCTTCGCCTGGATAGGCGGGGCCTTCTTGACGCTGATACTCTTGGTGAGTGCAGTGACTCGGAAGAAGGAAATGACAGTCGCTGCCACAGTAGTGGAGGTCGAGCCGCTGGAGGATGGTGCACGGTTGATTGATAGTATGGACGTTATCAGGCTGGTGGAAAAGGCCATCGGGGCAACGTTGGATGAGCAGGTTGCTTCGCAAGTGGACGAGGACTTTGTGGAGCGCTCCCTTGAAGAAAACCTTTTCGTGAAAAACGCCGAAGTGCTGCTCACCGCTGATAGCAAGGTGAAAATCAACATCGAACAGCGGGTGCCGATTCTTCGGGTGGTTGATAAATTGGGCGTACAATATTATATGGATAAGGAAGGGGCAAAAGTGCCGCTATCCCGCCACTTTACGGCAAGGACGATTGTTGCCACAGGCAATATTCCGCCCTACACCCCTGAGTTTTTGACCAAGGAAAAAGACCTTTTGAAGGACTTGTTTGAGTTGACCAATTTCATCTTGGCTGACCCACTTTGGAACGCAATGGTGGAGCAGGTTCACCTGACAGGCAACGATGATTTTGTCTTGGTGCCAAAAATCGGCGACCAGTCCATCATCCTTGGAAAATGGGATGCTGGAACCCCCGAAAAGTTCAAAAAACTGAAAACCTTTTACGAAGAAGGTATGAGCCGGGAAGGTTGGCAGAAATACAAGACAATTGACCTTCGCTACCGCAATCAGGTGGTTTGCGAAAGAAGATAGAGCTTTCAGTTTGATGCGTTTGAATGGTATGATGAGTTTGATTTGTCAGTGGCATTTGCACTACACAATTCAAACCCGCCAAGCTCCTCAAACGATTCAAACCAACATATTAACCTAAAAGCCTCATTCTATTGAGACATTTACTAAAATCATGATTATGGATTATCCAAACTTCTCCTCCCAGGATTTGGTGGTCGCCCTCGACATCGGCACCACGAAAGTCTGTGCCATTGCCGGTCGGAAAAACGAGCACGGAAGACTCGAAATACTCGGAGTCGGCAAAGTTGAAAGTGAGGGCGTCATGCGTGGCGTCGTCAGCAACATTGAAAAAACCGTAAAAGCAATTTCCGAAGCGGTCGCCATTGCCCAACGCAATGCAGGTGTTGAATTTCGAGTTGCGCACGTTGGTATTGCAGGACAGCACATCAAGAGCCTTCAGCATCGAGGCTTGCTGACCCGTGACAACATCCATACGGAAATCGGGCAGCGTGACATTGACAAACTGGTCAATGACATGTACAAGCTCGTTTTGCCGCCAGGCGACAAAATACTGCACGTGCTGCCGCAAGAGTACACCGTGGACGACGAGCAGGGCATCGTTGACCCCATCGGCATGAGCGGGGTGCGTTTGGAGGCTAATTTCCATATCATCACAGGCCAGATCACTGCTACGCAAAACATAGTGAAATGCGTTGAGCGGGCAGGTCTGAAAGTAGCCAACCTCATGTTGGAGCCGATAGCCAGTGCTGCTGCTGTTTTGTCCGATGACGAAAAAGAAGCAGGCGTTGCATTGGTGGACATAGGCGGTGGCACTACTGATATCACCATTTTCAAGGATGGGATTATCCGTCACACGGCAGTCATTCCGTTTGGCGGTGGCGTCATCACCAAGGACATCAAGGAAGGCTGCAATGTGATGCAGAATCAAGCCGAGAAGCTCAAGGTGAAATTCGGGAGCGCCCTCGCAGAAGAGGTTTACGACAACCGTGTCATCACCATACCTGGCTTGAAAGGCAGGGAACACAAGGAAATTTCTGAGAAAAATCTTGCCCGCATCATCCAAGCCCGTGTGGAGGAAGTACTGGACTACGTGGTCTGGGAAATCCGCAGGAGCGGCCATGAAGGCAAACTGATAGGCGGCCTGGTTCTGACTGGCGGTGGCGCTTTGCTAAACCACATCGAAAAACTGGCCGAATTCCATACTGGCATGAATACCCGTATCGGAACGCCGGTAGAGCACTTGGCACATGGCTATCACGAGCAGTTGCAAAGCCCTGTGTTTTCAACGGTCATTGGCCTTCTGATGAAGGGTATCCAAGACGTTGAAGAAGGCAAGGTGCGTTTCGAAAGTTTACAGCAACCACAACACACCGCTGCACAGGCTGTGGAAGAAATGGAAGCTGCTGGGCTTTCGAATGAGCCAACTGCCAATGGCGGCGGGCTTTTCAACAAGATTTTTCAGAAAACTAAAGAATGGTTCCAAACGGAGCCAGACGCCGAATTCTAATCAGGGATGAGGGCTGAGGCATGAGGGATGAATGGTCGTCCCGGAAGCTTCATCCCTAATCCCTCATTCCTAATTCCTCAAAATTTAGCAGTTATGATATTCAAACTTCTTGACGAGAAAAACTCCGCACCAATAATTAAGGTGATAGGTGTAGGCGGTGGTGGCTCCAACGCAGTTAACCACATGTTTAAGCAGGGAATCGTTGGCGTGGACTTCGCCATTTGCAACACCGACGAGCAGGCCATGGCCCAAAGCCCTGTACCCACAAAGATTCAACTCGGCCCAACCCTCACCGAAGGGCGTGGCGCTGGTTCAAAACCTAATATCGGCAAACTGTCGGCAGAGGAAAGCATTGACGAAGTCAAAACCTACCTCACCAACAACTGCAAAATGCTCTTCATTACGGCGGGCATGGGCGGTGGCACTGGTACTGGTGCAGCTCCCATCATCGCTCGTGCGGCGCAGGACATGGACATCTTGACCGTGGGCATCGTGACGCTGCCGTTTACTTTTGAAGGTAACAAGCGGGTTTATCAAGGTTTGGAGGGTTTGGAAGAACTCAAAAAATACGTGGACACCATTATTGTTATCTCGAACGACAAGCTGAAGGCCATCCACGGCAACCTGACCATTTCGCAGGCATTTGGCCAAGCAGACAATATCTTGACGACGGCTGCCAAGGGCATTGCTGAAATCATCACGGTTCCCGGTTACGTGAACGTGGACTTCGAGGACGTGAACACCGTCATGCGCAACAGTGGTGTGGCCATCATGGGTACTGCCATCGCCGACGGCGAAAAGCGTGCAATGATAGCCGTGGACGAAGCACTGAACTCTCCACTGCTTGAAGAGAACAATATCAGGGGTGCACAGCACATCCTCATCAACATCACCTCCGGTAAAAAAGAGGTGACGATGGAGGAGATTTTCGAAATCACTGAATTCGTCCAATCGGAAGCTGGCGAAGGTACGAACCTCATCTGGGGTAACTGTTTTGATGAAAACCTGGGCGACAAACTGAGCGTGACCATCATTGCCACGGGTTTCGAGCGCAACCAACACAAGCCTGCTATTGGCGGCAGCAAACCGGAGTCAAATGCACGACCAGTGAGGGTGCCATTGGACGAGGATAATTTTTCACCAAAAAAAAACTATCTGAACACGCTTGGCGCTGATGAAGAACCGCTTCAATCTTCCTCCAATACATTTGATTTTCCGGATGTGACGGAGAAATTCAATAAGTACAGCCGATTCAGTCCAGAAGACCCTTACGTGCGTAACAACCGTGACCGGGAGGAAGAGGAACGCCAACATCGGCTGGAAATGGAGCGCCGCCGCAAGGAGCGGCTCGCCAGCTTGGGGTCAAAGCCAAAGCTCAGCAACCCACAAGCGGTGAATGAATTGGAAAACGTGCCGGCCTACATGCGCAAGGGTGTAAACTTGGAAGATGTGCCTGGTTCAGAAGAAATTGAGTACTCGAAGTGGACAATTTCGGGCAACGATTCCGAGCCGCAGTTTCGGGAGGGCAACTCATTTCTGCACGACAACGTGGATTAATTGATTGTTGGATTGTAAAATTGTTTAAGTGTTGCCCGTCTGACGACAACAACAAAGCAATTCAGTAATCTGACAATCTCCTAACAAGTTTTTATTTTTAGCCATCATAACTTGCTAAACCAAGTTTTGGGCTTGGGTCTCACATGACCCAAGCCTTTTTTTTTGGCCTTTTTTTCAAACAATGTGATTGTGGCTCAAATCGGTTGGCATAGTCTTTGCCAACAGAGATTTTGGCTTCCCATCTCACAATTTCCCCCTTCCCCCCATAGCGACGTTCCTCTGTTCCCAGTGATTATTTTAGTAAACCGCAGTTAATAACAAAACAAAAACATGAATTTGGACAAATCAATGGTCTTCTTTGAGGACAAGTATTGCTGCCTTACCTTCTCACCAAAAGGCAAAGTCTCCTTTCCATTCTTCCAATTCAGGTTCACTTTGTTGACTTCCACAACTCGGTCAATTGGATAAGCACATCCTAACTCAGTCAAGCATTCAAAAACAACATAGTTCCCCCATCTGGTACTCAAAACAAAAACTTATGAAGAAATTAGAACTTACACTCACTCGCTGGTCATTACTGGTTGTGCTATCCTTGGGGGCACTTCAAGTTTTGGCAAATGGCCCAACTGGCACGCAGGGCTTGGCCCAGCGTTTATTCCAAAAAATGGAGGCTAAGCTGCAGCAGACCATGTCCATGCCAATGCCGCCAGCTTGTATTTTGCTTACCAACACCAGTTTTGATACCAACCTATCAGGATGGACCTCTTCAGGAACTGTGTCCACTACCTCGGATGCTTATGCGGGTGGGAAAGCTGCGCAATTAACTTCTAGCTATGCCTTTATAGGGCAAACCCAGTCTGGTATAACACCGGGCAGGGTTTACACCATTTCTGCCTACGGCAAAAAATCGGGCACGATGACTTGGGTCATTATGAAAATGGGGTTCTATAATAATACCACCCTGTTGACAGAGACCTATATAACTGTCAACACTACAACCTACAACGAATACAAGTTAAGCTCAACGGCACCAGCCAGTGCCAACAAGGTAACCATCACTTTGGAGAAAAGCGGATCGGGTACGATGTTTATGGATGAAATTTGTTTGCAAGAAACAACGCCTGCCATAGGCGATTGCATATTGGCTGAAAACGGTGGGTTTGAATCCGGACTAGTAGGCTGGGATGCATGGAACGGTACTCCAACAATTAGCACCACTGATGCTAGAACCGGCACAAATGCTGCTCGTATCTCAGGCCAAATGAGCATGTACCGCAATTTTGGCGTTACGCCGGGCGAGACCTATGAGTTCTCGGCCTATTCAAAAGTGAGCGGTGGCCCAAGCTATGCTGAAATTTTCTTTCTTTGGTTGGATGCCAGCAACAATACCATATCGGATGCGGTCCAATCCATCAATACTTCCACAAGCTCCTACACCAAATTCTCCCTGAAAGGTAAAGCACCATCAAATGCGGTTTACATGCAGGTAGGCATTTACAAGGAAGGCTCCGGCTACCAGTTTGTGGATGATATTTGCGTAAGCAAAGCAACCCCGCTTGGAGGAACCAGCTTTGACCTGGGCTGTGGTTGCTCCGACAATATGGTCGGTAACGGTGGCTTCGAAGCATCGAACGTTACCACTTTCAACTACACAATTGACGGCAAACCTGCAGCTGCCATTCCAAACGGAAACAGTACCAACCTATACCCTTGGTCGGCAGGGCTTTCGTCGCCCTATTTGTTTTTGGTCAATGACCAAGCCAAAACCGTCAACAATCCAGAGGGCGATTACTATGTCTGGTTAGCAAACAGCGGTGACTGCTGGACGTCCAACTCTGATTTCTCCAATAACCTTTTATTGGAGGATGGCGAAACTTATACTTTCTGCTTCTATGCTGCTTCAAGGTCTTTAGGGCTGAACAGCAGCGGCTTGCCAGATGGAACTGTTCCAACCGCTCAGAATTCAGGCTCCTTGGCCTTGGAATTTACTTTCGTTAGCGGTTTCAAGGAACTTAATTCTTGGGCAGTACCAGCAAGTGATTCTCCAACCAACCTGAGCTGGACAAAATACGAGTACACCTTCACTTACAATATTCTTGACCCGATTTCCAGTTTTACCTTTACCAACAGCCGTTGGAACGTAGGTATGTACATTGATGCGGTTTCGCTTTCGAAGGTTAATTGCCCAGCAGCGGCGGCTTCCTGCAATACAGGTGGATTGAACTATGACCGATGGGGTGGTATATCTGGTACTTCAGTTAACGACCTGATATCTAATCCTGACTACCCCAACAATTATGATGAAACAGGTTTTATCACTTCTTTCCAAGGTCCTCAAAATTATAGTGACAACTTTGGAACCAGGGTCTATGGCTATATCGTGGCACCGACTACGGGCAATTATGTTTTCAATGTTACTGGTGATGATAATACAATTCTGTATTTGAGCACGGATCAAAATAGGCTTAATAAGAAGCAAATAGCTTATGTCCAAGATTGGTGCAACACCACAGAATATACAAAATATTCCAACCAAACTTCTTCGTCCATCAGCATGGTGGCAGGCCAAAACTACTATGTAGAATTGTTGCAAAAAGAGGGAACCGGCGGTGATCACTTCCAAGTCTATTGGAAAAAACCTGGTGAAACAAGCTGGAGCATAGTTCCTGGTAGTGCTTTGCGCCCTATTTGCTCTGAAGAAGTTTGTGACAACGGACGTGACGACGATTTCGATGGGCTAGCCGACTGTGCCGACCCTGATTGCTCAAGTGGTATGAGCGGAAGTTATACGGTGGTAAATGCGGGTTGTGGCGTGACGAATGGCAGTATCACGATGTCACCAACTGGTGGCGATGCACCATACACCTACCGTTGGTCAGATATGATTGAAGATGCTGTATGGAATTATGAGGATTCGCCCGATGATGCCTCTGGAAACTCTAAGCACTGCGGTTCAACAACTGGCTACCCAATCTATACCAGCGGTGCTATTGAAGGCAGCAAATGTGTCTATTTCAACGGTAGCACAGCGCTTCGATACAGCGTGGATGGTGGTTTCATGGAGTTGGCAGCAAATGCAATCTCGCTCTCCATGTGGGTGAAACCTGACAACCTTTCTGGCAACAAGACGCTTTTCGAGGAAGGCGGCTCTAGCAATAGCTCAGGTATCGGCGTTTCATTGCAACTGGTGGGCAGCAACTTATCAGCCACCATCAGGAGGTCAAGCTCTACGTCCTATACTTCTGGAGCCTTGGCATTCCCGAATGATGGTGCTTGGCACCACGTTGCAATGGTATTCGACAATGGTAAAATCCAGGTTTTTCTGGATGGTGTTGCAGGCACACAGACCACTTCCAACTTTACCAGCTTGACGGCACACAGCAACAACGGTGGCATCGGTGGTGCACAAAGTGGTTCGGTTTATTCCAGTTCAACGAACTACTACAAAGGCAAGATGGACGATATCAGGTACTATTACAATAAAGTCCTGACAGCCGCCCAAATAGCCGATTTGGCTGCGAGGAACGGTGTCCGCAACGGACTTACAGCTGGTACTTATGACGTAACGGTGACAAGCGCTTCTGGCTGCTCCATCACTCAGTCCATTACAATTTCCAACGGTGGTAACTACACTAATGGTGGAACGATTTCCGGCGCAGAGTCTGGCTGTGGCAGTAGTTTTAATCCAACTCTTATCACGAGCTTAAGTTTGCCAAGCCCTGGCAGTGGTACAGCGGAATATGTGTGGCAGAGTAGCACAGACAATAGCACTTGGGTGGACATTGCGAACTCAAACACTGCTACCTACGACCCACCATCAATATCTGCAACCACTTATTACAGAAGGGCTGCTAGGCTTTTACCATGCTCAGGATGGGTATATTCCAATTCCATCGCTAAATCAAGGACGGCTAACTTCACGACAGCTGGTGGCATTTCTGGTAATGAAAGTATTTGCGGCAGCTATGATCCTCAACTCATTGAAGGAACAGCCCCTGGAACGGGCAATGATGTTACTTGGAAGGTTGACCCTCCTGTAAGCGGTAGTCAGAATGGAGCTACATATACAATTACCAATCAAGGTGGTGAGCCAATGTTCCTAACAGTTACAGGTGCTAATGTTACCAAAGTAACCGTAAAAGGCGGAACACCAACTGCTACCTATACAACTCCACCATTTACAAATTTGACTGCCCCAATTAACCCCAACAACGGTCAACCATACGGTATTAGTCACTTCGATATTTGGGTAAGTGGCGCAGTAAGCGGTACTACTGAGTACAAGTGGCAAAGGAGTGTAAATGGTGGCACAACTTGGGAAGATGTGAGTTCCAGTAATACAAATCAATATGACCCTGGGGTAATCACTCAGAGCAATACTTACCGCCGAGGTGTTAGAGTCTCTGAATGTGGAAGTGTTGGTCAACCTTCAAACCCGTATGAAGTTGAATTTTGTACCTACAATATTAATTTGGTGGTAGGTGAGACGTTTAACCTGCGTGATTACGTGCATTATAAAGACGGTAATTATGCTAGCCTTCCAGTGGATTGGAGCAAGGTGTTTTTTACTTACACCTTGGTAGGTGCTAATAGCCCAACTACGCCAGCAGACTGGAACCTATCCAATTTTAATAGCGGCAAATTCGCTACGCTTACGGCGGCGGATGCTACCAACCCTGGAAATTCTGGTGTTGGTCAGTATAGGGTTTACATCTATCGCCAGGGGCAAAGCACTTTTGATGACCATGCGGAAATAAGGGTCACCACTTCAGGAACAAGTGACCTAACATCTGCTAGGTGTACTGGAATCAATGATGGCTGGCTTTATTCGAATAATGTTACTAAAACTGTGGAACAAAACTTCACCGACCCGGGCATCATTGTTGGTGATGAAGAAAACTGCGGCAGCTTCGACCCAGGTGTAATTTCCAGTGTGACGACGCCTGTCGGTGGCGCTGGAAGTTCCATACTTTACCAATGGCAATTGAGTTCCAATGGTGGTACAACTTGGACAGACATTTCAGGCGCTACCGCTGCGACATTGGACCCAATCACAATCACATCAACCACCAGGTATCGTAGGGGTGCCCGTCGTTCCACTTGCAGTGGGTTTGTTTACTCGAACGAGGTTGTGAAAATGGTTGTAGCCAATTTCACATCGGCAGGTTCAATCACTGGTGACCAAACATCTTGTTCCTCCTATGTGCCTACTGCCATCACCAGCACTGCCACTCCAAGCGGTGGCGTGGATGGCTACACTGTCTATAAATGGCAAAAATCTACTGACAATGGTGCTACTTGGACGGATATTTCGGGTGCTGCCAGCGCTGACTACACCCCAACTGGCACACTTACCACCACTACTTGGTTCAAAAGGCAAACCAGGCGCACACCATGTGCAGCTTGGATTAACTCCAATACCATTATCAAAGAAGTTAAGGCACCACCAGTTTCAGGTATCGAATTCGGGCCAACAACTGTCAACGGCTTTATCTGTGAAGGTACAACCTACAATTTCCAATCACTGGATGCAGGCTCTGGTGCTACCTATTCCTGGAACTTTGGTTCATATGCCACACCGTCAACGGCAACTGGCATCGGCCCGATTTCAGTAAGTTTCAATGTGCCGAATAGTGCCGCTTCCACTACAGTTCCTGTTGTATTGACCGTAACTAAAAATGGTTGCTCCGGCACCAGCACAACGAACTACAGTGTTAGGCCACCATTTAGCATATCTAGCATTGTTCCTAGCAATCCTACGTCTTGTAGCAACCCGAACGGTACTATTACGGTGAATACTTCAAGCCCATCGGGTACAACCTTGGAAGGTTCGATTGATGGTGTGACTTGGGTACCGCAGCCAATCGTTTTCACAGGCCTAGGCCCTGGAAACTATATAATAACTGTCAGGTACCTTGGCAATGAATGTTCATCAGTAATTGGAGACCAAATATTGGAAGAACCTTCCAACCCAAACCCCAAATTCAGTACATGGAATGCAACTTCTGGTTGCGCAGGTGATATCTTCACAGTAAAAGGTTCCGCCTCGTCTGGAAGTACGGTTACTTGGGATTTTGGTGAGGATGCAGTACCGCAAACCGCAACAGGTGTAGGCCCGCACAGTGTTTACTATACCACAGGTGGACAAAAAACCATGCGTATCACAGCCACTAAAAATGGTTGTACAGGTTACGAGGAGAAAGTATTTACGAATATTTCAAATTACACAAGCGCTGGTACCATTGGCAACGATGAGGTACTTTGTGCCAATGGTGCACCTACTCCAATGACGAACGATGTGCCACCGTCTGGTGGATACGGAGGAGGAACATCTGCCAGCTATGGTTGGGAACAGAACCAATTGCTCGGTACAGTGTGGTCCGGCTGGACGGCCATTTCAGGGGCTACCAGCGCATCCTATGCACCACCAAGCATTTCCGTCAGCACTAGGTATCGTCGGAAAGTGCGCCGCTCGTCTTGCGGCTCATGGATTTACTCTAATGAGGTGACAAAAACGGTATCGCAGACACCGCTACCTGCAAACGATGATTTTGACAATGCTTGTCCTGGCTCTGTTTTCGTCGGCTATGTTGGTACAAATGATGAAAACTTAAGTTCACCAGTTTTCACCATTGTTACACAGCCGAACAACGGTTACTTGGACATGGACGTAGATGGGGAGTTTTATTATATCCCTAATACCACCTTCTGCGGTGGCGACCAGTTTACATACCAAGTGTGCAACAGTACTACAGGCTGCTGCGCAACGGCAATTGCATACGTTGACATGTCTGATAGTGCGCCTCCTACCTTGAATAATATACCTGCTGACCTGACGGTACATTGCGATGAAGAAGTGCCACTGCCTCCTGTGGTAGATGCCTTCGAAAACTGCGGCAACGTTTGGCTAGCTTTTGATGAACAGACCACTCAAGGTGCCGACTCCTGCTCCATCTATAGCCACTTGCTGACTCGTGTATGGACGGCCAACGACTACTGCGGCAACAGCGAAATAGCACAGCAGGTAATCACCGTAAAAGATGTGACTGCCCCGAATATTTACCAGATTTACACCTTGCCCAACGGCAAGCGAATGATAGGCGGTATCATGAAAAATGTTACCCATCGTTGGAAGACGATAGCGCTACCTATCCAATTTGATGCACAGCCTGTAATCTTGGCGCAGGTTGTTACAAATGCGGAAGCTTCTGCAACTAGCGTGCGGCTTCGCAACGTCTCGACTTCGCAATTCCAGATTCGCTTGCAAGAGGAAGAGAACAACGACAATAAGCACATAGAAGAAAGTGTGGCTTGGATTGCCATTGAAAAAGGAGCCAATGTGACTGGCAACCGCATGGAGGCTGGAACGACCCTGTTGTCCAGCGCCAACGCAACACTCAATTTCTTGCAATCCTACAGCGACCCAAGCTTCTTGGCGCAGATACAGTCATTCAATGAGAACAACCCAGCCGTAGTGCGTACCAACACACTAACTGGCGTCAGTGCGAATATTTTCTGCCAAGAGGAGACTTCGTTTGACCCGGAAACAAACCACGGATTTGAGACGGTTGGTTACCTGACTTTCAACGGTAGTGGCCAATTGCGCTCGCAAACTGGAGAAGTAATCGGTGAAATGGGCAAGATTACCATTGACCACAACCTTCAAACTGTGGCATTGGCCAACCGTTACCACAATCCAATCGTGATAATGGGCAGCCTGAATATGGTTGGCAACCAACCAGCGACTGTTCGGGTGCAAAACCTGACCCTCAATTCATTCCAGGTCCGGGTTCAAAACTGGGATTACCTGACGAGCGCCCATGCTCCTTCCACGATTGGCTACATGGTCATCGAGGGTAGTATCCCATTCGATCAAACAGTAGAATGCAGCGCTGTACCACAGAAGCCAACCTTGGGCGTCCAAATCTCAGCCGTTGATAACTGCGACATCTCGACGCCTTTGGTCATCACGGATAGCGAATGGAAATTCGATTGTGTAAGCGATACTTCCTTGACCCGTACCTTCTACGTGCGGGATGAGTGCGGAAACTTCACCCAGTTTGAACAAAAATTCACCCTGCGTGATACGACTCCGCCAACGTTCACTGTGCCTGCCGACATTACCATAACTTGTAGCGACAGCAAGGATGACCTCGTGCTGACGGGCGACGTTACCAATGAACTGGATAATTGTGCTACGGGCATTGAGGCCACTTACACGGATAACCTCAGCTTCCAATCGGGTTGCAGCGGTTATGTTTTGCGCACTTGGAAGCTTCAAGACTACTGCGGCAATACAACCACCAAGTACCAGACCATTCACTACATGAGCGGCAACGACACGGATGGTGATGGTGTGGCCGATGATTTTGACTTGGACAGTGACAACGATGGTGTCCCGAATGTAAGGGAGGGCGATAGCGACTTTGATAGCGATGGCGTGCCGAACAACCGGGATTTGGATTGTGACAACGACGGTATTCCAGACATCATCGAGGCTGGCTACGTGGATAGGGACGGAGACGGTATGGTTGACAACTCCCTGCAACTTGGCTGGGACAACGACGGGGATGGCTACGCTTACGGTTATGACGGCAACGACAATAACTCTAGCTCATCCGCTAGTGTTGTTACCATCAATACCAACGTGGATCCAGATGGTGACGGCCAGCCAAATGCTGCCGACCTAGACAGTGACAATGATGGTATTCCTGACTTGATTGAGGCAGGTGGTGTTGATTCGGATGGAAATGGCATCATTGATTATCCAGTTCCAAACAATGCGACCTCCATGCAAGACAGTGATTCTGATGGTTTTGCCAGCGTCTATGACCCGGATGAAGATTCGGTGCCAGGTGCCGAAAACCCAGCTCGTGCATTGGTGACAACCGATGGCAATGGATACAACAGCGGCGATCCTAGCCGTGACCCTGATTACGACAGCGATGGAATTCCTGACTTCCTCGATACAGATTCTGACAACGATGGTATTCCTGATATTATCGAAGTTGGTGGAATTGATCAAAACGGCGATGGACGGGTGGACCTCTTGACGGAATATGTGGATGCAGTCAAGGATGGCTTCCATGATGACTACATGGTTCGTCCAAGGGTTATCACCGAACCTGACGGCAATATCATTGACGGTAGGCCAGAAGACATCAACAACGACGGAACGGTGTACCTTCGTGGCGATGATGATAATGATAACATCCTGAATTTCAGGGATTTGGATACAGATGGCGACGAAATACCAGATATTGCGGAGATTCGCCAACAAGCCAACGATGTTGATGGTGACGGTGTGCTGGACGCACTCATTGACAACAACCACGATGGCTTCCACGACCAGATTTCAATATCTGGGGTTATCACGACTGACCCAGATGGGCCTAATAACGATGGCGAACCAACCGATGATTCTGATTCTGACATTAGCCCATACAACACAGTTGTGGTGGATGGTTCATTCGGCCAACAAAACGGCCAGCCCGATGTGGACGACGATGGCGATGGCATCTTGAACTTCCGTGACACGGATAGTGATGATGACGGAGTCCGTGACAACTACGAGGACAGGAACCGCAACGGCGTCGTTGACAACGATGAAATGAATCCATTCAACAATGACACAGACGGCGACATGCTGCCAGATGGCGTTGAGGACGAAAACATGAATGGTTACTACGATGAAGACGAAACAAATCCGATTATCGTGGATACTGATGGTGACTTGTTGATGGATAGCCAAGAGGACCAAAACTTCGATGGCATCGTGAACAACGGTGAAAGCAACCCACGTGACGCCTGTGACCCATTCTTGAGTAACAACTGCGTGGGTATCGCAATTCAGGTGAGGGCCAAATTGCAAGGTCCATCCATTTTCGCTGGCAACTCTGAATTGATGAACGATGGGCTGCGCACCAAGGGCGTCATTCCATCTGAAGAGCCTTACAAAAACATTAGCTTATTCAGGCTGGCAAACGAAGGTGGTACGGAGGTGTGTGACCCTGCTGTTTTCTCGGTTACTGGCGACAACGCCATTGTTGACTGGATGTTGATTGAGCTTCGTCACGGTGGCAATGCGGACAGTATTGTGGCCACAAGGTCTGCGCTGCTCCAACGTGACGGCGATGTAGTTAGCCCAGATGGTGACAGCATTCTCCATTTCAACCTGGTGAGGAGCGGCAACTACTACGTTGCTATCCGTCACAGGAACCACTTGGGCGCCATGACTGACAACCAGCACCTACTTTCGAAGACGCCAATCATGTTCGACTTCACGGATCCGCAGTTGGAGGTGAGAGGTAACAACTCACGTGTTGACATGGGCGCAGGTGTGATGGCACTCTGGGGTGGTGACCTCAACAGCAACCGCCAGACCATCTATCAAGGCCCGAACAACGACGTACTAGCGCTGTTCTTCCACATCATCATGCATTCGAGCAACACGTCAAACTTGGCGAACTACATCAGCACTGGATACCTGCAAACAGACTATGACCTCGATGGAAACAGTATCTACCAAGGCCCGGCCAATGATAGGGGCAAGATTCTCTTGAACACCACTTTGTTGAACCCAGGCAACGTGAACAACTTCGCAAACTTCGTGGCTGGCGACGACCTGCCTGAATCCGACTTCCCTTCTGCCGCTCCAAAATGCGGCGATGACAAGACGGTCTCAACCTGCGATTACGACGAAGATGGTTCCATCAACGACCTTGACAATGACGACGATAACGATGGTGTCTATGACATCTACGACATCAACCCATACGACCCGAACAGCGATAGCGATGCTGACGGCATCAAGGACAAATTGGAATGTGACAATGACGGCAGGTACAATCCTGAAACTGACACCAACCCGCTGGTTCAGGACTCTGACGGAGATGGAATTGCGGACGGCGTTGAGGATGCCAACAAAAATGGTATTGTGGATGCCAATGAAAGCGATCCTCGTGACAAGTGCAGCCCGAATGCGAAAACACCACTTTGCGACTTTGACAACGACGGTATCATTAACACCTTCGACCTTGACGACGACAACGACGGTGTGGCCGATGTTCTGGATGTAAACGACTTCGACGTGAACAGCGATACTGACTTCGACGGCGTGGCCGATGGTGTTGAAACTGGCTCCGATGGTGTTTACAACGCTGACGTTGACAGCAACCCATTGAACGCTTGCGACCCGAACCCAGCCATGGGCAACTGTGTGCCAGTGGACGTGGATGGCGATGGTTACTTTGCTAACTACCCAGTAACCCACCAGCTTTTCGACCAGGGTGACACGAACCCTTGCGTTCCAAGTTCTTCAGTCGGAGTTTGCCCATGCGAGGACACGGACGGTGACGGCAAAATCATCATCTGTACCAACCCAGGCGCTACTACGCAAAAGACGAGGAACATCTCGCTGTGGTTGTGGCCATTGTACTCGGCCCAAGGTGCTACTTGCGGGCCTTGCCAGAACTAATTTTAAACTTACTTTGAATAAAAAATGCCCCGACAGGTTTACCACTGTCGGGGCTGTTTTTTTTCTGCCAAATGTTGTTGCGGCAATTTTCTACCTCAACTCATTTTCCAAAATAAGTCAACAAAACCGGGCAAATACTTGTCATTTCTTCCCAGCTTTTGGTGCCTTTGAATTGGCTTGCCCAAGGTTGGTAAAACGCCATTTCCTTTTTATAAAGGTAGTCGTCCTGTTTGTCCCAGTCCAATGCATTCCACTCCGTGGAATCCTGTTTGGCGGGGTCATAGTCAAACCAGCCCATGCGGCCCGTCAAAAAAGCGACCTTGCATAAAATCTCTGGGTCTTTTGTGGCCGCTTTTGCCTTGTCCAGATAGGCTTTTGCACGTTTTGAGTGGTAATAAACATCCGCCATTTCGCCAGCTGGTGGGCAGTAGCTGTAGGGATAGTCTTCCTCGCCGATGGAGTTTCCGTAGCTGAACATCATCCAAGATTTGCCGCCATAGGTGCAATTGAGCCAAGCGATGCCGAGCAGCAAGTTGGCCTCCGCAGCCTTTGCTGGATTGGCTTTTGCCTCGTTTTCCAAGTCCAGCATCCGCTGCACGAATGCGGTTTTCGTAGCTGGAAAATCGCCCCGGTGCAGGCTGTCGCTCCACATACTGAACGGGTCGGAAACGAGGTGGGTGCTGAACTCATGCTTCGTTTGCCAAAAATCCTTCGGCACGTTCGAAAAGCCTTTGATGGCTTCCTTCAAGTCATTTTTTCGGAATGAAATCGTGCCCCGCAGGTCGAGCAGTGCATTGCGGGAAGGGAGCGTGGTGTTGGTCAAATATTTTTCAAAAGGCGACTTGCCCTTTTTTTCCATCAGTGCCAGCACCTCGTCCACGTCCTTCTCGGTGGCCCGCCAATCCAGAAACTGGATGAGGTCGTAGTAGGCAGTCCCGTAGTCGAAATTGCCAGCCAGTGGTACATCCAGCGCATGGTTGTGGATGAAAAAAGCTGCCGCCAGCTTACCTTTTTTCAAAAAAGCATCGCTCACCAGCAGGTTCAGCGCCTGAAAATCCCGCCTTCCCTTCGGGAACAAATCCTGATGGCTTTCCACAGTTACAAGGTTTTTGGCCAGTTCGTCCTGCACCGGTTTCTGGTCGAGGTCGGCGGAGTTCAGCAGCAACAAAACCTGCTCCGTAGCTTGCTGGTCGGCGATGACGGGGTCTGTTTTTTTGCTGATGGCGTCCAAGTGGCGCTTGGCTTCCGCCCCATTTTTTTCCAATAAAAAAAGATGTCCCGTGAACAAATGCAGCAGGTCGGCGGAGAGGTAGCCGCCTTTCGCCGGTTGCATGGAGGCTACCAAAGTCCGCAGCTCTGCGAGGTAAGCCATGTCCTTCCCCCTGTTCAGTTGCCGGAAATTGGCCCATTGGGCCTCCGTCCAAGTCCAACGTGCCTCCCCAAAATCAGCGATGGCGGGGTGCTTCCCAGCACCCATCCCGGTCAGTTCATCTGTGAAAAGCCAATCTTCCAGCTTCGCAATTTCACGCACCAGCAGCAGTGGCAGCTCCCGGTTGGCAGGGTCAAGGGCATAGACTTTTTGCAAATTGGCCAGCGAGCGCCCCGGATTTTTTACCTCAAAAATGGCCAAAACCGCTGCACGTTCTTTGTCGGTTTGGGCGAATTTCAGCGCCTTTTCCAAGTGTTTGGTGTCGAATTGCTGGTAGGAAGCCAGGTTTTTCTCTGGGCAGCGGTCGAACGAAATGGCGTAGAAATAGGCTTGCTGGCCAGCGTCAGCGGTCATGGCTGCCCGGTGGTGCAGCGCCCAATCACTCAACACGCTCGTGCGGTCGTCCTTGAAATATTGGTCATAGATTTTGTTGAAAGCTTTTTTCTCACCGTCGTAGCGGTGCATCAGCATGAGCTGGTAACCGTAGCGGCGCTTGAGCCAAGGGTCTTTTTGCGAAGCAAACTGCTTGGTTGCCTCCTTTTTGAGGGCCATCCGTTGCGAAGCACCATCCTCGTCTTCGTCCCACTCATTTCCCCAAGGGTTGATTTTGTTGAGATTGGAGTAGTACTCGTATTTTTTTGAAAAAACGAGGTAATCGAGCAGGGGCTTGTTGGCAGGTTTCAGCAGGTTTTTGAAGAAGCGGTTGCCTTTTAAAGCCTCCGTTTTCTCTCCTTCGGAAATGGCGTTCAGCACCTCATCGAGGGAAGAAAAATACAGCACCTGCTTGGCTTCCTGGCCCGTGGCACCTTCGCCGACCCGCTCGGCCCATTCCTGTCCGTTGCGGCTGCGGTCAAGGCCGTTTTTCTCGTTTTCGTAGGCGTTTAGGTAGTCAATACTGTAATAAAATGAGGCCCATTCCGAGCCTGCGAGGTAGGGATTGAGCATTGCCATCCGGTAATCTTCACCAAAATAATAGATGCCGCAGGCATTGGCGAAGGGTAGGGGAAGCAGCAGTGCGGTAAGGCTAACGAGCAGCCGAAAATGCTTGAAAGATTTCATTGACATGGTATGCTTTGATTTTGGATGGATTCCATTCGAAAAATGAGATTGATTTCACGGCCTTGATTTTGCCGAGGCGGCCAGCGAATTCCTGCAAGTCGGCAGGTGAAGCCTCGTCCAGCCTGACAAGGTCGCCCTCCCGCATGTAGCTGTTTTGGAAAACGGTGTCCTTCGTGAACTGGTAGCGGTTTTTTTCGAGCGGCTTGAAAAGTGGATTGTCTTTCACATCCTGTTCGGAAAGGCCCGCCGCCAAGCCCTTGAACTCGGATTCATGGAAAAGTGCGCCCCAACTGAACAGCGGCAGCGCCGCCTCCAGCGGCATTGGGTAGTCGCCGTTTTTCAGGTAGCCTTCGGCCAATTTTGAGTCAAAAATGGCGTCGGCCGTGTCGTAACTGGACGGCGTTTCAAAGTTGTAGCACATAAGCGTCGCATATGGGACGGGCGGGATGCCAGCTTTTTCCCGGTCTCGGAATTGGTGGAGCCGCACCGTGCAGGAGATTTCCAAGCCGGGGTTGGCTTTTTTCATTGCCTCGATAAAGGCAAAGTAACGCTCACGGGTGCTTGGCGTCCAGTCGCAGTCGAGTTGGATTTCCTGAATGTGTTCCTTGAACTGCTTTTGGAGTGTGTCTGAGAGTGCCCACCACTCGTCCACATTGACTTCTGCCATTTCATGCCCGTCACCCCAAGATGGGAAGATGTTGAACTGATCCTGCACGCTCTGGATTTTGGAAGAAACCTTGGCCGCCAGAGAGTCTGGGTTGAAATCTTTTTGGAAAACCCGATTCGTCAGGTAAACAACAGGCACGGTCTGGTAGTCGCCAATATGCTTACTGTTGTGGTCGTAGAGCCAGTCGTAGCTAATGCTTTCCGGGCCGTCCATGCTCAGCACGCCGAGCGGCACAGGCATGTCGTAGGTAGGGCTCCAGTCCACATCGAAAAAGCGGACGTAAAGTTTTTTCATGCCGAGCGAGTCGGCGAGGGCCTTGTCGTTTTTATCGAACTGAAGGCTTGTTTTCCAGTAATAAAAACTGGTGGAGGGTGGCGCTTTCTCGGTTGGTTTCAGACAGGCGAAACCCAACCAAGACAGCACTGCCACGATGATGATGGTCAACGATGTTTTCAGCATGATAGGTTGAAGATGAAAAACGGAAAAGAAAATTTACGCCGAAAGGTAGGAAAAGGTTGGTGGAAGCGTCGGACGGAATTAAGCAGCCGTAAGCGGCTTTCGAGTATTCGTTGGCAGGATGGCTAAAAAAAGAATTGGCCAAGCGGATGCTCGGCCAATCTAAAATTCATAGTTTTTGTATTTGATGTAATGAGT